>Ga0209636_10003106_pt1 | contig 16918 bp, 18 predicted proteins | sample DeeMarSWOR152_54_FD_187464 | JGI IMG/M metagenome (GOLD analysis project Ga0209636, IMG submission 187464) | Marine sediment microbial communities from White Oak River estuary, North Carolina - WOR-1-52-54 (SPAdes) (version 2) | ecosystem: Environmental > Aquatic > Marine > Intertidal zone >...
ATCATCTTCATGAGAATAAGTAATAGGATATTTTCCTTTGTTTATTACGCCCTTCTCATAAAGCTTTTTAAACTGCCATTCAATGAACTTGTTGTAAACTGGCTCGGTGGTATTGAACTTCCTTCTCCAATCTATGGAATAACCCATGCGCTTAAAGTCCTCGGAGATTCGAGCAGCGAAGAAATCCGCAACGTTTTCCGCATTACCGAAACTATTGACAGTTTCTTCAACCTTTGCCGCATCTTCATAAATCGAGACGTAATCTTTATATCGTTCTATGACCTCTTTCTCGCTTTTCGCAATGCTGTCGGCAATCGCTAAAATTGGCGTTCCGGTAACATGAAAAGCCATTGGAAAGAGGACATTATAGCCTTGCAACCTCTTAAATCTCGCAATTATATCCCCTAAGGTATATGTTCTTCCATGTCCTATGTGCAACGGTCCTGATGTGTAAGGGTAAGGGACGGTCAAAAAGAATTTTTTCTCGCTTTCTATTTCTGCATCAAAAATTTTGCTTTCGTCCCATCTACGCTGCCATTTCTCTTCTATTTCCGTGAAGTTTGTATATGCCATTTTAGCTCTTTTGTTTTTAAATATTAATGTTGCTATTAAAGATAATGAAGTGAAATCAAAACCACTGTCTGCACTTATTCGCAGTCGCATATCTTTTTAGGAGGAGAATAAAGAAAATAATAATATGAAAGCAATACCAAAGATTTCTTCAATATTGAACATAGGGCAGGAGGAATTAGAGAAAGAGAGCGTAAAAGCGTACTTGCATATTAAACTTAGACGCTGTGAATCAGAAATATTCAATACTGCGAAAAAATACGGGATTTCATCGATAGAAGAGTTTGAGGAGCGATATAAAAAAGGAGAGATAGAGGAAGAGGGGACATGGGAAGATTTTTTCAGGTTGGATCACCTTGAGGCCGAGAGAGAAGCAATAAAAAGGGCTCTGGAGGAACTAAGTGTCAGTTAGCATAAATCAAAGATTGGCTGAGATTGCTGAAGTAGAATTCTCTGATATTGTCGAATTCACTGAGGATTTTAAAGAAAAACTGCGACTATACCTTAAAGATGGTAGTTTTATTGATGTTTGGTTCTCAAATAAATAAAGGCTGTGAGAATGATCCGGAATCACTTTAAGTGTGGGCGGTGTGCCTTGGAGTATAATAGCACGTTTACTCCTTCGACACCATTACCTCTGTTGCTTTAATCACCGCTTCCACTCCATCGCCTACTTTCAGGTCAAGATCCTCCACGGCAGCCTTCGTTATCAACGCAGTTATGATTGTTGGCGTGGAGACCTCGATTCTTACTGAAGCCGCAACTTCCCCTTTCTCTATTCCTTTCACAACACCTCCAATCCTATTCCTCGCGCTTAGTTTCATATATAATGCCTCCCAATATTCCTTATCCTCCGACAAACACCCTAAATATTGCTCATACTTCTCATATTCACGCAGAACTCTCTCCCCTTCCTCCGTTAGCTCTGCACCACCACCGCCTTTTGCACCGCCCCGATAAGTTTTTACTACCGGACTGCCTATCACATCCTCCATCTTCCGTATGTGTTCCCATGCGGTTCTATAAGGAATAAAAAGCTTTTCCGCTGCTCTTGCAATGGATGACGAATCGCGAATCTCACGAAGCAAATTCGCTCTTCCTTCACCCACGATTGCCTTCCCCTGATGCTCTATCCATGGCTTATACCTCGATTCGTATTTTCTTCTGGGTCCGTGCATAAGTTTATTATACCTTTTTATTATAGATAGATTTCAAAGCGATAAAGCTGTCGAAGTTTTTTTTTCAAGAATCTCTATGCGTTAAACCAAACCTCTAAACCTCCAAACCTCTCTTTATCTCCTTACATCCCTCTTCATCTCTTTCAATCCCTGCTTCAACATCTTCACTTCTGCTTTCAACGTCTCCAATTGCACTCCCTTATCTAATACCGGGGGCATCTGCGGATTTTTTATTTCCAGTGCGCCTAACGGACAAACTCTATCACAAACGCCACAGCAAGTGCATTCATTGTAATCAATAATTGATTTCTTATCAACTATCTCAATCGCATTATCTGGACAGACCTGTGCACATTCCCCACATCCTTTACATAGTCTCAGATCAACAACTGGAATCCACATCTATTCTAGAAACATTTATAAAAGACCGTTACTTAAATAAACATAAACCCTGTCAAGTCGGGATAGCCAAGAGGTTAAGGCGGTAGGTTGCTAACCTACTTCCCCTTACGGGGAGCGAGGGTTCGAATCCCTCTCCCGGCGCTTATGTTAAACCCCATTTCATACATGTATGAAAGAATCTTGAAAAGAGGAATCTGGAATTCGCCTATCCTCGTGAACCATCTTCTTCTTGTGTTAGATGAAACTGACCTTCTTTCCGATGAGCCCGCCGTAACTGCAAAAGGGCTGGAAAAGCTAAGGCACTTCATAAAGTGGTGTCATGCACTAAAAATAGATATTATAAGTGTTTATATCGGCGTTATCCGGGATGGAATGGACAAGAAACTGTTGGAAAAAGCATATTCGCACCTTATGCAGCATATAACAAAGGCGTTGAGTAAAGAAAAAGCTTCTATCGCAATATACGCGGATACACCAGCACCCGAATCCCCCTATGTAAAAATCATAAATGATGTGGACGATGACAGTAACGGAAAGAAAATAAACATTTCGATAGGCTTAGGCGGGCGAAGCGAGCTAACGAAGGCGATAAAAGAGATTGCAAAAAGGGTGAAAACAGGAGAGATAAAGCCTGAAGAGATAGATGAGAAAGTGATAGAATCTGAGTTAATATTCAAATCAGAACCCAGTCTCGTCATCAGGTCTGGTGCAACGCGCTTAACTGATTTCCTGCTATGGCAATCGGTGTACAGTGAATTTTACTTTACGGATGTCAATTGGGTGCATTTCAGAAAAATAGACCTCCTAAGGGCTGTTCGGGATTTCCAATGGCGAGAAAGGAGATTTGGGAGGTGAAAAATCATGTATTTATTCACCGCCGAGATCGCGGAGAGCGCTGAGACGACAAAAAATGATTCTCCTGATTCTCTGTGTTCTCTGCGGGCTCAACGGTAAACAAGCGCAAAATCATAACTCGAAGAAGTGCATCTTCTTCATCCATACGCTTACCGCTCTTCTCGCCTGTTCTGGGTTCGCAAAATTATTCTCTATTTCCTCATCCTCGGAAATCCCTATGAAAGGGTCTATTGTACTTTTTTCCACATCTGCTACCCATATCATCACGTCACCAATATCTTTCTCTCGGAAGAAAGAGATAAAAGGAGCGGGGGTTTTCTCTGTTGGAACCACAATTACTTTTCTTTCTCCTGCTTCTGCTTCCGATGCCGCCGATAATACTTGATTCTCCTCTATGAAATACGGAACCGATTTTATCGAAGGGAAAATGAAAATATGTATGTGCTTGTGTTTGTTTTTATCTTTCAAAGCAATCATCTCGAGGTGATTATTTTCACGCTTCTCGTTTTTTATCTGATATCCACTCCGTTCCATGAAACTCTTTACCACGCTCCTCAAAGTACTTAGCGGGCTTCTTATCCTTGCCCAGCGTAGAAACGCCTCCTCTAATTCCTCACCCATGTATCTATGTGTTGGCAAACAGTAAAATACCTCACCTTGATAATTTACCTTTGTGTGCATATCAGGAGAAAAAACGGAAATTTTCTCTTCCCTCGTCGTTATGCTTTTGAAAATCAAATCTGCTAAATTACCACTTAATTTCCTTTCCAACTCCTCTCTTTCGACATCGCTGAGCGATTTTACACAGTCGTTTATCTTCAAAATGAGTTCTCCTTCCGATATCACTTTATATTCTGATAAATAAGCGGAGAGCTCGTTGAGCACTTTCAATAAAGCATCATATTTCATTTCGCATCCTTTCCTTAATATTATTTAGTATTGATAAATACGATTATAGGTTTGAAGATGGTCGAGAAATTTGCGCATCGTGTCGAGGGCATAGAGATTTCAGGCATAAGAAAGGCGTTTGAAGCGTTATCAGGCGAGTTCTTCAACCTTGGGCTTGGTGAACCCGATTTCGATACTCCAGCGCATATAAAAGAAGCTGCTATACAGGCACTCAAGTCTGGATTCACCTCTTATACCTTCAACAAGGGCATAGAGGAACTGAGAGAGGCAATAAGCGATAAGTTCAAAAGAGATAACAATTTTGTGGTAAGCCCTGAGGAAATAATGGTTACATCAGGAGCGAGTGAGGCATTGCATATCGCTATTCTTTCGGTTGTTGAAAAAGGGGACGAGGTATTGATGCCGAATCCGGGTTTTGTTTCTTTCGCAGCCCTGACGAAACTGGCGGAGGGAAAGCCAGTAGGAGTTCCTCTAAGTGAAGACTTCACGATGTCAGCGGAAGCGGTGAAGGAAAAAATCACGAACAAAACAAAAGTGATGATAATAAATTCTCCTGCTAATCCAACAGGTGCGGTGGAAAGCGAGAGGAACATAAAAGCACTCGTTGACATCGCTAACGACCATCACATAACTATCATTTCAGATGAAGTTTACGAGCATCTCATATACGATGGACTGGAGCACATAAGCCCTGCGAGGTTCTCTGACGAGGTCATCACGGTAAATGCGGTATCAAAGACCTACGCAATGACTGGGTTCAGATTGGGTTATCTCGCAGCTCGTGATGAATACGTAGAGCAAATGTTGAAGATACATCAGTATATTCAGGCATGTGCATCTTCTATTTCGCAGAAAGCAGCGCTGGCTGCTATTACAGGTCCTCAAGAATGTGTAGCTGAGATGAGAAGCGAGTTTAAAAGGAGGCGGGACCTTGCTGTTGAAGCTCTTCGAGCTATGGGGATGGAATTTTCGGTTCCAAAAGGAGCTTTTTATATTTTTCCACAGGTGAAGGATGAAAAAGAGTTTGTGGAGACGCTGAGAAGGAAAAAGATAATAGTCACGCCTGGGTCTGCCTTTGGGAGTCTCGGGAAGAATCACGTGAGAATATCGTATGCTACGAGCTTTGAGAATTTGAAGCGGGCTTTTGAGATAATTTCCTTCTCGGCGAAGGAGCACGGGGTGTTTTATAAGGACGTCTCATTTGCTTCCCACACCTCAGACAAGTTGTTGTAATATAATCGCCTCTGAGACGAACTCGTGCATTTTTCCCCGGGACTAAGAAAGTGTAACAACCTTCACAAATCCTCATCTTTAGATGCGATGGTATTCGCACGCGATGCCGCATCCCGATCTTACGAGCAAGCTGAATGTATCTATCACTTCTTTTTTCCATACCCTTCTTCGCATCTGCTTCTGCCAGCTCGAACAGTCTCTTTATCCTCTGTAATGCGATATCCTCCGCTCTTCTTCTCCTTCTCTTCATCCCATCAAAATATTCTTAGGAAAGAGAGATTTAAAAGAAAAATGAGGATCATGAAAGAAGAGGAAAAGAATAATCTGCTCAAAAAGGCGAGAATTATAGCAGATTATCAATTTAGCGCGGGTGCGGGTGAGATTTTGTTCTCCGATAGCATAGAATTTATTCTCTCAAGGACAAGAAGAATATCGCAGATAGAAGAGAATGGAAAGAGAATAGCGACTCTAAGGAGCTTTGACGGACTGCTAACGCTAAGCATAGAAGGGGCAAAGAGGCTGCATCATTTTTTCAAATATCCAAGACAGAGGGTTGTTATGAACGAAGAGAGCAGTGAATTTATAAGAAAAGGAGGGACCGCATTTTGTAAACACGTAATAGACGCCGATCCCGAGATAAGGGCTTATGATGAGGTTATACTGGTGGATGAGAAAGATAAACTACTGGCAACCGGAAAAGCTATGTTATCCTGTGAGGAAATGAAAATTTTCGATCACGGAGTAGCAGTAAAGGTGAGGTATGGCATAGAGAGGTGACCCTATTATCCTCGAACAGGAACGTTAACATTGTATATTAAAAAATAAAAAATATAGAGATGATAGAAAAAGAAATCGGGGACGAGCTCCGAAAAAGGGGACTCAGTGTATCCACTGCGGAATCCTGCACCGGTGGGCTGGTATCCCACCGGATAACAAACGTCTCCGGCAGCTCGGACTATTATAAAGGCGGTGTAATCGCTTATGCTAATGAAGTAAAGGAAAAAATTTTGCACGTTGCCGAGAAGACATTGGAAGAAAAAGGTGCGGTAAGCGCCGAATGCGCACTTGAGATGGCGAAAGGTGTGAGAAAACTGCTGGGTAGCGATGTCGGCATTGCGACTACGGGCATTGCAGGACCCACCGGGGGAACACCTGACAAACCTGTTGGATTAGTTTATATAGCATTAGCAACAAAAGATTATGTCTATCATGAGAAACATATCTTCCACGGGGATAGGGAAGAGAACAAGCGTGAGGCGGCGGATGCTGCCCTTGAGATGCTAAGGAGGTATATCTTACAGTGAGGAAAGTTTATAAGGAATCATGATAGATAAAAAAAAGGGCTCGTAGCTCAGAAAGGTAGAGCAGCGGGCTTTTAACCCGTCGGTCGCGGGTTCAAATCCCGTCGAGCCCGTTATCAACGCCATCGCTAAAATACAAATGAAGAAGGGGAAGATCTCCATACTCAAACATGAGTTAGTATCAAAGCACGAGATAATAGGAGAGGGAGAAGTAAAAGGACTTTTGAACAAGTATAAAATAAAAAGGGAACAACTGCCCAAGATCAAATCCTCCGACCCCGTCATAAAGGAGATAAAAGCTGAGGTAGGGGATATTGTAAAGATAACAAGGAGAAGTAGAACAGCGGGAAAATTTTTATCTTACCGATTAGTTATAGAATAAAAGGATGTGAGTAATATGTTAGACCGAAGTGTGCTTTCAAAAGCGTATTTCAAAAGGGAAAAAATAGCACAGCATCAGCTTGACTCTTTTAATCACTTCCTCGAAGAGGGCATGCAAAAAATAGTGGAGGAGCAGTCCTATACGGAAACTTCTATCGGCAGCGAAGACGAAAAGGGGAAATATAAACAGGGGGTGAAGTTCGGCAGAATAAGCGTGGGCACCCCGAAAGCAAGGGAAGCAGATGGCTCATATGAATCAATTTTCCCTTCACAAGCGAGGTTGAGGAATTTAAACTATGCTGCACCTGTATATTTGGGAATGCAGTTGGTGAAGAAATACGAAAACGGTGAAATAGAAGAGGAAGAAGAGGAGAAAGAAGTCGAAATCGGTGAGCTCCCAATCATGCTGAAATCAAGAAGGTGTAACCTTTACGGGCTTTCAGAGGAGGAGTTGATTGACAAGGGTGAAGATCCACTTGATCCTGGTGGCTATTTCATCATAAATGGTTCAGAGCATGTGATAATAACGCTGGAAGACCTCGCACCAAACCGGATATTTGTCAACTTTGAAGAGAAATACGGTAGTAAAAGTATAGTTTCAAAGGTCTTTTCCCTTAAACATGGATTCAGGGTCTTAGTAAGGGTGGGAATAAATAAAAAGGGTATGCTTGAGGTCTCTTTTCCCGCAGTAGCCAGGAAGATTGAATTTGTAATGCTTATGCGAGCTCTGGGGCTCGAAAGCGACGAAGAGATACTGAAAGCCGTCTCTGATGACCCACAAATAGAAAAATACATTCGCGAGAACATAGAAGAGAGCGAGGTGCATACACAAGAGGATGCAATAGCTGCCTTGGGTCGTAAAGTCGCACCCACGCAGGCAAAAGAGTATCGAGAAAGGCGCATTAATTACATCTTCGACCGTTATTTTCTTCCACATCTCGATGACCAGATAGCGAAGGCGCATTTCATTGGAAGAATGGCGGAAGCATGCTATGAACTTTCTTTGGGGAGGAGAGGCGAGGACGACAAGGACCATTATGCGAATAAAAGGCTGAAACTCGCAGGCGACCTGATGGAAGACCTTTTCAGGGTCTCGTTTACTAAATTGACACGGGATATGAGGTATCAGTTGGAGCGCGCAAATATGCGAAGCAGGGAGCTGAAGATCGCAACTGCAATTCGGTCTGATGTGCTCACTGAACGAATATTGCATGCATTGGCAACCGGGAATTGGGTGGGAGGTAGATCGGGGGTTTCTCAATTGTTGGAAAGAAGCAATTATGTGGCTACGGTGAGTCATCTGAGAAGGATAATTTCCCCTCTTTCAAGGGCTCAGCCGCATTTTGAAGCTCGTGATTTGCATCCCACGCAATGGGGAAAAATTTGTCCAACTGAGACACCGGAAGGCCCCAATTGCGGATTGGTGAAGAATTTTTCGCAGATGGTTGAATTATCCGTAGGAGAAGACCACAAAAGCGTTAAAAGTACTTTATATGAGCTCGGTGTTATCTCCCCTGCTCGCTCTTTGCAAATAAATGCCGAAAAGCGGGCTCGCGTGTTCGTGAACGGTGATTTCATTGGATTCTCTACCGAGCCTGAGAGATTTGTGGAAGAGGTGAGAAGAAAGAGAAGAAAGGGTGAAATATCTCCCCAGGTAAATATCGCCTATTACAGGGATAGGAGAGATATACTAATAAATTCTGACAGGGGGAGGGCAAGAAGACCGGTTATAATAGTAGAGAATGGAAAACCTTTGGTTACCGAGTCGCACCTCGAGAAACTGAGAAAAGGGGAACTGGAGTTTGAAGATTTGGTAAAGGAAGGAGTGATAGAGTATCTGGACGCAGAAGAGGAGGAGAATACGCTGATAGCATTAAACGAAGCGGATTTAATAAAAGCAGATGGCGTGGAATATACACATCTTGAAGTAGACCCATCTTTGATTTTAGGCATCATTGCAGGGCTGATACCTTATCCCGATCATAATTCGTCGCCTCGTAACACGATGGGCTGTGCTATGCTGAAGCAATCTTTAGGGCTTCTATCGGCGAGTTATAAAACACGTGCCGACACCAGAACGCATCTTTTGCATTATCCGCAGAAGCCGATAGTAAAAACAAGGACTGCTGATCTTATTTTGCATGATAAAAGACCAGCAGGGCAGAATTTTGTCGTTGCGGTTTTGAGCTATGAGGGGTATAATATGGAGGATGCACTTATTTTGAGCCGCGCTGCAGTAGACCGGGGGTTAGGAAGAAGCCATTTCTTCAGAACCTATGAAGGTGAGGAAAGGAGGTATCCGGGAGGCGAGGAGGATAGGTTTGAGATACCTGACACGGAGATTGTAGGAGTGAGGAGCCATGAAGCGTATAACCAACTTGATGAGGATGGGATAATCAATTCGGAGATGGAAGTAGTACCAAACGATGTGTTAATAGGGAAGACAAGCCCACCGAGGTTCTTAGAGGAAACGACAGAGCTTTTAAGCCCTTTAGAAAGAAGAGATACTTCTGTCTGTACTCGCTCTAACGAGCGTGGGATAGTAGATTCTGTTGTGCTTATGGAATCGAGCAGCAACAGGCGCTTAGCTAAGATCAGCGTTCGAGACCAGAAGATACCAGAAGTAGGGGATAAGTTCGCATCCAGGCATGGTCAGAAGGGCGTGATTGGGCTAATCGTACCCCCAGAAGATATGCCATTTACTGAAGAAGGAATCATTCCTGATATGATTATAAATCCACATGCTATTCCTTCGAGGATGACGGTAGGGCACGTGCTGGAGATGATAGGCGGGAAAGTGGGTGCATTGGAAGGGAGATTTATATACGGAACTGCTTTTTCCGGTGAGCCCGAGGAAGAGTTAAGAGCTGCACTTGTGCGTGCTGGTTTCTCTCACACCGGTAGGGAAATGATGAGAGATGGAACAACAGGCGAGAAAATAGGGGCTGATGTCTTTATTGGCGTTGTGTATTATCAGAAATTATACCATTTGGTGTCAGCTAAGATGCATGCAAGAGCGAGAGGTCCAGTGCAGATATTAACAAGACAGCCTACGGAAGGGAAAGCAAGGGAAGGAGGACTTCGTTTTGGTGAGATGGAAAGAGACGTTCTTATAGGTTACGGAGCCGCGATATCGCTAAAGGACAGGCTATTGGATGAGTCAGACCGCGTTGTTGAACTGGTATGCGGGAATTGTGGTATGATCGCCTCGATTGACAAAAAAACAGGGTCAACATATTGCCCAAATTGTGGTGCAGACACGGATATATATCCTGTGGAGATGAGTTACGCATTCAAGCTGCTTCTGGATGAGATGAAAGTGTTGTGCATTGCACCGAGATTAGAATTAGAGGAGGCTGTCTGAGGTCAAAATGAGAACAAAAAGGATTAAGGGGATAAAATTCGGACTGCTGTCACCAAAGGAGATAAGGAAGATGAGTGCTGCAAAGATAATAACTGCTGATACTTATGGTGAAGACGGCTTTCCAATAGAGATGGGATTGGTGAACCAGCGGATTGGGGTTATTGATCCTGGTTTGAGATGCAAGACCTGTGGTGGTAGAATGGGCGAATGCCCAGGGCATTTCGGACACATCGAGCTTGCTGCTCCCGTTATACACGTAGGGTATGCTAAATTGATATATCGGATGCTGAGTGCGACATGCAGGAAGTGTGGCAGGGTTTTGCTGGAAGAAAAAGAAAAGAAGAGGTTTTTAGAAGAAATAGACAGGCAAAGAGAGAAGCAAGCGGATGTAGGCGAAGTAGTGAAGCAGGTATTTAAAGAGGCAGCGAAAACCGAGGTATGCATGTATTGTGGTGAGCGCCAAAAGGTCATAAAATATGATAAGCCCACCGCTTATGTAGAAATAGATGAGGAAGAGAAAAAGCGTAGATTAATGCCTACTGATGTGAGAGAGCGACTTGAAAGAATACCTGATGAGGATATAGCCCTTTTCGGTATGGACGCAAAAAGTGCAAGACCTGAGTGGATGGTCCTCATGGTGTTGCCTGTTCCTCCAGTAACTGCGAGACCCTCTATTACCTTGGAAAGCGGACAACGCAGCGAAGACGATCTCACACACAAATTGGTGGATATAATAAGGATAAATCAGCGATTTATGGAAAATAGAGATGCAGGTGCGCCGCAATTAATAATAGAAGACTTGTGGGAGCTTCTTCAGTATCACGTAAGCACCTATTTCGATAATGAAATCCCTGGGCTACCACCTGCGAGACACAGGAGTGGTAGACCTCTTAAGACGATGACGCAGCGATTAAAAGGAAAGGAAGGCAGGTTTAGGGGGTCATTATCAGGGAAAAGAGTGAATTTCTCCGCTCGAACGGTTATATCCCCTGACCCCGACATAGATATAGATGAAGTTGGCGTTCCCGAAGAGATAGCAAAAGAGTTGACGATTACCGTTAACGTGACCGAAAGAAACCTCGAACCTGTAAAGGAAACAGTAAGGAGGGGGAGAAAACATCCCGGTGCGAATTATGTGAGAAGACCTGATGGTAAAAAGGTGAAAGTAACGGAAATCAATTACGAGGCGTTAGCAGATGAAGTCGACATCGGGTGGGCGGTAGAAAGGCATATCCGGGATGGAGACATTGTGTTGTTCAACAGACAGCCCTCTCTGCATAGGATGAGCATAATGGCACACTATGTGCGTGTAATGCTTGGTAAGACATTCAGGTTAAACCCTGCTGTTTGTCCACCGTATAATGCTGATTATGACGGTGACGAGATGAACCTTCACGTTTTGCAGACTGAAGAAGCGAGGGCAGAAGCAAAGATTCTGATGGCGGTGCAGCAAAACATAATATCGCCCAGATTTGGCAGACCTATTATAGGTGGGATTCATGATTACGTCACGGGTTTGTTTTTACTTACGCGAGGAGAAAAGAAGTTTGAGCGCGAGGAAGTGCTGGGGGTATTGAAGAACATAGATATTGATGATTTAGGAGAGCCTGCGGGAACCTTTAAGTTTCCTTCGGGCATTGACATTGAAGTCCCTTATTGGACCGGGAAGCAAATATTCAGCATGATATTACCGAAGGGATTGAATCTACAATTTCGGGGGAAGATAGATGATGTTATAATAAGAGAAGGAGAATTGGTAAGTGGTGTAATAGATGAAATGGCGATAGGCTCGTTCAAAGGGAGAATAATTGACCGAATTTTCAGGCAATACGGGGAAGAAGAAGCGAAAAGGTTTATAAATGATGTTTCCCGGCTTGCTATTAATTATATCCTGCAAGCAGGTTTTAGCTTCGGTATAAGCGATGAGGATATACCAAGGGAAGGGAAGGAGCAGATAAGAGAAGAGGCAGTGCATGGGGCTGAGAAGAAAGTTGATGAGTTGATACGGGCATACGAAGCAGAAGAACTGGAGGCTTTACCTGGAAGGACATTGGAGGAGACGCTGGAACTATTGATAATGCAGGAACTTGGTCGTGCAAGAGATGATGCTGGAGACATCGCAGAGAGGTATCTCGGCATAGAAAACGCAGGTGTGCTTATGGCAAAGTCAGGTGCACGCGGCTCTATACTTAATTTAACGCAAATGGCTGCGTGTGTAGGTCAACAATCTGTCAGAGGAGAAAGGATAAAGAGGGGATACCAGGGGAGAACGTTACCACACTTCAAACCCGATGACCGTAGTGCAAATGCACATGGTTTCGTAAGATCGTCTTTCAAAGATGGTTTGTCTCCCACTGAATACTTTTTCCACGCTGTTGGAGGAAGGGAAGCATTGGTAGATACCGCAGTTCGCACTTCTCAGAGTGGATACTTTCAGAGGAGGCTCATCAACGCTTTACAAGACCTCGAAGTGAAAAATGACGGAACAGTAAGAGAAACGAGGGATACAATCGTGCAATTAAAATACGGCGAAGATAGCGTGGACCCTTCAAAAGGCGAGTATGGAAAAGTTATAGATATAGACGAGGTAATAAGAGAGGCAGTAGGTGCGGAGGTAGGAACGTAGAATATGCACAGGATAGCGGTGGAAGGAAAGGAAGTAGCAGCAAAAGAATTGGTAAGGGCAGGGGTGGAGGAAGAAGTAGCAGAACTAATAAAAGAAGATTTTCTGCCAGCAGAGTTAACCGTTGATCTCGATGAACTATTAGAAAAGCAGATAGAGGAGGCATACGTTGAGGATATAATAGTGATGCAGGGTAGGGGAGAGGAAGGAGAAGTAAAGCTCGGGGATATAGAGATAGAAGTGAATAAAAGCGAGATACCGGAGAAGATAAAAGAAGAATTGAAGACGAAGTTGAGAGCTGTAAGATTAAAGCTAAGCAGGGAGAAACTGGCTGGAATTTTAAATGAAGTTGTGGAGAAGTATGAAAAAGCGAAGGTGAAGCCGCGGGAAGCTGTTGGGATAGTTGCAGCACAGTCCATCGGCGAGCCCGGAACACAGATGACGCTGCGGACTTTCCATTATGCGGGTGTAGGTGCGATATATATAACGCTTGGTTTACCACGGATAATAGAAATAGTGGATGCGAGAAAAAAACCTTCTACGCCAGCGATGAAAATAAAGTTAGCAGAAGAGTATGCATCAGATAGACGCAAGGCGGAAGGGTTAGCAATGGAAATAGAAGAGACGTATATAAGAAATATAGGCAAAATAGAAGCATCCACAGAGGATATGTGTGTGTGGGTTTCACTAAAGGAGAAGGAATTGGAGAGAAGGCATATCGAAAGAGAGGAAGTAGAAGAAAAAATAAAGGGTACAGGTATGGCGTCGCTCGTGGAAGTGATGGAAGACGGCAAATTACGAATACACGTGAAGAATAACTTGTATCATGAGTTGCTAAGGCTTGAGGAGAAGGTGTCGAGCACGCTGGTGAAGGGAATAGAAGGAATAAGGCGGGTAATAGTGAGAAGAGGGTCCGACGGGGAATATATGCTGTATACAGAGGGCTCGGCGTTGAAAAAGGTAATGAAGATTGAAGGTATAGATTTCAGCAGAAGCACAACGAATAACATAGCAGAAATAGCGGAGGTATTGGGCATAGAAGCAGCTCGCAATGCGATAATCGAGGAGATGATGAGCACGTTAGAGGAGCAGGGGTTGGATGTGGATGCCCGCCATGTAACATTAATTGCAGATGCGATGACAATGGATGGGGAAGTGAAGCAGATAGGAAGGCATGGATTAGCAGGAGAGAAAGCATCAGTCCTCTCAAGAGCCGCTTTTGAGGTCACGGTAGACAATCTACTGGAGGCTGCTATACATGGAGAAACGGATGAGCTGAAAGGCGTTACCGAGAACGTGATTGTGGGGCAGCCAATAAGATTGGGAACAGGAGCAATAGAATTGGTGGCAAGGAGGTAGAGGCAAAATGAAAGTAAAGTCGGTTGAACTCTCGGACGTGAACAGGGAATTACAAAAGATGATAAGTAGCGGTAAAGTGCTGATAGGGTCAAAGGGGGCGATAAAAGCGCTCAGGGGAAGGGAAAAAGGAGCAAAAATTGTCATTCATGCCTCTAACTGCCCTGAAGAGATAAAAGAGGAATTAAAAGAGATGGATAAAGAGGGGGATGAAAAAAACACCGTTTATGAATATCCCTCGAATAGCCTCGAACTTGGACTTGCATGTGGGAAACCTTATTCTATTGCTTCTTTATGTATTATGGATGCAGGCAAGTCAGAAATTTCGCGACTTTTATCTCATAACATTCACTCCGAGAAGAATAAGTCCTTACAGGGCTTGCGGGGTCGTGGGGCAGAGCCCCGCAGTTGACAAAAAAACGCAGGTGACCGAAATTGACCGTGAAGCTGGACACTGAGGGAATAAGGTGCATAGGGGTATTCGAGAGTCTTACAGGTGCGGGAGTCAAGGATTGCGTGGTGGATAACGAAGCGAATAAGGTGATAATGGTGGTAAAAAAAGGGGACATGGGCTTAGCTATCGGTAAAGGGGGATCGAATATAAACAAGGTAAAAAAGCAGTTGAGAATGGATATAGAGGTTGTGGAGCACTCCGCGGATGTAAAGGAATTCATAGAGAATCTGCTTCGTCCTGCTTATGTGAAGAGTATAGAGCTGTTGAGCAAGAATGACAAAATCAGCGCATACGTGGAGGTTTTCGATAAAGACAAGGGTATTGCAATAGGAAAGAGCGGGGAGAAGATAAAGAAGGTGAAATTATTGATGAAAAGAAATCAAAATATAGACAACGTGATAATAAAATAACTATGGGAAGAGGGATATACGCGGCGAGGAAGGCGAAGAAGAATAGAAAGAAGTTCAGGTGGAAGAGCATGGACTTTGCTCGAAGGGCACTGAACTCGGCTAAAAAAGCAGACCCTCTGGAAGGAGCACACATGGCAAGGGCTATTGTCCTTGAGAAGGTGGGAGTAGAGGCGAAACAGCCGAACTCCGCAATAAGGAAATGTGTTCGTGTTCAGTTGATCAAAAATGGTAAACAGGTGACTGCTTTTTGCCCCGGCGATGGTGCTATAAAGTTTATAGACGAACATGACGAGGTATTGATAGTAGGAGTAGGAGGGAGAAAGGGAAGGTCGTATGGGGACCTTCCGGGTGTAAGATTTAAGGTAGTGGCGGTAACTGACATTTCTTTAAATGAATTGATAAAGGGTAGGAAGGAGAAGGTCATCAGGTAACCACAAATAAATGCAGGCAAAAATGTTTGATAAGATATTTGATAAATGGGACATCACGGGAGTGAAGATAGAAGACATAGGTGTGGAAAAGCACAGCAGTCTCCAGCCGGTGTCTGCGCTGCATAGCGGAGGGAGGCATGCGAAACAACAGTTTGAGCAATCAAAAGTTTGCGTGGTGGAGCGGCTCATCAACAGATTAATGCGGACAGAGAGGAACGCGGGGAAGAAACTAAAAGCATACAAAATCGTCGAAAACGCTTTTGATTTGATTTATGAGGATACAAAGAAGAACCCAGTTCAGTTGCTTGTGGATGCTATCCAAAACGCGGGTCCAAGAGAAGAAACAATCAGGTTGAGATTTGGCGGCATATTAGTTCCCAAACCCGTGGATGTGACCTCGCAAAGAAAAGTGGACCAGGCACTGCTATTCATTGCGCATGGAGCACAGAAATGCGCATTCAAGAGCAAGAGGAGTATAGAGCGGTGCCTTGCAGATGAGATAATAAGCGCGGCGAAAAATGCGAAGTGTTATTCAATAAGCAAGAGGGAAGAAAAGGAAAGGATGGCAAGGGCGGCGAGGTGAATAGATAACTCCTCAAAAATTCGAAAGCTAAAGGACTTTTTAAAGTTTTTTTTCCAAAGTTTCCACCATCAACCTTTTTATATAAGGAGAGAGAAATATAAAAATAGTAATGTGAAGAAAGAAAGCAAAGCGACTTTTCTTTGCATCACTAAACTAAAACTTTTCTCGGAGAGAAAGTTTTATAAAAGAAAAAAAGAAAGAACAGGAGGTTGTGTAAGGTATGCAATATGGAGAAAGAAGGGGGCCAAGTTCTCCCTTAAATGTTGGAGATACCTACGATGTAAAGATAGAGGACGTAGGAAGAGAAGGCGATGGAATAGCACGAGTAGAAGGATTTGTGGTCTTTGTGCCCAACACAAAAAAAGGGGATAGTGTGAAGGTAAGGGTAACGAAGATATCGAGGAGAGTTGGATTTGCAGAAGTAGTTACGGAATGAAAGTTCCTTACGCTTCTAATATATACTACATCTCCATGAAGGCTAGGCTATAGCTTTCCCTTTTTTATTTTTTCCCTAAATCTTTCGTCAGGAAAGAATTACGAAATTTTTTTTATCATATCGTATTCATCATATATACTCCCCACAATTACCTCCAAAAGGTCCTCTAAACTAACCAACCCCTTTGTTCTCCCAGCCGCGTCCACTACAATGGCGATATGGAATTTACCGCGCTGGAATTCCTTAAGAAGGTCGTCTACCCTTTTTGTCTCAAGCACAAAATAAGGTTTTTTCATCAAGCCTTTCAGCGAAACGGTGCCTTCATTCGCATTCGCTTTTATCAACAAATCCTTAGCATATAAGATGCCCACGATATTATCCATTGTGCTTTTAAAAATGGGGATTCTTGAGTATCCACTCCTTTTTATTAAT
>Ga0209636_10003108_pt1 | contig 16914 bp, 11 predicted proteins | sample DeeMarSWOR152_54_FD_187464 | JGI IMG/M metagenome (GOLD analysis project Ga0209636, IMG submission 187464) | Marine sediment microbial communities from White Oak River estuary, North Carolina - WOR-1-52-54 (SPAdes) (version 2) | ecosystem: Environmental > Aquatic > Marine > Intertidal zone >...
CCATTCGAGTCTCGTGTGCCTCATGATGATGCAGGCGAGAGTGATGAGAGAATACAGGACAAGGCTCAGAAAGCCCGCCACTTCAGCTAAAAGCTCGAGATGCCCCCCGAGAAGCACCAACAATAGCATAGTTAAACCAGTGGTGGTGACAATCGAGCGATAAGGCGTCTTGAAGCGGGAATGAATCTGATTCAGCCAATCGGGCATGAGCTGGTCTCGGCCCATAGCAAAGCTGACCCTCGACGCGGCCAGCACGCTCGCATTGGCTGAGGAGACTGTCGCGAGGATGCCTCCGATAAGAACCAGGATGTAGCCGCCATTGCCCATTATCTGGCGGGCTAAATCCATGAGCACTGTCTCCTTGGCCATGCTCGGATCATTGTAACTTCGCAGTCCCAGTATACAGAACACCACCGCACAATAGAGCACTGTCACGATCACAACTGAACCAATAAGAGAGAGGGGAAGATTTTTCTTCGGGTTACGAATCTCTTCTGAAATGGCAGCAATCTCAGCGAATCCCATGAAAGTGATGAAGAGTATGGGAAGGGTGACAAGAATACCAGCATATCCTATTCCCGGAGGGAAAAAAGGAGTCAATTTCTCTATGTCCACATCAAACAGAGAACGGGAAACGAATGCGACCAGGATAAAAAGCAGCACGCCGACGATAACGGTCTGGGTGCCGCCTGTCTCCTTGGCACCGATAAAATTCAAAAGACCGAGAAATGCAGTTATGACAAGAGCGATAATAGTGGGTGAGGCACCAAGGGCATCACTCACATAATGGCCGAATCCGATCATATAGAAGGCAGATGCAAAGACAAGGCTCAGCCACAGGCTCCAGCCCATAATGGTTCCCACGAGTGGACCAAAAGCCCGGACCATAAACAGATACCCGCCTCCAGAATAAGGCATTCCCGTAGACAGCTCAGCCATACATAAGGCGATCACTGCGGCGATCAATCCGCAGACAACAAAGGAAAGGAGAACCGCCGGGCCTGCCATGTTTGCGACTATTCCGGGCAGAACAAAGATACCTGCCCCGATCATGGTTCCGACTCCGACGGATAAGGCCGCAAAAAAGCCCAAATCCCGGGATAGACTTATTTTCTGGTTTTCGTTCGCAGTCTTGTCTTTCCGCGATTTAGGCATTATTGAATTCTACATTCTAATCTGAAAGATTAACACAAATTGACTCTCCTGTTAGTTTGAGCTTCAAAATGAAAAAACGGAACGCATTCATCAGTCAACCACAATAAACTTCATTTTAAGGAAAAGCTGTGCTGGAGAGCAACTCATTATTTCTCTGCCTCAATTCATTATAGCTATCCCCTCATCCTTTTTGCATTGGTTTGGCGTGGATTGAAAAGCCCTTCTGGTATTCAAGCTGCGTGTTCAGCTTCTTCTAAATCTAACCCACAACCGAGCTCAATCTTCTACTTCTTGATCCTCACTGGATAAGGGGGGCGCTTGGGTTTTTTTGGCGGATTCTTCTCGAGCTCCTCCATGATGACTTCAATGGCTTTTTCCAGCTGCGGGTCTCTTCCGGCGATCACATCCGCGGGCCACTGCTCGACTTCGATATCCGGAGGCACTCCAACATTTTCCACTATCCAGCCATCCTCGGTCCAGATACCCAGGTTGGGAGCTGACACATAACCACCATCCAGCAAAACCGGAAAGCCAAGAGTCCCGACAAGGCCTCCCCAGGTTCTCTTTCCGATCAGCTTGCCGAGTTTGAACTTACTGAACATCCAGGGCAACAGGTCTCCGCCAGAGCCCGCATTTTCGTTGATGAGCATGACCTTGGGTCCTTGGATGGAAGCCCCGGGTGTTTTGAGGTCTTGGCCGTACCGCATGTGCCAGTAACAGGTCAACGGACGACGCAGGATATCGATGTAGTAATCGGCGACCAGTCCTCCACCGTTGAAGCGCTCATCGATGATGATGGCATCCTTATGGACTTGAGGGAAGAAGTAGCGTTTGAAATACGTGTGTCCTGATGTCGATGTGTTGGGCACATATACGTAGGCCACACGGCCACCCGTGGCCTCATCGACCTTTCTCAGGTTTCCCTCCACCCAATCCCTGTTCCGCAGAGTATACTCACTCCCAACCGGAACAACCGACACTGTCCGGGAGCCTGTTCCGTTCGGATCCGGGCCTACCGTAATTTCGATAAGCTTTCCGGATGTATTCTCGAAGAAACGGAATAGGTTATCGGGTGGGCGGACTTCCTTCCCCTGGACAGCCAGAAGGTATTCTCCTTCTTTCACGTCCACTCCGGGTTCAGTCAGCGGAGAGCGGAGCCGCGGATTCCAGTTCAAGCCACCATAAATCTTTTTAAAACGGTAACGGCCATTCTCGATCGCATAATTAGCCCCGAGCAAGCCGCCAGCAATGCGCTGGGGCTGGTAAAGATAATCCCCTCCGCCAACACGATGATGGCCGACTGCCAGCTCACTGCACATCCACTGAATCACTCGGTTCAGGTCGCTCCGGCAGGAGAGCTGTGGGAGGAAAACCTCATATTTGTCTTTCATGGCTTTCCAGTCTGCCCCATGCATATTGGTCGCATAGAAATAATCACGGTTGATTCGCCAGGCTTCGTTGAAGATCTGCTTCCATTCCGCTCGGGGATCGATCCGGACCTCTATGGCGTCTGTATTGAGCTTACCTTCACCGGACCTCGCTTTTTTACCCGCTGCGATGATGCCGAGACTGTTTCTCGTTTCATACATGAGTTTCTTCTTATCGGCTGAAATCATGAATCCATTGACATTGGGCATCATCTCTTCATCTTTTTGGGTTTTGAGTGTGAACCTTTTCAGGTTTGTCCCACTGGTATAAGGGCTTCTGCTTCCAGGGGGAGATTCGAGGTAGTAAATCTCCCCTTCGTTGCCGGCCTGAAGGCCAAAATACGAACCGGCGCGAATAGGCAAGGATAGAATTCTGTAGTTGAGTCCCTCTAAATCCACAGAAAAACCAGGTATCGTTTCCTTCGTTTCGGGCCTGCCCTTCTTCTTACTGGTTTTCTTTGCCGGTATTTCCTCTTTTTTCTCTGTCTCCTTCTTCACTCCTTCCTCCTCATCACTTTCTCTGGCCAGAGGCGAAGGCACATCTTTTTGCAACACAGCCAAATATATCGAGCATGACATTTCCATGTCTGCATTGGACATGGCAAACCACTGCCTGACCGGTCCCGCATCAGTGGATCCAAAGAAGTAAAGGTACTTGCCGCTCTCATCAAACACCGGATCGCTGACATCACTCATCCCATCTGAGACTGGATAAGACTTGTCCTTTTCGATGGAATACAGGTAGACTTTTGAGATGTATGCCGCGGTGTTCAGCGTGTAGGCGATCCATTTCGAATCAGGTGACCAGACAGATGGAACACTCCGGTACTGGCTAGGACCATAAAGGTATTTGGAGGCAATTCTCTTCGTCACACCCGTCTTCAAATCCATCCAGTAAAGAGTCAACGAGTTATCCGCATAAGAGATTTTCTGGCTGTCCGGAGACCAGGTAATGGCATCGTAAAAACCAGATCCAGTGAGTTTATATTTTTTTGCGTCCCCTTTGCCATCCTGAGGCCTGATATGAAGCTCGTACTCGCCGCTTTCATCAGAAATATAAACGATAGACTTCCCATCCGGCGACCAGACAGGCCAGCGTTCGTGGATATCCGTTGTCTCTGTCAGGTTGCGTGGGTCCCCTTTCTCGGCTGGAACCGTCACCACATCGCCGCGAAAATTCAAAACGACTCTGGCGCCCGAAGGCGAGATCCAGCCGCTCCGGATATATTGAAATCCTTTAACATAGCGAGGACGCAGCTCAAGAAGATCCGCCGCCACTCCGATGACTAACCTTTGGCTCTGGGCATGGGCGATGTCGTAAATATGGAGATGTCCGGCCTGTTCATAGATAATTTTTCCATCTCCCGAAGAAGCCTTGATCACAGGGAAATCCGTGTGGAAAGTGAGTTGTTTGATCTCTGTCGATTTAAGGTCGAACGAGAACAGGTTGAACTCTCCGTTCCTATCAGACCGGAAGTAAATTTTATCCCCCATCCACATCGGGTCTGTATCGTTACAGTATCCTTCAGGCTGGGGAATCTTCTCCACAGAATAGTCGCTGAAAGTAAACAGCCAGATCTCAGAAACCGTGCCTCCTCTATAATTCTTCCACTGATGGAAGACTTCACGGAGTGGCGTGTACGCCATTCTCTTGCCATCCGGAGAAAAGGTGGCTCTGCTCGCATTCGGAATCTCTAAAGATTCAGGAAAACCGCCTTCCACAGGCACTGTAAAAAGTTGAGTATACGATCTGGTGAAACTGTTGCGGCCGGAGACGAACAGCACCGAAGCCCCGCAAGTCGTGAATCCCCGAACAGCGTCTTGGCCCGGATGCCAGGTGAGCCGTTTGGGAACGCCTCCTTCTACTGGGACCACGTAGACATCCATGTTTCCATCATACTCCCCGTTGAACGCAATGAGTTTTCCATCCGGTGAAAACACAGGGTCGGATTCTGTTCCCTGAGCAGATGTTAACCGCCGGACTCCTTTTCCATCGATATTAGCCACCCAGAGGTCTCCTGCATAAGCAAAAGCAATATGCGTCTGACTGACGGCAGGCTGGCTCAACAGCTTGGTGTCGTTGATATCGATCCCGCTGGCCTGGATTCCCGGTGGGATAATGGCTAGCAAAAGTAGTATAGAAAAGATACAAAGATATTTTTTCATTGAAACCTCCTCTATTCCTCCGATTTAGAATTCAAAGAATATGTATATGAAAAAAGGCAATCATACAAGACCGCCTTGAATTCAAAAAACATGATATTTTCCACCGACCCGAATCCTTCATATACCATGAGATAAATCGGATGTCAAAACAACCATTCCGCTCGAAAGCGTGTCTTATCGACTTTAGTAAGATACACAAATTGATGAAGACTGTGAGGAAATACGATTTGAGACCAAAGTTTAAACAGCTCGAAATCGCTGCAGCAGAATAAAGAATGACCTGCCTCCCTAATATTGGGACAGGAGATATGTTAGAATTTTTCTGCATTCCAGTAGAGGGAGGGGAACCCCGTCAAATCAACCTTGGAGTGCACATGCTTCGCCGCCATAGACTCCATCCTGATGGCAGATATATCGTGTTTGGATCTTATGGTTCCATAGCAGATTTTAAATTGAGACAAGCAGGAATCTGGATGATGAAAAACGTCCTGGTTCTTGACAAAAAATCGAAGTCAGAATTTAGATTTCAGCATCTGCATGAGTGCATCCAACTTCATCCTTTCTTCCGCAGACAGGTATTTGTAAAAATCTAACTTATACAGAGTGAGATGATCGAGCGACTCCATCAATTTGCCTTCGGAAAGATAAAGCATGCCTAAAAAATAATGTGTTCTTGTCGATTTAGGATTGATCTCCAGTGTTTTTATCCAGGATTCTTTGGTTTTTCTTTTGTCCCCTAATTGCAGATAGAGGGTTCCCAGATTGTTAAAGGCCTCCCAATTATTTGGTTCCAGCTCAATGACTTTGATGAAGTAAGACAAAGAAATCTGGATGATGTTCTTGTCACTATTTTTCATGGACAGTGTTAAATAAATATCGCCCAGATTGGATAAGGCATTCACATAGTCCTCATCAACTGCCAATGCCATCTCGAATGCGTTTATCGCGTTTTTCATATCATTCTTTCTCAAATAAGCAATGCCAAGCCGATTGAAGAATTCAGGATCCTTTTCCATATTGCTTTGCGTTCCTGAACTTAAGAGGGCGATCAGCTCGTCATATTTCCCTGCACCGAGAAGAAATTCTGAAAGAACATAGAGGATTTCAGAACTGGAAGGATGTCGATCGAATCCTTCCCGCAGAATCTCCAGGGCGCCCTCGATATTCCGGGCTTCTCTGAAAAGTTTTGCCAAATAGGAATAGGCAAAATCCACACTTCGTTCCTCTTGAATGATCGATTGGATACGCGAAATGCCTTCCTGGATCTTCCCGACGTCCTTGAGTTTGTATGCTTCCATAACTCTATTGTAGATGGGAAGAAGAGTTTTTATGTCGTCATCGATGCTGAAGGTTTTTTTCTGAGATGACATTGGCCCCCCGACATAACCGAGACTTTTAAGCTTGGCTAAGGTGGATTCATCGATTCTGTTTCTTGCATCGATGTTTGCGGGATTGGAGAGGCGGAGGATAAGTTGGTCGAGTGTTTTTTTATAGCCCTCCAAATTCGTTCTGCCCGCTAAATTATTCTTCTCATTAAAATCAGATGCTAGATCATAGAGTTCGGGAATCGGAGAATCAAAGAATTTATCCTTCTGACCGATGTAACCCTGCAAAGGTGCCCAGCCATATCTGTAGAAGGGTTGAAAGGACTCGAAATAGATCTTCCGTTCAGGAATCTTTCTCACTTTTGTCGCCGATAAAAGTGAAAGGCCAGGGAGATTTTGAGGTTTTTCTATCCCTAAAACATCACATACAGTGGGAAAAATATCGATATGAGAGACGGGTTGATCAATTTTGTTCGGTTTTATTCCCGGGAGGGAGATTATCAACGGGACCCAGATGGTCGAGTTGTATGCAAAAATTCCATGAGTGGATTCTCCGTGCTCACCCAGGGATTCTCCATGGTCAGCGGTGAAAACGATAAGTGTATTATCGGACAAATGGCTTCGTTCCAGATGGTTGAACAATCGGCCCAAAACGTGATCCGTGTAGGCCACTTCTCCATCATACGGAGAATCTTTAAACCGGCTGAGGAATGGTTCAGGCGGTTCATAGGGGTAGTGGGGATCAAAAAGATGGATCCAGATAAACCATGGCGATGCCTGGTTTGTCATCCATGTCAGGGCTTTGTCCATGACTTGGTCCGCTTTTCTTTCCGCGTATATCTGTTCTGAAGAGCGGGAAGATGAAAAATCGTCATCATAAACATCGAAGCCCTGGTCGAGTCCGAAGTGGGAATCGAGTGGAGCTCCTCCAATAAATGCTCCTGTCGAGTAACCGATTCCCTTTAAGAGTTCGGCCAAGGTGAGGAAGTCTTTTCTGACCTTAAAATTGAAATTGTCCTGCACCCCATGAAAAAGGGGAGTTGTCCCGAGAAGGATATTGGTATGAGAAGGAAGAGTCAATGAGTTGTGGGCAAAGGCTCTTCGATAACGGATGCCTCTTTCAGCAAGACTGTCGATATTAGGAGTTTTAAAAGATGTGTTTCCGTAGCAGCTCAATCTGTCCGTTCTGAGCGTATCTATCGTGATGAGAAGGACATTTTTAGGTGCTTCTTCTCCGCCATTCATGGACAATAATGAAGGCGTGAAAAGGAATGCAATAGAGCAAAAAGAAAGGAGTAAAAAAGGAAAAACAATAAAATTTTTTAACAATAAAATTGCATTATTGTTTTTCAAGTTGTTCTGTCAAGACTCAGGAGTTTTAGACCTGAGTATTTCTGCTTTTATATCCATAGGATATTTAGACGAAGAAAAAATATTCTTCTTCCCATTTAAAGAAAAAAATTCGAAAAAAATGACAAGGATGATGCGGCTGCCTTCAAATTTACTTCCTCCCTGTTTTTCAGTTTATTTAAACATGTGGTGTTTTCTCACTGTTAGATAAAAGTAGGCATTCCACATCACTAAAACGTCACTGTTTTGTCACATAAAAAAATGATATGAGTTCTATGCTCTTCTTGACTTTGCGGCAGTTTATTATAGAATGAGGTCTTATGTCTTCTGGGGAGAAAAACCTCACAAAGCAAAACAGAAACTCAATAGAGGCAATCCATCCTTATTTAAAGGAGCACTTCAAATGAAAAGGAGAGAAGCTCTGAAGGCCTTGAGCGGCATGGCTTTGATAGGCCCTCATTTTTCTCTCAGTCAACGAAGGAGTAAAGGAATGAAAAAAGAAATCAAAACAGACAAAGCCCCCAAAGCGATTGGCCCTTATTCTCAGGCCATAGAAGCGAACGGTTTCATTTTTGCATCTGGCCAAATCGCGATCGACCCTCAAACCGGAGAGCTGAAAATGGGCAGTGTAGAAGAACAGACACGGCTCGTCCTGAATAACATGAAAGCTGTCCTTGAAGCCGGAGGAAGTTCGTTAGATAAAGTGGTCAAATGCTCTGTTTTCCTTCAAGATATGGATGATTTCAGCAAGATGAATGCTGTATACGGAGAGTTCTTCAAACCTCCATACCCTGCCCGAGCCGCCGTACAGGTGGCCCGCCTGCCTAAGGATGTGAAAGTCGAAATCGAGGCCATTGCGGTCATATAGAAAACTGAAAACCGGAATCAGGCTTTATTATTGGTTTTTCTCAGTCAGGTTTCATAATCTTAAGAATTATCCTCTATTCTGATTGTTCTCTGCACTCAAATGATTTAAAATACTACTATCATGCCCATTTACGAGTTCATCTGCAAAAAGTGTGGAAATCACTTTGAAACTCTCGTTTCAATCGGAGGAGAAAAAAGCGTTTCCTGTGCATCTTGCGGGAGTCACAGTATACAGAAGCTTTTTTCTTCTTTTGGCATAGGAGGCGGAAGCAGCCGTCTCAGCTCTTCCTCTGAAGCGTGCACGACCTGTTCGACGAAAACATGCAGCACGTGTAAATAACCTGAATCATTCATAATATATAGTGTCGGCATATTTTATGAATAATTAAGGATAAGCAGTCACTTCCTCTTATTTGATATCTGATTGACTTTCCTTCCGAATTGGCATTTAATATCGTCTACATATGGGAAAGGCCGTAAAAACAGCATGGGTTTGGGCTTTTTCAGTCTGCTTATTATTCAGTGCCTGTCAACAGGAGCAAAGAAAAATGGTGGGGAGCAAAAGCGAGAGTTTGTCTATTCAGGCTAATCTGGTGTTTTTTTATTATCCAGATATGGAGGAAGCGGAAAGGTTTTATGGGGATATTCTGGGATTGGAGAGGGTTTTGGACTATGGATTTGCCAAAATCTATCGGATATCCCTGTCAACCTTCATAGGCTTAGTGGATGAAACCAAAGGCATGCACGATCCCTCAGAGCCAAAAACTGTCACACTCTCATTTGTCACGCAGGAAATAGACCAATGGTATCAGTATCTTAAAAGCCATGGAGTCGAGATACGCAATCCTTTGAAAGATGCCTCGCGTCACCCCACGCGTGGATTTGTGGCTTATGACCCTGCGGGATATTTTCTGGAATTCGAACGCTTTCTGGAACATTCCCAAAACACTTTGCTGCTCGAACAGTTAACCGAGGCTCAAACCCTCTATCCTCGTTCGGAACAGAAATCCACACGCCCAGATAGTCTTGGTATCATGGCCAATATCATATGGCTTTACTACCGGGATATTCCTGAAGCCCAGGCTTTCTATGAAGAAAATTTTGGCTCGAAACTTCTGGTTGATCAGGGCTTTGCCAAAGTGTATTCCTCTTCACCATCAGGTTTCATAGGACTTGTGGATGAAGCCCAGGGACTGCACCGGTTCACCCAAAAAAAAGCTGTCAATGTATCTTTCCTGACAGATCAGATCGATGAATGGTACACGCATCTAGGAGGAAAAGGAGTTAAAATAAAGGATTCTCTAGAAGCCCTGGAAAGTTTCCCGGTCAAAGCTTTTGTGGCCTATGACCCGGCGGGCTACTTCATCGAATTCGACCGATTCCTGAAAGACCCGAAAAATCAAAGAATTTTACAGCTACTCCAATAAAAAAGTTTTTATGGATTCTTCCAGCCGGCGGCAAGCTTTCGAGGAGCCGCTTGAAAAAAAAGAAAGGAGGTAAATATGGGCAGAAGATTAATCGTGATACTGGCCTCATTCGCCGTGGTGGCCAGTTGTGTTTGGGCTCAGGATCTTGCCCTCAAAGGCGGCACGATCTTGACTATCACGGATGGCACCATCGAAAACGGTACACTCGTTATCCAGAACGGCAAGATAACGGCTGTGGGAAAGAACGTCAAAATCCCTAGCGGGATCAAAGTTATCGATGTGACCGGGAAGTATATCATGCCCGGCGTCATCGACAGCCATTCACACATCGCCCTGACCGATGTGAACGAAGCCACAGACCCGGTCACGCCCCAAATCTGGATGTGGGAAGCCCTGGAACCCGGATCGGATTCCATCCGGAAGACCCTGGCTGGCGGGGTGACCACCGTAAAGACCATGCATGGAAGTGCCAACGTCATCGGGGGCGTGAACGTCACCATCAAGCTCAAATATGATCGACCGGTGGAAGAATTGATTATCCCTGGAGTCCGCCAGCAGCTCAAGATGGCTCTGGGTGAAAATCCGAAGCGCGTTTACGGCAGCAAACAACGCACTCCTTCCACCCGAATGGGAAATGCTTATGTTGCCCGTAAAGCCTTTATTGAAGCTAAAGAATACAAAGCGAAATGGGATAAGTACGAAAAGGACAAAGCCTCCGGAAAAAAGGACCTGACTCCTCCCAAGAAAGACCTGCGGATGGAGACCTTGAAGATGGTGCTGGAGAAAAAACTCAGTATCGACTGCCACACCTACCGCGCGGATGAAATCGTATGGATCATCAATTTCTGCAAGGAATTCAACATTGATCTTTTGCAGTTGAGCCATTGCATAGATGGATATAAAGTCGCAGATGTCATGGCCGAAGCAGGCATCTTTTATGGAGGCTGGGTCGACTGGTGGGGATTCAAGGAGGAAGCCTATGATGGCTGTCCGTACGGCATGCAAATCATGCATGACGCCGGTGTCAAAATGGTCATCAACTCCGATAGCCCTGTCGAAGGCCGCTATCTTTTCCGCGTGGCTGCCAAGGTGCTGAAGTATACCGATATCCCGGAAAACGAAGTGCTCAAAATGATCACCCTGAATTCGGCAAAATCTCTAGAGCTGGGCGACCGCATCGGAAGCCTGAAGAAAGGGAAGGATGGAGACATCGCGGTCTTTGATAAACATCCCTTGGACACGACCACCAAATGCTTGATGACTATCATCGAAGGAGAAATCTTCTTTGATTACACCAAAGAAAGCGTCACCGTCAGCTCGAAGGGGGAACAGCACCGATTTCCGTCTTCCGACAGTCATTTCGATTCAATCGAGGCAAGCCGTGCGCCAAGCCACAAATCAGATAAAGGAGGAAGCCGATGAAAAAAATTGCACACCTTGTCCTTGTGGTTTTTATCCTGTTTGTGGGAGTAGAGGTATTCGCAGCTGCCGATACGATTTTAATCAAAAACGGCACCATAGTTCCCGTGAAAGGTGGCTCCAGCACTATTACCGACCTCCTGATCGAAAACGGAAAGATCATCAAGATCGGAACGCGCATCCAAGCTCCGGCAGGGGCCAAGGTCATCGATGCCTCGGGAAAATATGTCTATCCCGGGTTGGTGGCAGTGATGACTGCAGTTGGGGTGACCGGTTATCCTGGTGCGGGTAACGATACCGATGAAGTCGGGACTTCCACACCCCATATGGACCCCTACGATGCCATAAATCCGGAGGATGAATGCATTGAGGTTACCCGCCTGGGGGGAGTCACAACCGTACAGACAGTCAGTGGGACCCGGAGTGTGATCAATGGTAAATCCGTGGTCCTGCACCTTGAAGGAGATTTGGCTGACAAAATGGTGGCTAAACGCTACGTCGCCCAGATCATCAACATGGGTGCAAAAGAGCAAAACAAGTACCCATCTACACAGCCCGGAATCGTCTCTTTTTTGCGGACCAAGTTCGATCAGGCCCAGGATTATGCCAAAAAGCAGAGCGAAATAGACAAGAAGAGTCAAAAAGACAAAAGCAAGAAAGATGAGAATGAGAAGGAAAGTCTTACCAAACGGGACCTGGAGATGGAGGCCCTCGTACCAGTGGTCACTGGGAAGGTGCCTGTCATTTTTATCACCACTGACGAGGTCACTATTCGCAATGCGCTTGAAATCATCAAGGAATACAAACTCAAAGGAATCATCCGGGCGAACTCAGGAATACTTAAATACGCCGACCGCCTAGCTAAAGAAAATATCCCGGTTATTTGGGCTGGAACGACCGCTATCCCTGGGCGCTGGGAGCCCTTTGACTTGAACTATCACACAGCAGCGGTTTTAGCGGAAAAAGGCATCCTGTTTGCCTTTGATCCAGGCGGATGGGGTCCTGCAAATCGGAACGTGAACGACATACCGACGCCTGCATCAATCTCTGTGGCCCATGGATTGCCGGAGAAGAAAGCCCTGGAAGCTCTGACCATCAACCCGGCACGAATCCTCGGCATCGAGGAGGAGGTCGGCTCTCTGGAAGCGGGCAAGACCGCCAACGTAGTGATCTGGACTGGCAGCCCCATACAGGGAAGCTCCCGGGTAGAAACGGTCATCATCAGGGGCAAACTCATCCCTATGACCAGCTTGCAGACCAGACTCTACGAGAAATTCAAAAAAATCGTCTATGAAAGGATGAAGAAAAAGAAATAACAGTCACATGTCAGAAGACAATTAAGGAGCAGGCCGAGAAATAAAAAGAATTGAACATGACGAGAGATTTCTCAACCTCTTAAAAGACGCTGACTTTGGTATTCCTGAGGTTAAGGTTCCGGACGAAAACGTGCAGTATATCTAAGTAGAAAAGAGAAAATCCCCTTTTCTTCCTAAAATCTATTCCTATCTCTATCTTCCCAGAACAAATCAATGAGGTCGTATCTTGCCGCTTGTCCTGTTTTTGGACACTTGAACGTCTGTCCTGTAACCGTACTGGAATCGAATGACTCTTTGGTATAGGCCACAGGCGAGGGGTGTTTTTCTCCACAAATCTTGCATTTGTAAAAGACAGGCATGTTTAATTCCCTTTTTTTTAATACAAATTTTCCCAGTTATTATTACAGGCTATTATTATAATGGGAAAATTAAATAAAGTACAAGCATCAATTTCTTGTCCAAATTAAATTTATCGGGTTTGTATCGGGTTAGGATTTGACGTTTTTAGAGTTGATTAAATGTCTAATGTCGAGCCCCCACCCCTTCTTATATAGCTTGACTTTGTTCCAGGCTTGAAGATAAATATATCCTTGATGAAGGAAGTGAAAATCGGAGTCGATACAGGGGGAACATTCACAGATTTTGTTGTTTATTCCGATGGAAAAGTTGAAATAATAAAGCTGCCTTCAACACCTCACAACCCGTCACTGGCCATTCTCAGTGGAATTCACGAGCTTCTTCAACGCTCCCCTCTCGTCATCCATGGAACAACTGTCGCCACAAACTCCCTCCTCGAACGGAAGGGCGGACGGATCGCTCTCATCACAACCAGAGGATTCGAGGACATTCTGTTTATCGGACGACAGACAAGGCGTGAGCTTTACAAGCTCAAAGGTGAGCGAAGAGATTTCCTTCTTCCCCGCCGTTTCTGTTTTGGAATTACTGAGAGAATGTCGGCATCAGGAAAAATAGAAAAAAAAATCTCTTTATCCGAACTCCAAGAAATTCTGGATAAAATAAAAAAATTGAACATCGAAGCCGTCGCTCTATCCCTGATCAATTCTTATGCCAATCCCTCCACCGAAAAAGTAATTTCCAGAGAACTGGAGAAGAACAAATTTCTCTTTTCTGCTTCAAGCGACATCCTGCCTGAGCACAGGGAATACGAGAGAACCGCGACAACAGCTGTGAACACCTATCTCATGCCTGTTATCAGCCGCTATCTGGAGGATCTGGAGAAGAAAATGCAGGGAGCAGAACTCCGAATCATGCAGTCCAACGAGGGATACATCTCTCCTGCTAAAGCCAAATTAGAGCCAATAAGAACAGCGCTCTCCGGCCCTGCCGGCGGAGTTGTGGGAGCCTTCCAGGTCGGAAAAGCCTCAGGATTCAAGAATATCATCACATTCGACATGGGAGGGACCTCCTCTGACGTATCCCTGGTAGATGGGGAAATCAGGAGGACGAATGAGAGTCTGGTAGGGGACTTTCCGCTGCGCATCCCGATAATCGATATTCACACAGTCGGCGCTGGAGGAGGATCCATTGCTTACACGGACAAAGGCGGTTCTCTCCGTGTCGGACCTCAAAGCGCAGGAGCTGACCCAGGGCCAGCCTGTTACGGAAAGGGGAGCCTCCCGACTGTCACGGACGCCAACCTGGTTTTAGGCCGTCTTGTCCCCGATTTCTTCCTCGGGGGAAAAATGAAATTATTCCCTGCAAGAAGCCGCAGTGTCCTGGAGCGCCTGGCTAAGAAAATCAACAAATCAGTCATCGAAACCGCAGCAGGTATCATCGAGATTGCCAATGCCAACATGGAAAAGGCCATCCGGGTGATATCCATCGAAAAAGGTTTTGACCCCAGGAATTTCTCCCTGGTTTCCTTTGGAGGAGCGGGCGGAATGCATGCTGTGGATATTTCATCCAACCTGAAAATATCCAGAGTCGTCGTTCCCAAGAATGCAGGTGTTCTCTCTGCCATGGGCCTTCTCCTGGCCGATTCAATCAAGGACTACTCGAAATCTATCTTGAAAACAGCGGAAGAGCTGTCTGGAGAGGAGCTAAAAAAACACTTCATGGAATTAGAAAAAAAAGCCTCCGAGGAAATGAAAAAGGACGGATTCAGCAAAGAAGAAATACGCATTTTTTCCTTCCTTGACCTCAGGTATTTCGGCCAGTCTTATGAAATCACCCTCCCTTATCTTTCCAGGAGCACTCGCACACTCTCTTTTATCTCTGACTTCCATAAGGCTCACAGAAAACTCTATTCTTACCGTCATGAACAGAGACCCGTGGAAATCGTCAACATTCGCGTTAAATCCGTGGGAGCAGGGAAAAAAATCAAGCTGAAAAAAATGCCTCTCCAAGGCCCAAACCCTGAGAAGGCGTTGATAAAAAAACAAGCCCTCCATTACCGAGGAAAATCATACAAGGCTTCGGTATTCGACAGAGCTTTCCTTCTGCCCGGAAATAAGATGAAAGGCCCGGCCTTGATTGCGGATGCTGAATCGACGACATTCCTTCCTCCTGCGTATACATTGGCAGTGGATGGCTTTTTAAACATCATCATTCAAAGGAAAAATACGTCTCATGGATAAATTCGACCCTATCGAGCTCGAACTGTTCAAAAATCTGTTCGTCTCGGTCTCTGAAGAAATGGGAGCTGTGCTGGGACGAACCTCGCTCTCACCTAACATCAAGGAAAGAAAGGACTTCTCCTGCGCTCTTTTCGACAAGCAGGGAGAAACCTTTGCTCAAGGTTCACACATCCCGGTTCATCTCGGAGCCATGCCTCTTTCGGTCCAAGCCTCTCTGCAAGCTGTCGATTTTGAAGAAGGAGATTTAGTGATCCTTAACGACCCTTACAGAGGAGGAACGCACCTCCCGGATATCACCTGCATCTCCCCTGTCTTTGTCGATAGAAAGCTTGTCTTTTTTGTCGCCAACCGAGCTCATCACTCGGATGTCGGGGGGATGACGCCCGGCTCTATGCCGCTGGCCACAGAGATTTTTCAGGAGGGGATGATCATCCCACCCGTAAAGCTTATCCAGAAGCGAAAATTGAGAACCGAAATCCTCGACCTGATTCTGGCTAATGTCCGGACTCCTGAAGAGCGGCAGGGAGACCTCCTGGCACAGATCGCGGCCAACGAGAAAGGAAAGCAAAGGTTAGAGGAGATCATAAACAAGTACGGATTGAAAAAGATACTCCGCTATACACATCTGATTCCGTCATATACAGAAAAAATACTCAGAGAAACCATAAAAAATATTCCTGACGGCACTTTTTCTTTCTCCGACTGTATGGATGATGACGGCATTACGGATGAGCCCGTAAAAATCGGTGTCGAGATAACCATCCGGAAGGATAAAGCCACAATCGATTTCAGCTCATCATCCACCCAGGTCCAGGGAAGTGTGAACGCCAATTTCGCTGTCACATACTCCGCGGTTCTGTATGTCTTCCGCTGCCTTGTTGAAGAAGACATTCCTTTCAACACTGGTCTGATGAGGCCGCTCAAGATCATCACTCGTCGAGGATCAGTCCTCAACGCCCAGCATCCGGCCGCCACAGCCGGGGGGAATGTGGAAACTTCCCAAAGGATCGTGGATGTCCTCCTCGGTGCACTCTCCAAAGCCATTCCCGAAAAAATTCCGGCAGCCAGTCAAGGCACCATGAACAACGTGGCTTTTGGCGGCTATGACCCCACAAGAGAGCGAAACTTTGCCTATTACGAGACAATCGGAGGAGGCATGGGAGCGGGCCCTGATTATTCCGGCCTCAGCGGAGTCCACACTCACATGACCAATTCTCTCAACACGCCTCTGGAGGCGCTCGAGAATTACCTCCCGATTAAAATCAAGAGATACGGCCTCCGCAGAGGCTCAGGAGGAAAAGGCCTTCATGACGGAGGCGAAGGGATCATCCGCGAATACGAATTCCACGTCCCCGCTCAAGTCACGATCATATCCGAACGGCGAACATTCAGCCCATACGGAATCCAGGGCGGGAAAAGCGGAAAAAATGGAAAGAACACTCTTATCTCCCAAGGAAAAAAGATCCACTTAAAATCCAAATGCAACATCAAGGTCCAGCCAGGAGACCTGCTGCGTGTCGAGACTCCTGGAGGCGGAGGATATGGCCGGAAAAAATAAAAAATCCTCTTATGGTCCGGGCTTCCTGGTCACAGCCGCTTTCATCGGGCCCGGGACCGTAACCACATGCTCCCTGGCTGGTGCGCAGTTTGGCTATGCACTGATTTATGCGCTTGTTTTTGCCACTGTCACAACGATCATCCTCCAGGGAATGACAGGAAGGCTCACCTTAGGCTCCAATCATGACCTCGCCCAATCTCTCAGAGAATTTCCACAGAGCCGAATGACCAGGAACATATTCATCGTCCTCACACTCTCTTCGATCACTTTCGGCTGTGCCGCTTATGAAGCCGGGAACATCATCGGC
>Ga0209636_10003111_pt1 | contig 16903 bp, 10 predicted proteins | sample DeeMarSWOR152_54_FD_187464 | JGI IMG/M metagenome (GOLD analysis project Ga0209636, IMG submission 187464) | Marine sediment microbial communities from White Oak River estuary, North Carolina - WOR-1-52-54 (SPAdes) (version 2) | ecosystem: Environmental > Aquatic > Marine > Intertidal zone >...
TGGCGAACAATGATTTCATCTATCTGGGCTTCCCAGAGAAATATGAGATAAATGTTTATTCCCCTGAAGGAAAACCAGCAAAAAAAATCACCAGAGATTACGACCCTTTGCCTGTGAATGAAAAGGACAAAGAAAGCTTTCTCAAAATTGTCAGTGAGCAAGCTCTATCATCTCCAATTTTTCCTGATGATATAAAGAAAATAGCCCTTCAAAAGATAAAATATCCTAAATATAAGCCTGCCTATCAGAGTTTCACTTTGATGGAGAATGGATGGCTGGCTGTGATTGTCGATTCCGTAGAAGACGAATATACGCTTATCGACATTTTTAACCAAGAAGGAAAATACATTGCCCATTTTAAAACAGCCATACCTGCTGAAGGGATTCTATCTGGATATCTTTACTTTAAAAATGGCAAAGCGTATGCCGTGATCACAGAGGATGAATACTGGTATGTAAAGAGATACAATATTGAACTTCAGGAATACAAAGGAGACAGATGGGTCAAAAGCAGCATTAAGCTGAATGATTTAGCAAAAACAACAAACTGAGACACCAGATCGAAAATCTGTATAATTTTGCGACAGATGTCCTCTTTTTAGAACTCAAACACCTCTTTAAAGCTTCACTTTTCTGACTAAGTCTTTGGCACAAAATTTGCAAAGTATTTCCATGAAAGAGTACAATTACACTAAGAATAAGCAAAAGAGTAAGTAAGAGAAAACACAACTATACAGATGGGTAAGAACCAGAAAAAACGTCAGAAAATACTTCCATGCGTCATTCTGGCGGTGCTATTCGTCATCTCTCCCTCACTTATCCACAGCCATTATTCACAGCCTGCACTCAAAAATGAGGTTGATTTGGAAAAAATCCTGAAAAAATGCGCCGAATACTGTGAAAAATTAGCCTATTCTTCTCTTTACTTTGTGTGTAATGAAAAAGTAAAGGAAGAGATATTCGGATCCCCTCCAGTTTATGTCGTCGGTGGTCGAACCACCTCTACTGTAATCGGTGGTCGGACTTACTCTACCGCTGTCGTCGGCCGGTTAACTCGAAAAAATGTCTGCGTCTATGATTACCAGTTGATCCGGAAAAACTTCGAAATCAACGAAAAGAGAATGCTCATCGAAGAAAACGGAAAGAAAAAAAGCGAAAAAGATGCCCGATTGAAAACAAGGATATTCTCCCATTCAAACCTCATTTTCGGACCTGTCGGACTCCTCAGTGAATTCTGGCAGGAGTATTACAACTACACAATCATCAAAAGAGATAAATTCAAAAAAAATAAAGTGATAATCATAGAGGCCACTCCCATCCCCTACATGAAAACCAGTAATCTATACGGCAAAATTTGGGTCAGAGAAGACGATTTCAGCATAGTGAAGATCGAATGGGAACAGGAATCAATTAAAAACTATGAGCTTATAGAAGAGTTCGCCAAAAAGCTCAACGCAAAACCGGAGCTTGAATTCCTCGCAGAGTATGCATTTGAAAAGAACGGAATCCGATTTCCCAGTAAATGCTCTATCACTGAGAGATACCTCCGTCAAAGAGGAGGGAGCTACACACGGTCCAAGACAACCATAACCTATAAAGACTATAAATTCTTCACCGTCGAGACAGAAGTCAAGTATGATAAAAAACTTGCCCCCAAATAAACACATGAAGGAGAGGCAACCATAAAAAAGCTGATTCTAGTCACTTTATTCGTGGGTTTGTCTCTGTCCGTCCTCGCCCAGCAAATCTCCCATGAGTCCCTTGTGATAAACATAGAAGTCCCTGTCAGGGTCTTCAAAAGCGGCCAATTTGTCGACGACTTAACCATCAATGATTTCATAATCTATGAAGATGGAAAGCCCCAACAAATCGAAGCGGTCTATCTGGTAAAAAAAACAGATATCCAGAGAGAAGAAGCGGAGATGAAAAAAGATGAAGCGAGGGAAAAAATTTCCCCCGATGTCTCAAGACATTTTGTCCTGTTGTTCGAGCTAATGGATTATCTTCCAAAAATCGATGAAGCGCTGAATTATTTTTTTGAACATATCATCTCCGCTGAAGATACATTGATAGCCGTCACACCTATGAAGTCATATAATTTTAAGAAGGAAGCGTTGGCTACTCTATCCCGCGAAAAAATTGCCGAACGACTCAAAGAGATCATTCGCAGAGATATCAATCTGGGAAGTGGCGAATACAAAAGTTTGATCAGGGATTATGAAAGCCTTTATCGTTCTGAGTTTGAAGGAGACATAAAATTCCACTTGATGATGGAGAAGATAAGGGAACTGAAAAACCTGAGATATGTTCCAGAAAATAAAGTCAAGTATTTTGCTGATTACCTTAAAAGCATGACAGGTCAGAAATTCGCATTCTTTTTCTATCAGAAAGAATTGTTTCCCTTTCCGAAGATACCGTTTGAATCCCGGGGATATCTAGAGCTGCAAAGTGAATTAGCAAGCTTTATGACTTTTGATACAAAAAAAATCACACGCGCATTTTCCGATTCCTCTATTTCGCTTCATTTTTTATACGTCACCAAGACACAGATGACTCAAGGGGATGTAGAGAACATGGGAGAGACAGAAATGGACATGCAAGACATGTCCATTGACATATTCAATACATTCAACGAAATCGCAAAGGCCACAGGAGGATTATCCGAGAGCTCCACAAATATCGCCTCGCTGCTCAAAAAAGCCGCCGGTGCATCTGAAAACTATTATCTCCTCTATTATTCCCCTAAAGATTACAAGAGGGATGGCAAGTTTAAAAAAATTGTAGTGAAACTTAAAAATAAAAATTACAGGATCACACACCGCGCCGGGTACTTTGCGAATTAAGTCAGTTTTGGGTTGTCGATTTGGGCATGATTAATAAGCAACAATATGTGAATAATTATGTATTATAACTATAGATTCATCCTTTAAAGCAAAAAAGTGATAGATGAACCAGGAGGGAACTAAGTGAAAAATAAAATCTTTTTTCTTATTCTTTTTCTCGCCCTTGCCATTCAGCCAGATCTACATGAATTAAAACCAGAATCGACCCAAACACAAAAAAGCCAAAAAGCATTCCAGTATGAAGTGACCGTCGTCCTGAAATTGGTTCAGGTGTTCGTGACGGACAAGGAGGGAAACCCGGTAACGGATTTAACCAAGGATGATTTCATCCTGTATGACAACGACAAGTTTCAAAAAATTACTGACTTTGAAAAACATTTTCTTTCCAGACCTAAAAAACCTGTCGCACCTGAAAAGAAGGTCGAAGAAGTACTGGAAGAGACACAACTTCCTCCGTCCCGGGAAGTTCCGACCCGGATGAACCGAAAATTCATCCTTCTTTTGGATATCGACAGAAACAGCGTGCGCGGAGTCACTAAATCCAAGAATGCCGCTTTACACTTTATTGATTCCCAGGTTCAGCCGGATGATGAAGTGGGAGTTTTTTCCTACTCGTTCATGACAGGATTGAATGTCCATGAATATCTCACGACTGATCATGACAAAGTCAGAAACGCCGTCAAAAGGATTAAGGGAGTGCCGGGAACAGAAGGCGGATTTAGCATGGATGAAGGGAGTTCCCGTTTTGACTCCCAGCCTGAAAGCTCACTAACTCAACAATTTATTCGAAGCGGTTCCCCCACTGATATCGTGGAGAAGACGAATAATTTTATTAACAATATTAAAGATCTCGCTAAATTGCTCCGTTATATCCCGGGATACAAGAACATCATCTTCTTCTCAGGAGGAATCCCGGACTCTCTCTTGTTTTCACCCGACCAAACAATACGTGAGAACTATGTAGATATGGGTAAAGAATTGGCGACAGCCAGCAGCCCTGTGTATTCAGTCAGCACTCTCGGACCTGGGCACGTCCATTCTCTCGATATGTTATCGGATATTTCCGGAGGGAAATATTTGTACCTTGTTGACCATTATGAACAAGTGGCTACGCAGATTCAGAACGTCACCAGTAATTATTATGTCCTGGGCTATTACATCGATGAAACATGGGACGGGAAATTTCATGAGATCAAAGTCGAGGTCAAACGCAAGGGAAGCGAGGTCCATGCCCAGAGTGGATACTTCAATCCAAAGCCTTTTACTGAGCTGTCCGAATTCGAGAGAGATGTCCATCTCATCGAGCTGGCATTGAGCAAAAACCCTTATCTCCAGGATCCCTACATTCTCAATAACATCGCTCTCCCTTGCTCTGAAAAAAAAGATGCCAATTGTGTCCTTCTCTCTGAAATCCCTTTGGAAGAGATCGAAGAAATCATAACCGGAAATACTGAACACGCCAACTTTATATTAGATAACGAAAACAATGTGGTTTTTTCCTCAAGAGGAGATATCGATTTTTCCCCGTTCTCTCAAAAGATTATATACAGTTATGCCATTCTCTCTCTTCCCCCCGGAGAGTATGAATGCCGAACGATCATCAGAAACCTCCAGACAGGTAAAGTCGCTGTGGCTTCTTCCTCGGTTGAAATCTCCGAACGCTTAAAAGCTGGAATAAAGTTGTACCCCCCTCTGCTTCTCATCCCCGAGAAAGAGTCAACTTACTTACGGCTGATAAAGGGCCGCAAACAAGATTCTCTCTCTATAAACGATATCTATCCTTTTCTTTCCAACAAGCATTCCCCGCTTGTCGATAATATAGACAAAGACGTGTCAAAACTCCTGGCTGTGGTGCGCTGTGCCGTTGCGGATATCCAAAAACCCGAGGTCAATATTACGGCTCATCTTGTCGAGAAAGAATCAGGGAAAATGACTGAATTGTCCCTTTCTATTTTAAATTCTAAAAGGGAAGAAATGACAGATATTCTTCTACTCGAAATTCTACTGCCGGAATTGAAGCCCGGTGAGTACGCGATAGAGTCCATCGCAGAAGAAGCGAGCTCCAAACAGAAATCGAAGACATCAACTCGCTTTAAAGTGAAGTAGACTGGGTCCAATAAAAGTGTAATAAAGCTGAGATTCTCTGCTTTGTTTATCTATCAGAGAGAGCTTTCATAAACTTGACGATCAGATCCTCTTCTTCCGGAGTTAAACCCAAGTCGCCCAATTCCTCTGTGTTGACATTCTCCTTAATCTCAGGGGGAGGCCAGTTTTCTTCAGCCTTATCTCTCGTGTTGTAAAAGTGCGTAATATCCTTGAGGGTCTTGAAGACGCCGTTATGGGCAAAGGCCTTGACAAAACCGTCGTCGGGTCTTAAATCAACATTACGCAAGGTGGGGACTTTTTGTTTGCCGGTGTTTTCAGCGGCATATTGGGCAAATTCTTTCGTGGTCGCCAGGAACTCGCCCAGCCCCTTGTCCACCCATCCTTTTCCGTCCTTGTTCCATTCAGAAGACATTGAATAGAAAGGATTTTCCGGATTCTTGGGCACCCCAAGATTATCATAAGTGAAGTCAGTGAACAGAGGAGGCTTGCCGTTCACCGACGTCATCACATGGCATTCCGCACATTTACCTTTGGTGTTGAACAGCATGAGGCCTTCCACCTCATCATCATCCAGACCCAGATTTTTATAATTTTGCCAGTTGGACTCATCGATCGGTTCCACATCCAGACCTGCAGCTTTTGCATTCCGCCAGAAATCATCGAACTTGGAACTAAAAGGATTAACTTCCGAAGTCCGCTCGAAAGCGGCGATGGATCGGGCAATCCGTTCAAACGCTCCATCTATGTCTTTCCCATCCAAAGAGCCGGGCCCCCAGACCTCTTCGAAAAGGTCTGCATAATCCGCATCCTGGACCCTGATGACGACTGTTTTTTTATCGGGATTGTTCATCTCAAGCGGGTTGAGGAACGGTCCCATAGCCTGTTCGGCCAGCGGGTCATCCAACTCAAATCCCGCGGCTCTGCCGTCCCAGAACATCCCTCCGACAAACGTCCCTTCTTCATCCCGATACAAAACAGGGCTGTCTCCCGCATAAGCAGCTGTGGGAGGTTTGCGGTTCCCGAACCGGCCCTGGACCGCACCCTCATAGACGGCCAAGGCATTATTCACGTCTGAGTCAGGGCCTGTCCATCCAACCAGAGGACTGTGGCAGGATGCACAGGACTGTCCGGGTGGAGTGGACAGGTTGGCGTCAAAAAACAGCTTCTTCCCCAGCTCCTCGACGCGAGTCAGCTTCATTATCTCCTCTTTCTTTTTACACGCGAAGAGCATGGCTAGGGAAAGGATCATTGCCCAGGCAACTATTCTTTTTGTATTTGTCATTTTTTCTTCTCCTTCTGGGATTTGAGAGCGGTAAGCCGCTTCTTTGCATCGCCACTTTCGGTGACAGACGTGTCGGCTCCGTTCCAGAGGCTGAGAAACTTCTCATAATGCTCTATGGCTTCGTCTTCCATGCCTTTTTCCTCGTAAATTTTACCCAGCATGTACAAGCTCATGGTAAATATGTCTCCATACAGAAGCCTTCCTGTTGACAGGGAAACAATCCGTTCATACTCTTTTTGCGCTCCATCGATATCCCCGGCCTCAAAATAGGCTAAAGCCAAAGGTTCAAAAAACAACGCCTGTCCATATTCTGGATTCATCTGAGAGGGGAGCAGTGCTGCAGCCTGTTTAAAGTGTTGAATGGCTTTATTCAAATTCTTTTCTTTCAGCTCGATCATGCCCAATAAATGCCAGTAGAATCTTTCTGCTTTCCTGTGCATACCACTATCTATAAGCTCTTTAAGCTCATCTGCCGCACGCTGTGCCTCATTCAAAGAATCCATCTCGAGAAAAATCCGCCCTTTAAGATGCAGTGTTTCTCTTTGTCTGCTTAGAATACCGGCTTCGGAGGAAATGCTTAATCCCGCTTCACATTCTTTCAAAGCCTTCTCAAAATTTTTTGATTTGAAGTGCAAATAAGCCAAGTACAGATGAAACCCTGAACTCCAATCCGTTTCCCCGAGCAATTCTCCCAGTTCAATGCCCAGCTGAGCCTGCACTTTCGATTTCTCAAACATCCCCTGTAAAAGGTATAATGCGCTGAGCCTGCTTATGCCCTGTTGATGCGCGACTGGCTCCTCTGTCTCCAGCAACTTCTGGTATTCTTTTTCCGCACTGATCAAATCCTCTCTGAAAAGGGAAATATCACCACTTAATAAAAAATTTCGATAATGATTCGGATTAAGAATAAAAGCTCTCTCCGCTTCAGCTTGTGCCGAATCATAATTTCCCTGATTAAGATAATTGTCAGCCAAATCGAAACGAATATTCGCGTTATCTGAAATATCTCTCAAGTAGACTTCAAGCGCTTCTCTGGACTTATCATATAAACCTTTTGCGGCATAACTTAATGAAATATTCTCATGGGTAAAAACCGATTCATCTCCATTCTGGATATTCATCCTGAAAAACGGGATGGCTCTATCCCATTCTTCTAAAAACAAATATAAAGCCCCTAAATTATTATTACCGACAGAATCGTCTGGATAAAGCTTCAGGAGTTCAGCATAAGTTTTAAGGGCTTTATCGTATGTGGCCTCTGATTGAATGTAGAAGTTACCGTGAATATAATAGCGTTCTCTCTCTGAGACCTTATCGCTCAATTCAAAAGCTTTCTGGTAGCGTTTCATCGCCTCTGTTCGATAGCCGATATTCTGATAAGCCACAGCCATGTTCCTGTAAGCCATGGCGAACTCCGGGTCAATAGCGACTGCCGTTTCCATGAGAGGGATGCACTTGAGATAGTCTGCCTTCGAAAAATATTCCATCCCCTCTCTATAGTATTTGTATGCCTCAGTGGAACTGGTGGTGATCGTCTCAACTTCTCTATCAATATCACTGGCTATCTCTGCCGTAGAAAGCTTGAAATTTTCCTTTATCTTCATTGTCAGCTCATCCACCATGGAGAACAGGCTCTCTTCTCCGACTCCTTCCACCATCTCTGAACCTAAAGTCTCACCTGTACTGACTTCCTGGAGCATGGCATTTATCCTCAGGGTTTCCCCTGCCATGGCCAGCTTTCCCACCAAGACATACTGCACACCGCCCTGGGCAGAAACTTGATCAAGGACTCTCGAGGAATAACTCTCCGCTTCCAGAAGGTCCATCTCTTCAAGAATATTGAACATCCTCTCTCCGCTGAGCACTCTTAAATACTTGGATTGCGATAAATCGGCAATCAATAAATCCGAAAGCGCTTTTCTCCAATGGTCGAATCTGTTATCCCCGGTATTGTTCTCAAAATACATGACAGCCAGTGAAGGCTTGTCCTCAGGAAAAGGAGTGACTCTCCCTCTGGGGAGAAAACGCCAGATGACCACGAGGAGAACAACTATGGAGATGACAGCAATGGCAGGGATGAGCAACTTCTTTGGAGTGAATTTCACAGTTATTTCTCTACGGGTGATCGGTTTTTTCCTGGAAATGATTCTTTCTGTGGTGGGCAGCTCCTTTTCTATCCTTTTGAGTTCAGAAAGGAGCTCTTCGGCCCTTTGATACCTATTTTCCCTTTTTTTCTCCATGCATTTCAGGATCACACGGCTGAGAGCCTCAGGAATCTGAGCATTCAGCTCTCTCGGGTCAGAAGGCTGTTCGCTCTTGTGCTTCATGGCCACGCTCAAGGGGGTCTCTCCCTCAAAAGGCACTCTCCCGGTCACCATCTCATACAGGATCGTTCCCAATGAATAAACATCTGAACGTTGGTCAACCTCTCTCATCTCTGCCTGTTCAGGAGACATGTATTCAGGGGTGCCGATGATTATCCCTGTCCCTGTTAATCCCTTCTTCTTCAGGGACCGGGCGATCCCGAAATCCATAATCCGCACGTTCCCCTCTTTATCGACCATGATATTCTGGGGTTTGAGATCGCGATGAACAACTCCCAACCGGTGCGCTTCCAGCAGCCCTTCGCATATCTGCCTGGCCACCGCGACAGATTTCCCTATGCTCAAATGGCCCACTCTTATGACCGTGCTCTTCAAATCCTCTCCGGACACGTATTCCATGGTGATGTACTGCGTTCCTTTCTCCTCATTCAGGTCATACATCCGACAAACGTTCTTGTGGGATATCTTTCGAGCGAGTTTCAACTCATTCCGGAACCGTTCGATGGTTTTCAAGTCAGATGAAACTTCGGGGTTGAGGAGCTTCAGGGCCACTTCCTCATCTATTTTTTTATCGAACACTCTGTAGACGACGCCCATTCCTCCTTTCCCGAGCTCTTCGACAACTTCGAACCTCCCTGCGAACGTGCTTCCCCGGGCAAGTGCTCCTGAAGGCATCTCGAGCGTCTGTGTGTGAGAATCAACGGTTTTCTCTGAGGAAAGAAGGGGAGATCCACACTTGCTGCAAAAACTGCTGTCAGCGGGATTTTCGGAGTGGCATTTTGGACACTTCATGTCTGTCTACTCTTTCATTATTTAAAAACAGAGTAGCAAGTCGCAATTAAAGAGTCAAATTATCCGGGCGGGAACAAAAACTTAAGATATTTTCACCCCTAAGGGTGAGAAAAGGAGTGAAAAATCACCTCCTAATTCACCCTTTAAGGGTATTGAACCAGAGAAGGCATTATTTCATCATTATAGTCACTAATGAATTCAGGATGGATACTGAAAAGCCGCTGAACAGATAAATGCAGGACATCCCAAAGTGTCCAGGCTGAGAAAAACCAGCGAATTACTGGCTTAAAAACTTGCCTGTTTCATTTGTTTGAAAAGTGTATTATGATTATCGAGAGTCAGTTGATAGTCGCTATCATATATCTTCTGGCACTTCAAATGCCATGGAGGGAATAAAATGAAACCAAAAAGGTTATTTGTTTTACTCACTATTGTCATTATCGTATTCGCCCACGGATGCGGTAAAAAAGCAGCCATATCAAATGAGATGATAGGGACATGGAATACCACCGACTCCAAGTATAAGGAGACTAGTTTCGAGTTGACTGTGGATAAGATTATCTTCAGGACTCTTAGAGGAGAGGTCAACGCCAACACAATTAAAAAAATCAAGAAAAAGAAAGCTCCTGATCCAGAAGAAACCTTGTTCACACTGACTTATGTGGATTTAGAAGGACAGGAGACCATATTTTCTTTTTTCTTCAGCCAAAAAAACGGTGGAATGATTCGATTCCAGAATCAGCCTGAAATAATCTGGACAAGGGAAAAAGATTAATCGGGGAGTCCATCCATCCAGTCAACATTTCCTTCTCAATTTAAGATGCCCATCACTACTGATTTTCACTTCGAGTCATTCAATCCCTCGCCACAAGAAAAAAGGCTCTTTAATTGACAGATATATTGAAAATATGTTCTAACGCAGAAAATTATGACATAACAATTTCCTTGTCATAAACTTTTTCAAAGAATCGATGATACTAAAGCCAAAAAATCACTTATCAATAAAAAAGAATATTTACATTCATTCTAAGGAGGCCAGACAATGAAAAAGGGAGTTATGATACTTGCATTAGCCCTCATGCTTTTCAGTGGAGTCGCCCGCTCTCAGGACAAAGGCTTTGGTCTTGGAATTATTCTCCTTGAACCAACGGGCATCAGCGCAAAGAAATGGATTGACGACAATTCAGCGATAGACGGCGCAATTGCCTGGTCATTTTTCAACCCATCCTCATTTCATTTGCATGCGGACTATCTCTACCACAAATTCAACATTTTTGATGTACAAAAGGGTAAACTTCCACTCTATTTCGGGATTGGAGCGAGAATCAGAATCGGAGATATTGAGGATAGGCTTGGTATCCGGATTCCAGTCGGAATTTGTTACATATTTGAACAATCACCTCTGGATATTTTCTTTGAACTGGGGCCTGTGCTTGACCTGACTCCAGCAACAAGATTAAGGCTCACAGGCAGCATCGGAATCAGGTATTTTTTCTAATGATATTCTCTCAGTCATACAACCCGAAACTGTGAACAAAAAGGGGGCAGGTGTTTATGCTCACTAATTAGGTAACATTTTTATTTATGAGGCTGAAGATAAAAGTGTCATTGCGAGCGACCAAAGGGAGTGTGGCAATCTCGTAAAATTAAAGAACGTTTTCCTTCTATTGGAAATTTATTTCACTTTAAGAGATCGCCACGCTTCGCTCGCGATGACAATTGGTCTAATGAAAAGGTCGTCAGATTTGTTCGCCCGAAGGGGAAAAGATGCCGACATAAGATGATCAGTTATCCTTCAGAAATTTTTTGTATTTGGTGTCGGCAGATTTTATGAATGATCCAAGCAGATCTGGATCATTCACTATTTTATCTTTTCCATCTCACGCTCTTCCGGATTCTATCAAACCAGCGCCTCATGGATGTTTTTTGTTTATGATCAAAATGGATTGAGGGTCAATTAATTCTTTCTCTTTGTAAGCATCCTTATTTCCGTGATGGACAAAACCAGGATGAAGTCTCACCAAAGATCAGGCTGGGTGTTGAGAAAACCGTTTGCTCCGGCTTATGGATTCCAAAAACACGCCTCTTTTGCCCCAGCGAGGAAAAAGAGGCTCGGTTTCAGGCTCCGCTCTCCTCTCCTACGGAGAGGAACCGTGCCCGCTCCGCCTTCAAACGGTTTTTTTCACCCATAAGCCTTCGCAGGATAGACTGCTGTTTCCGCTGGGGCAAAGTCTGCGTGTTTTCGATGCACTCAGCCTGATCTATAGCACATCTTGTTATCACGGTTTTGGAGATGCCTGCTTTCTCTCTTTTCTGTCGCAATCGACATCTTCAACATTCATTTAAGAATTCGGACAGAGATAATGAAAATAACGCTGTTTACCAATAGCCTCTTGCGGTGATTTGTGCAGTGATTTTTTCGTTTCTTCTCTCACCTTCAAAGATGATTATCTCCCGTTAGAAAAGGTTAATGACGATGATTTTCTGCATTAAAATGATGACTGGCGACAGCTCTCTAATTTACCTATATTTATAAGATTGCGTATGAAATTTTTTACATTTTTTTATGAATTTCAGAGGAAGCGGGCACAAAAATACAAAACACCATAAAACCTGGAGGCCTGGATTAAACCATCACCATTCATATTTAATGGGGGTGGTCATGAGCATTTGACGAAAATCTTTTTTGTTTTCTGCATGAAAATTCCTGCCCCAAAAAAGTGAAATAGCCGTTTTACGCTTTGACATTTAAAATTTTATCATGGTACAATTCCTAAACAATCTCCGCCAAGGAAGGTAGCGGACGGGAAAGAGCGATTTCATATTCTTAAAGAAATCACAAGCTCTTTACAAGTATTCAACCTTTGAGTTGAATGCAGGTGCGTTTAACAGATTTCACGGAGGGCATATCAAGCCTCCACAAAAAGAGTCAGGAAATATCCTGTCTCAAAAAGTTATAATCGAGTGAAAAAAATGAGAAAAAACATACTTAAAACTTTAGCCAGCCGATTCCCTTCGCCACGCTGGCTTAAAATTGCCATTCCTTTCTTATCCTGTAAGAAGAAAGGACACCAGAAGGCCATGACTCTGATAGAAATTCTTCTCGCCGTTGCCATAGTCGGGACTCTCATGGCGGTTGGAGTGCCCGTTTACACGAACGCAATGTACAAAGCAAAAGTCAACCAGGCCATATCGAAAATCGCTCTGATGGGGCAGAAAATCGAGGATTTCATGATCGATTACGGAAGGCTTCCCGCAACTCTGGATGAGATCGGAGAGCCGAACGCAACGGACCCATGGGGAAATCCTTACGAGTACATGGCCATTTTCGGCCTGGATAAGACCGAGCTCGAGGATAAATTGCGGAAAGACCGCTTTCTGGTTCCTCTCAATACCGACTTTGACCTCTACAGCATGGGACAAGACGAAGACAGTAAAGCCCCCCTTACGGCCGAAGCCAGCCACGATGACATCATCCGAGCCAACAATGGGGGTTTTGTAGGCCTGGCATATAAGTACTAATCTCCCTCTTTGAGTATGAAAATTGAGCTGACATTTCTTCGCAGCAAAGTCGCCAAACGTATCTTTTTTCTCTTTGTCGCCTGCGCCCTGCTTCCAATAACTCTCCTGGCTGTTATCTCCCTGATATCAGTGACAAGTCAGCTCCGTGAACAATGTCAAGCACGTCTCCGTCAAACAACCGGAAGTATGGCCCAATATATCTATCAACGTTTTTCTCATCTCGATGATAACCTAAAGATGATCGCCGCCAACTTCACAACTAATCCGGAACAGTCTTATTACTTCATTCCTCAAGAACCCGAATCCGGCCTCAAACCGCGGTTTTCTGGCCTAGTCCTTTTTGCCGAAGAGGGCGCGTCCAGACATCTCTTCGGTCATGTATCCAGCCTCCCTGAAATCTCCCAGGAAGCCAAAGAAATAATCCTGAGCGGAAAGACCATGATCATAACCGATTACCGGGAAAACGAGCGAACCCGAATATTCATGGGAGTGGCTATCCACCCCGCAAGCCAGAGAAAAGATCTGCTTTTCGCCGAGATCAATCCTTCTTTTATCTGGTCCACTTTAAAAGATGACTTTCTCCTCTCCGGAACTCAACTGTGTTTAATGGATCAATCCAACAACATTCTTCAGACAACTTTACGGCTTCCGATCTCATTTCCTGTTTCGGCCCAGCTCCAAATGGAAGAAAACCAACGCTCTCATTTCGAATGGACACACTTGGGAAAAAACTATATTGCCGGTTTCAGACCCATAGTACTTGGGAATATTTACCTTGCCGATAACTGGAAACTCGTGTTGAGTGAACAAAGAGCTAATGTCCTCCAACCACTTATGGTATTCAAGAGCTGGTTTCCGTTCCTCGTCTTGGCTACACTCTGGTTCGTTCTTTTCCTGAGTATCATTCAAATCCGGAGAAGTCTTGTGCCGCTCGAAAAGCTCAAGGAAGGGACAAAACGCCTCGCCAAAAGAGATTTCGACAGTCGAGTCATGGTCACAAGCAACGACGAATTCGAAGAGGTTGCGGAATCATTCAATTCAATGGCCAGCCAGCTGGGAAAGCAGTTTAGAGCTTTGGTCGCGATGGGCGAAATCGATAGGGCCATTCTTTCTGTCCTGGATACGGAAAAAATCGTGAATACCTTAGTTGCCCGCATACGGGATGTCTTTCCCTGCAAGAGTATGAGCATGACTGTCGTCGATCCAAGCTCTGTCGATACAGCGCAGACTTATATCGGAGAAGATGAGAGCGGTAAAGAAAGGCACATGGAGACAGTCAAGATCACGCCAGAAGAAATGCAAACACTCAGGGATAATCCAGAAACTCTCATAATCACACTGGAAGAGAATCTCCCTCATTACCTCGCTCCTCTGGCCAAACGAGGAATCAAATCATTCCTGGTGCTGCCTCTTTTCCTCAAGGAAGGATTGGCTGGGATTATCGCGCTCGGTTATGTCAAACAGCCAAAGTTTTCCCAGGAGGACCATGATAATGCCCGCCGACTGGCGAATCAGGTGGCTGTCGCTTTTTCAAATGCCCGGTTGATCGAGGAGTTGAATGAGCTGAACTGGGGAACCCTCAGAGCCCTGGCCCGGGCTATCGACGCCAAATCTTCCTGGACGGCGGGACACTCTGAGCGGAGCACAAAGCTGGCCATAAAAATCGGCAAAACCATGAGACTCGCCCAAGAAGAGCTGGATGACCTTCGGCGAGCGGGCTTACTCCATGACATCGGAAAACTAGGCATCCCGCCTGAAATTCTCGATAAGGCAGGGAATTTAACTCCTGATGAGCTAGAGTTGATGCGCAAACACACGAGTTTAGGAGCACGAATCCTGGAACCCATTGCTGCGTATTCTAATGTCATACCCATTGTTCTCCAGCACCACGAGTTTTACGACGGAACCGGCTATCCGAACGGTCTTATGGGAGAATCCATCAACCTGGGAGCCCGCATCTTCATCGTGGCTGACACTTATGATGCTCTCATCTCAGACCGTCCGTACAGAAAAGCACTTGACCACAAGAGTGCAATCAAGTATATCAAGGAAGGAGGAGGAACCAAGTTCGACTCCAAAGTGGTGGATGCCTTTCTGAAAGTCATGGCTAAAGAGAGTAAAAAGTAAAATGGACCGGTTCAACATACGATTATCACATCCTCTACAAACGTTTCAGCATGTCTCCAGATGTCGTGAGAATGAAAAGCCAATTCGGCTTTGTCACAGGCAAGGATTCACTGCAGATGTAAAGAACGATGTGGTATCACAAAATTTATGTCCGGCTGATCCAGTACCGGACGCTATCCCATGTGAAATAGGGCGGAAACTCAAATGAAAATAAAAAAGACAAGTGTCATATTCGCCATTCTCTCCGTATTGTTTGTCTTCGGATGTGCAAGAAAACCTGTTATTCCGGATTCACTCGTAGGAATATGGAAGACTCCAACTCCAATTTATGAGGGGTGCTTTTTCCAGATAACAAAGGAGGAAATAAGCTTTGGATCCAAAGACGGCCAAGTCAGCAGCTTCTTCATCAAGGACATGAAAATTCAAAGAATTGCCGATGAAGAGTGGACTCTTTATACAATTTCGTATATAGTGCGAGGCTATCAGAAGTACGAATTTCCCTTCTATTATCACCCCGCGAGTAACGGTGTGATAAGGTTCAAAAATAAGATGGAAAGCGTCTGGACAAGAGAGCCGGAACAATAGAAGAAGTCTCAGCCAGAATTCATCCTTCAGAGAAACCAAAAACCTGAATCCATCCCTCGATCATAGATATCTCGGCTTCCTGATTTTTGCTTAATTTTTCACATTCGGGCTATCTTCACTCACTACTTTTCCTTTTAACATTCCAGTTTCCCCGTGTGATAATTTTAAAACCAAGATTTGGAACCCTCATATCAAGCTAATTTGGAAAAGGAAATGCTCTTTCAAACCCCCACCCCATATCTAACACAACTTCATCATCGGACCACTTCCTCACACAACAGGGGTGAGAAGGGGGGTGAGAAACGATGATAAAAATCATCCTCAAATTCACCCTGAAAGGCGATTTTCAAAGCCTTCTTCATTTATTACAAATATCTACACCTTTTCCACTCCTTAAACAGAGAAGCAGGATGAAATCTCTTAATTCGAAGAGTTTGACACAGTCAGGACAAAGACAAAGCCTAATCCGGAGTCTTCATAACATATTCAATTCAAGCGTATTCATCGAAGTCAAATTTTTTTCCATTTTTATCTATCGGGGCCGACTAAATCTTTGCCCTTTATTTAAGGGGTGAATTGCATGATAAAAGTCTCATCGATGGTTATCGAGAGAAAAGTTGACTGAGGGGAAAAAGAAGAGACCCTGTGAAAACTATCCTAAGCACCTCAATCCTTCCGATAGAATTCCAATCCTTGCTGTTTTCAATCCGTGTGAAACGGCCGAAGTTTAAACTCTTCTCAATTAAAACCGGTGAGTGAGCCAATGTCATCTGAGATCGATGTCTTGACTGGGAGAAAAGAAAGATTAAATTCTTTCTTTCCAGCGGACAGGGAGAATTCTTCGAACTATAGCGAATTTCTCCCAGAAACCGCGAGTATCAAGAGGGCAAAGGAAGTACTCAATCTCTTTGCCAAGGCATTCGCCTCCTTGAGAATATACCCGACAGAAAATCCCACCGTGGAAAGTCTCATTGATACATTTAACGAGAAAATGCAAAAATTTCTCGATGAACAAGAAGAGCTCAAACTCATCATTGACGAGTTCAGCATCACCTTCAATGAAGAAACAGTCTTCCAGGATGGGCAAAAAAAGGCCAGTCTTCCTTTTCTTTTCTTTAAGGATGGAATCAGAGAACTGGCTTTTTACAAAGGTTTGGATAAAGAAGAACTTCAAGATTTCCTGAAGGTCATCAAAGACAATGCAGACCTTCCTCCGGATGACAGTGATATTGTCAACTCACTCTGGATTAAGGATTTTCCTCATATCCGCTATTTTGCTGTGGATGAATTCCTCGATTCGGAAATCGGAGGAGAAGGAGAAG
>Ga0209636_10003112_pt1 | contig 16901 bp, 18 predicted proteins | sample DeeMarSWOR152_54_FD_187464 | JGI IMG/M metagenome (GOLD analysis project Ga0209636, IMG submission 187464) | Marine sediment microbial communities from White Oak River estuary, North Carolina - WOR-1-52-54 (SPAdes) (version 2) | ecosystem: Environmental > Aquatic > Marine > Intertidal zone >...
CAGTCCCTCTTTCTCTAATGATGTAAACGCACCATACAAAGTTCCAGGGCCGACCTTGACTGTGCCTTTGCTTATTTCTTCTACCTTCTTCATGACCGCGTATCCGTGGAGAGGTTCGACTAGAGTCAGCATGATATAACATGTGGATTCAGTAAGAGGAAGGTATTTGTTAGCATCGTCACGTAACATCGAAATCGTCCTTTGTATTAGCTACTGATATATCGTATGTCGCTATACCGTCTACCGATATAATATCATGCTAGGTTGATTCTGTCAATAGGCAGGAATGTAATATATAACATCACATTTGGAAGGTGATATTCTTGAGTCAAATGCTGGCTATACAAATAAGTTGACTCATGAGGTATAATACTTCATCCGATTACAGAATCGAGGCATTTCTAAGTGTTCGCGGTACATGTAGAGAATCTAGTCAAAACATATGATAGCCGACGTGTGCTTGATGGAGTTAACCTTGATGTGCCAGAAGGCGAGTCCTATGCTCTGATGGGGCCCAATGGTTCTGGCAAGACTACACTGGCTTCAATAATTGCTGCGGTGAAAACGCAAGATAGCGGTGTTGTTGAAGTCTATGGAAATAAACCGGCACAGGCTAAGGAATTCATAGGCTATGTACCCCAGGAGAATTTCTCCTCGCCCAAGCTTTCAGGAAAAGAAAACTTGGTGTATTTCGCTAATCTCCTGGGATATTCCCGGAGCCAGGCAAATCAGTTAGTGATTGAAATGCTTCACAGTGTTGGACTTTCTGAGGAAGCGGATAAGAGAGTGGCCAAGTACTCCGGCGGGATGAGAAAAAGATTAGAAGTCGCCACAGCAATTTTCCCCGGTATAAAGGTCCTCATCCTGGATGAACCGACAACTGGCCTCGACCCTGCTGCCAGAAGGTCCTTTTTCAGTATGGTTCAGGATATTATGGGCAGGAAAACCAGTATTATCCTGATTACTCATATCGGGAGCGATGCCGAGCTGGCCTCAAGAGTGGGTCTCATAGACAATGGCAAAATGATAGCCGAAGGCACACCTGATGAGCTTAAAAGGAAACATGCTGTCGAGGATGTGATAACCGTGGAGACGGCTGTGAATACCGATAGCGTGCTCTCAGTTTTAAAGGGTTATAGTATCGACGGAAAGGTAGCAGAATCGGAGACTGGCTACAAAATTTACGCAAGAAATGGCGACAGGGTAATGGCAGATGTAGTAAGGAGCCTTGACCAAGCCGGGCATAAGGTTATGCGTATCGAAATGGCGCAGCCGACCCTCGAAGACGTCTTCTTCAGACTGACCGAAAAGAACTTACAGGAGGCAACCGGATAATTGAGGCAAATATCCGCAGCCTATATCAAGGCAGCCAAGGAGCTGCTCAGGGAGAAGGCGGCACTATTCTGGACCATAGCCTGGCCGATAATCTGGGTATTTATTGGAAGCTTCTCGTTTACAGGTAGCGTCCCTCAACAAGTGGTCCCCTATGTCAAGGGCTCTATTGCCATCTCAATGATGGTTTTTGCACTGATGATAGCTGGAATGTCTAACCTTCCCGCCAGTATTGCTGGAGATAGGGCGAATGGACTGCTTGCCAAGCTGAAATCAATGCCCGTAAAACCCTACAAGGATTTCATCGGTAGAATCTCTGCTGTTATTACCTTTTCTCTGCTGGCAGCAGCTCTGGTTATAGTAATCGGTACCGCAGTCGGTGCACGTTTCACAGGAACTGGAGTCGAGATTGCACAGGCGATTGGCTTCGTCTTTCTGGTAATCTGTGCCTCTGCTGGAGTGGGTCTTATTGCCGGCACATTGATTAAGAACCTTCAGGGCGCAATTATGACAGGGGTCGGCATTGCCGTAATAACATCTGCCATATCAGGCATATTATTCCCATACGAGGGCCTGCCGGTGCCACTTCAGACGTTTGCTCGAGTCTATCCCATTTCCTCAGCACAGGCATCAATCGTACACTTACTGGCTGGACCAGATATGATTGCGTATAATCCTTTAACTTCTGGCCAGATAACTCTCACTATAGCTCTTTCTTTTGCACTTCTCCTTGTCGGTACGGTCTTATACTCAAGACTCGGTTGGAAGCTCGAGTAATTAATCAACCTCTACAATTGGAAGAAAACTTGCAAGGATCTTCAAGGTATGATAGGATGGCCCAAGTGAGAGCCATTATCCCGCTCGGCTGTAAGCATTCAACCAGGATCCCCTCATTAGCAACCACTAAAATAATGTCATAATTGGAGATTTCTTTATGACTTGGATAGGTGGTATCTTCAGCAAGGTCAATATGAGCCACGGCGAGCTAAGAAGAAAACTGGCCCTTATGATGGAAACCGCCTACCCGGCAAACGAACCCTCGGCTGTTGCTTATCCCCGCTGCATAAGCTCCATCCATGATGATGCGCACGGCCAGGCTCTCGTAAAAATATCTCTCCCTGTTGAAGGAACACCCAAAGAACATGTTCATACGGATTATCAAAAAAAGCTGGCTCTAATATATGATGGCCATCTTTATAATTCCAAAAGCACAAGAGCCAAGCTTTCTCGAGCCCAGCACAGGGTAAATAAAACAGCTGCCGAGTCCTTGGTCCATTTGCTGGCAGAACTTCCCGGCAACCTGGAACAAAAGGTCAGGAGGGCATTAACTGGACTAGATGGCAATTATGCTCTGGCAATCAGCGATACCGACCAAATAGTCATATCACGAAATTCCTTAGGTACAAAACCACTTTACTTTGCCGAAAATAATAGGCTCTCCGCCTTCGCTTCTAACAAGAAACCTCTGTGGAAGATAGGCTTAGGTGAAGTCAGGCCTCTCAGGGCCGGTATGCTCGCTATTTTTGACCATGAGAAAGTTAGCATAAAGAAAGCTTTGCCTTTCCACAAAAAAGAAATCGAGATAAAGGACATGACTCAGGCTGTGGATGCTTATGAACAGGCACTTTGCTCAGCAATGCGCAAAAGATTAGCCGAGATGAACCATGTACGTAAAGTAGGTATGCTACTATCGGGTGGTGTCGATAGCTGTTTGATAGCCAAGCTAGTACACGATGCTGCTTCTGGTTTGGGAATACAGGTAATTGCATATACCGCTGGTTTACCTGATTCGCCGGATGTGAACTGCGCTCGGGAATTTACCAGAGAACTTGGTATCAAGCACGAGATGAAAATATTAAGCATTGATGAGGTCGAGGAGTACATTCCTAAAGCCATTGAAGCAATTGAGGATAGCGATTTCGTGCAAATAGAAACTGGCATCGGTCTCTATGTTGCAATAGACATGGCTAGACAGGATGGCATTAGGATAATTTTTTCTGGACAAGGGCCCGACGAACTATGGGGAGGTTACAACTGGTATCCCAAGGTTTTGGGCAAAGACGGTCGTCAGGAACTTTGCCGCAGAATGTGGGACGATTTCACCAGGGCGGATATAGAGACCCTGGATAGAGAAAATAAGATAGCCCTGGCACATGGTGTTGAGCTGCTCTTCCCTTATTTAGATACCGAGGTGGTAAATGTAGCTATGAGTGTGGCATCTGAGTTGAAAGTGACCTCTGAAGAAGACCACCTGGGCAAACATCCGCACCGTCAGTTAGCTATAAAAATGGGCGTTGCTGAGAAATATGCCAACAGAGAAAAACTTGCTATGCAGCATGGCACAGGCATCCATGGCGTATTAGATGATATAGCCAGAAAGAATGGCTTTGATCCGGCTTTGGTGAAAGACATCGGCTACAAAAGTGAGGAAATTACCACCGGGAAGATGAGCAGTTCTGCCAGGTATGGCTATCGCTACACCCAGAAAAAACTCTGGCAAGTGCCGCAACACGTACAGTTTTTTTCGCATGCGCTAGCATATAGAAAAGGCCTGCTTGATAAATCAGTTAGAAGTAGGGTAGGGTATTTCTTGGAAAGAGCCAGACTTTCCCCTCGAGTCTTAGTGTAGCAAGGTATTTATTAAAATTCTGCTGCACGACGTTTAAAAATTCGGCATTTAATTTTCGGCAGGCAGCCTTCCCTTGATGTTAGTTGACATAATGTTTCAAATGCTTAATTTTACCCTGGCTTAGCCAGGGGATGATATTTGCGGTGAGTCTCTTCAGCATACTTATCGGAGGCATGGACATAGCGGGTGATGCAATCTAAGGATTCATGACCAAAAAGAACCCGAAGGGGAACTGGATTAGCATCTTCCGCAGCCAGGTAAGTAGCGAAGCAATGCCTCAAGGTTTGAGGGGTTGCTTTGATTGACAAGCCGCACCTTTCTGCGTACCTGATAACAATACGTTGGATAGACCTCGCTGTCAATCGCATTCTTTCGCCGCTCTTCCGAGCATCTAACTCACCACTGTGGCGAATAAACAGGGGCCTAAAATGATCTCGTCGCGATTGCAGGTAGCGACCAATCCATTGCACCGCTGGATTTGGTAGAAATAACATGCGTATCTCGTTTCCTTTGCCTTTGAGGCCAAATTGCTTGCGCTCTAAATCCACCTGCTCACGATTTAAACTGACTAATTCTGATACTCTTAACCCTGTGTTGAACAATGTTTCCAGAATAGCTTTATCCCGCAATTCTATAATATTTGCCTCGGGAGTTGGCGCTCCAATTAACCTGATTAAGTCTCTCAGCTCGGGTATTTGAGGCTGCTTTGCGACAGCCTTCAGGTTTTTGACTGCTTCAGGTGCTAAAGGGCACGGATAGTCGATATCGATTAAGTAGCGCAGGTAAACCCGGAGTCCTATTAGTTTGTAGTTTATGGTGCAGGGGGCAAGTTGTTTGTCACTATGATTGCCTGGCTTCGCTGTGTTTCGACCTTGCGAGGCGAGATGTGTTTTATAGGAGATGATAGTCTGCTTATTAATTCTATCAAAGGGAATGTTGCTCTCATTCAGAAAGTGGTCGAAAACTTCCAGGTATCCCTTGTAGTTGCGAACTGTCAATGGAGAATAATGATTGGACTGCAGATTCATCAAAAAGTCATCAATATGCGGCAGCATTTTAAATTGGTCCTTTTTTCTGCGCGCTGCGCAATATGTCATCTTGATCATCCCGGCAGGTAAATTCTATGGCTCGTTTCTCATCTGGCACTAGTAGAATCTTGGAATTCGTCAACATCTGCAAGTTCCACCATAGTTTATAGGCAGAAGTATCACCTACCTCGACAAATAAATCGACGTACCCATCTTTATAGATACCTAAGTCGGCACGTCCTTTATTAAGGAAGGGTTCAGGAATTACCTCAAATCCCTGATTTTCAAAATACTCAGTCATTACATCCATCATTTTTTTATGCCAGCTGCCACCATGACGCGCAGATTTCTTGATGCCATGCTTCTGTGTCAGATCATCCCATAAATCGTGCCCGTCTCTAGCAATGAATTCCTTTGCTTCAATTTTGCCTGCGACAATCAAGAGGGCGATTTTCCTGAAGGTATATCTACAGTCGTCACAACCTGGCACTTTGCCTATGACCGTTTGCTCAATGACACTCTCCAGCCATTCAATTTCACGATTGATAGCTTCCTCAACTGTGTGCCATGGCAATCCCTTTTCTGTAAATTCTCTACTTGTACTTGACATAAGAATTATGCCTGCCTGTTTCTGCTATGGAAAGCTTTATGAACCTCCTTCAGATGCCTGTTGGTGACATGAGTGTAAACTTGGGTCGTCCGGATACTTTCATGGCCCAGCATTTCTTGGACAGAGCGAATATCAGCCCCGCTTATCAGCAAATCAGTTGCAAAGGAATGCCTCAAGGTGTGCGGAGTGGCCTCGATTGGCAAGCCAGACTTTTTTGCATATTTGGAAACAATATTTTGGATTGACCTTGCCGTCAGCCGCATTTTTTCACCGCTCTTCCGAATATCTACTGCGCCACTATATCGAATAAACAGAGGCTTAAAATGATCTTTACGCGCCCGCAAGTAACGTTCAATCCACTGCGCTGCTGTATCCGACAAGAAAACTACCCGTAACTTGTTACCCTTGCCCTTGACACCAAATTCCTTGCGCTCTAAGTCTATCTGGTCACGATTTAAATTAACTAATTCTGATACTCTTAAGCCTGTGCTGAATAGTGTTTCTAGAATAGTCCTATCCCTCAGTCCGGCATTATTTGATATTTTGGGACTGTTCAACAGTCTTTCTATCTGATCGGAGTTCAAGAAACTTACGGACCGAGGGCCCTGTTTTGGAAGTTCTACTTTGTCAGGGGACAGAGTAGGTATATCGCGCTGAACCAGCAGATAGCGCAAAAAAGCCCTCAACGCAACGATGTGGTAGCTCTGGGTGACGCGCTCCAGTGGTGCGCCATCGCGGGCACGCAGGTGTGCTAAATATAGCCGGTAGTTTCTAACAACCTCCAGGTTTATGTCTTCGGGTTTTGTGGCAGGGGAATTCTCATTAAGCCAGTCATGGAACCGCTCCAAATAACGTCTGTAGTCACGAATGGTAAGAGGGGAGCAGCCTTTCTGGATTTCCAGGTATTCTAAGAACTCGGCGATTAATAATTTCAGGCTCATGCTTAATCCTTATGTTTCACGAGTTGCTCATTTTCGCAGAAGGTACACTCTGCGAAATGAATTTATGTTAATACTTTTACATTTTAATGTCAAGTGCCTCATTTCACATACTATTTATGCGCTCAAGGCGAAGTAACACTTTCTACGAGCACAAAGGTCGCGATTAAGTTGTTGGAATCTAAAAGCTCAGTTTTTACTACCCTTCCACGGCAGCCGGGCGTGAGAGCATCAACTAAACCAGCCCTCAAAAAGGGCGTGGGATATAAAGATGTACCTCTGCATTTTTCATGCCCCTAAAATCGCTTCCTAGAGTGAGTTTCGAAAATTTCTAGATGGTACCAGTTACTTAACTCCAAAACCTGGCACTGAAAGGTAAACTACCTCATCTGCAAAACTCCTTATCCTTGAAGCTGGCAAGCTCGATGGATTACAATCATGGCGTGGCCAGCGAGCTAATTAAACAAAACACTGCTAAATTATTAGCCGAACTCCCTGACGGAGTCGAGGTGGTGGCGGCAGCAAAAACAAGAACACCTGAAGAAGTTCTGGAAGCTGTTCAGGCGGGAATAAAAATCATTGGGGAAAATTATGTCAAGGAAGCAAAAGAGGCATATGAACTGGTGGGAAAGAGAGCGAAATGGCATTTTATTGGAACCCTGCGAAAGCATAATGTCAGGAGAAATGTGCTGAAAATATTCGACATGATAGAAAGTGTCGATTCTTTAGAAATAGCCAGGGAAATTGATAGAAAGTGCACTCAAATTGGCAAAATAATGCCAATACTGATTGAGGTGAACAGTGGCAGAGAGCCCCAGAAATCAGGGGTACTCCCGGAAGATGTGGAACGATTAGTAAGAGAAATATCCGGTCTTAAAAATATCAAAGTGCTGGGCCTTATGACTATGGGACCCCGTTTTGGAAACCCCGAAGATTCCAGGCCTTATTTTACAGAGACAAGAAGGATATTTGAAAAAATCAAAGGATTGAAGTTGCCCAATGTCGAGATGAGATATCTTTCTATGGGCATGACTAATTCTTATAAGGTCGCCCTTGAGGAAGGCGCCAATATAATCAGAATAGGCACCAAGATATTTGGCGAAAGAGTTCGTTCTTTATAATTCGATTACCACCCCTGCACCACACTCTAAAGCTTTGTCTTTAAATAAATCTCTTATCTCCTGCTTGTACGTGGTGCAATGACAGGGGCAAATCAACGATAAGCCACGGAAAGCCTCAAAATTATGAAATCCATGGAATCCACCTGCGATTCCATATAGCTCCCCAAACTTTGCAGCCGCTTCCAGAATGCCTTCCATCGCAGGGTGAGCACAACCTGTAAGCACAAATATCCCCCTATCCGTTTTGAGGGCTAAAGATTGCTCTACACCTTCGAGTTCGCCAGTGGAAAAGACGTTTTCACGAATTTGAATGGGACCTTTGACCATGGTTATCTTCCTTCCTGGAAATGCTCTCCTAAAGGAACTTGGGAGGTAAACTTCAGCAATCTCATTTATTCTAAGGATCTCAGAAAGTCCTCCAGTATGGTCGCCATGGGCATGCGAGATTACGATTATCCCTATGTCCTGCGGGGCAATATTAAGCTCTTGCATATTATGTAGCAATGTAGGGCCGTCGGCACCTGTATCAAACAAGAGCGGTGACACTTCTGCATCTTCAATAAGGGCAGAAAATCCCCAACCTGGTCTCAGGCCCACTTTTCTTGCTTCATTGTCGTAAACAATTGTAATTTTCATTGACTCTATTCAACTCACTCCTCTAAAGATGATGAGCTATCTTATCTAGGAGCTTGCCCATTCCCCATCCTTTGGCAGCAGAGATGAGAGCAATGCCCTCATTCGGCAACACGATTTCTGCCTCGAAGTAAGGAATAGTAGTCAATGCATTCAATTCTGACTCGCTGCTTAAAGCTAAGTCTAGCTTGTTGAACACGGTGATTTTTGGTTTATTCTCCAGATTCAGCTCGCGGAGTATCTTTTCAACTGTGAGGCACTGATTAGCAGCATTCTTGTGTGTTATGTCAACTATATGTAGAAGTAAATCAGCCTCATCCAGTTCCTCCAAAGTAGCCCTAAAGGCAGCAATAATTGAAGGCGGAAGTTTGTGAATAAAGCCAACGGTATCGGTGATGAGAAACTGTTGTCCAGTGGGCAGAGACAAGCGTCGAGTCACAGGATCCAAGGTAGAGAAGAGCCTATCTTCCACATCCACACTGGCTTTGCTTAGGGTGTTAAACAAAGTGCTCTTACCAGCATTAGTATAACCCACGAGAGCTACAATAGGCGTGCCGGTCTCCTTACGGCGCCTCCTGTAAAGTGCTCGCTGCTTTCTGACACTTTCTATTTTGTGCTGAAGGAGATTGATGCGTTTACGGATAAGGCGGCGATCGGTTTCCAATTGTGCCTCACCAGGACCTCTGGTGCCGATGCCACCACCAAGTCGCTCTAAATGGCTCCATTGCCCGATAAGTCGGGGCAGAAGATATTGGTGCTGGGCCAGTTCAACCTGGAGTTTTCCTTCATGGGTTCGAGCTTTTCGGGCAAATATGTGTAAAATCAGAGCGGTGCGGTCAATAACTTTTACTCCCAATACCTCTTCGAGATTTCTTTGTTGCCTCGGCGACAGCTCGTCATCAAAGATCACTGTGTCATATTGGGTTTGCTCTTTGAGGCCGATTAGCTCCCCAATTTTACCCCTACCTATATAATAGGTGGGCGAAGGTGCGTCCAGTTTTTGAGTTAACACACCTACTACATTGGCGCCTGCTGTTTTCGTCAGATAGGATAGCTCTTCTAAGGAATCTGTAACTGACCAATTATGGTTGGAAACCTTGCTTCCTACCCCTACTAGGAGTGCTTGTTCTACCTTGGCTTCAGTAGTAAAAAATTTCTGCTTTATCTCCTCCTCCTGTGCCAGGATGATAAGCGATTCACTCCTTCTTCTAGACGGTCATCGGAAATAGTCAGAGAAAATCTGACGTAACCCTCTCCTTCCTTCCCATAGCCAATTCCCGGAGTCACCGCTATCTCGACTTCGTCCAGCAATTTCTTGGTAAAATCTATTGATGTATATCCCTGGGGAATCTTAGCCCAGATATAAAAGGTTGCCTTGGGTATTCTGGCCTTTAGCCCTATCTCATTAAGGACTTTTACTAGTTTATCTCGACGCCGTTGAAAAATAGCATTATGCTTAGCGATGTGTTCCTGGGAGCCACGCAGAGCTTCCACAGCAGCATATTGAATTGCCTGGGGAATGCCTGAATCCAGGTTGGATTTAATTTTAAATAAGGCGTTCACCATGTCGGCATTACCTACCACCATGCCTATTCTCCATCCTGTCATGTGGTAAGTTTTGGACAGGGAATGAAATTCCACACCTATTTTCTTTGCCCCAGGTATCTGCATGAAGCTCGGTGGCTTGTAGCCATCAAAGGCAACTTCGGTATAAGGAGCATCATGGCAGATTGCTAAGCCGTGCTGCTGTGCGAAATGAACTACTCTTTCAAAGAAATCAAGGCCAGCTATAGCTCCGGTGGGATTGTTGGGGTAGTTAAGCCACATAAGCTTGGCCTTATCGGCTACCTCGTCTGGAATAGCTTTAAAATCAGGTAAAAAATCGTTTTCCTCTTTTAAAGGCATAAAGTAAGATTCGCCACCGGCTAATATGGTGCCCAAAGAAAATGGCGGATAGCCCGGGTCAGGAATCAAAGTTAGGTCACCAGGCTCGATAAAGCATAAAGCCATATGCCCGACCCCCTCCTTGGAGCCAATAAGCGGCAGGACCTCTTTAGCCGGATTCAAGGTAACCCCAAAGCGTCTCTCATACCACTCGGCAATGGCTTGACGAAGTTCGAGCAAGCCGCCGGTTTCAGGATAACGATGATTTACGGGGTCATGTGCTGCCAGGCACATACGTTCGATGATATGAGATGGTGTGGGTAAATCAGGGTCACCAATAGTAAAATTAACTATATCTTTCCCCTGGGCCTGAAGCTCAGCGATTTTCCGATTTACTTCCACGAAAAGATATGGAGGTAATCTATTAAGTCTTTTGGCTAATTTCATCAGCTCCTTTCTTCAAGCCATTCGCCAGTGAAAACTTCCTCCACTGGACCAGTAAGCAATACCTCTCCCACCCTATCCCAGGATACGGTCAAAGTCCCACCTTCAAGTATTATGTCAACTTGCCTATTTGCACAGTCCAATAACTGGGCGGCCACAGCTATGGCACAGGCGCCACTACCGCAGGTCAGAGTTTCTCCAACACCCCGTTCCCACACCCGGGCTTCTATCTTTCCCCTGCTCAAGACCCTGGCTACCTCAAAATTAGTCCTTTGGGGGAACATATGATGCCTCTCTACTTTCGATCCTATCTCAACTAAAGGAAAATCAGCAACTGGCCAGGATAAAAAGCTCACGGCGTGGGGATTACCCATGGATAGAAGAGACAAAGTCAACTTTTCCCCGTTTATCACTAAAGGATAATCCAATATTGGTATTATGTCAACTTTAACCTTAACAGGAATTTGCTCCGGTTGGAACTGGGGCAGGCCCATATTCACCTCGACTCGGTTGACCTTATTCCTCGACATATAAGCTTTAACCTTTCTTACACCTGACAAAGTCTCTATGGTCAGAGAGCGATTGCCTTGCCCCACTCGCGATGACACTTTGCCAATCGATCCTTTCTCAATAGCATACTTGGCAAAACATCTCAGCCCATTGCCAGAAACTTCGGCCTCAGAACCGTCGGAATTAAAAATACGCATCTTTAAATCAGCGATGGTCGAATTCTGCACCAGTATCAGGCCGTCAGCTCCTATACCAAAGTGACGGTCACACATAGCTCGGGCCAATTCTCCCCAATCACCTTCTCCCGGTTCAGTGAGGATATCTACCAGAATGAAATCATTACCTGTGGCTTGTAACTTGGAGAACTTCATGACATGAAGCCTTCTATGAGACCCTTCACTTTGTTCAGGGCAACTCCGATGAAATCGGAGCTAGCTTTGGCTTCTGCCTCACTAGTATCAAACCAGTGAATCCTGTTATCGCTGAGGCGAAACCAGGCATACTGGTGACGAGCCAGTCTGTGGGTTTCATATTTTATTTTATCAATAGCCTGGGGCAAAGTCATCTCGCCTCGAAGAAGCTGCCCTATTTGCTTGTAACCTATGCCCGACATAGAAGGCAAGGAAGGACTATAACCTTTTTTCAATAGCTGTTCCACTTCTTCAACCAATCCAGCTTGTATCATTTTATCAACCCGCCAATCAATCTTTCTATATAGCTCGCTTCTTTCTCGGGTTAAGCCGATGAGCAGGATGGGGAAACTTGGTGCCTCCTTACGCTGTAATTGAGAAGGAGGCTGCCCTGTCGTATGATAGATTTCCAGGGCCCTTACTATACGTCGGATATTACGGGGATTGATTTTTGCTGCCGCCATAGGGTCAATATTCTGCAATTCCCGATAAAGGCTTTGGCTATCTTCTTGCTCTGCTCTGGCCCCCAACTGGCGTCTTAGTTTTTGGTCAGGTAGCACCTGAGGTATTTTCCATCCCTCTACCAACGACCACACATAAAGGCCGCTGCCACCGACCAGTAAGGGCAATTTGCCCTTCTGTTGAATGGCTTTCAGCGCCTCAATGGCTAGTTGGTGATACATAGCCAGGCTAAAATCTTCGTCAGGCTCGACTACATCAATGACATGGTGAGGGACCGATGCCCTCTCAGCCGGGCTCGGCTTATTAGTGCCGATATCCATATACCGATAGACCTGGCAGCTATCAGCACTTATTATCTCTACAGGAAAGTATTGGGCCAGTTGCAGAGCAAGCTCGTTTTTCCCTACAGCGGTGGGACCAACAATGGCAATCACTGGCTACTGACTACTTCGTTCTTCCTTTGATTTCAGCGGTTTGCTCAACAATACTCACGGATTCTTCGGCTTTGAGGCTGGCTCCACCAACCAGGGCACCATCAATTTCTGGATGGGAAATAAACTCAGCAATATTAGCACTGGTAACACTGCCACCATAAAGGATGCATAAATCTTGAGCTACATTCTTATTCCATAGCTTAGCCACAACATCACGAATAAACTGTATAGTAGCTGCTGCCTGCGCGCCGCTTGCCGCCTTACCAGTGCCAATAGCCCAAACTGGCTCGTAGGCAATCACTAAATCACGGACAGGCTCTATACCATTCAAAGCTTCCGTCACCTGCCTATTAACCACCTCCTTTGTCCTGCCAGCTTCATTCTCTTCAAGCCTCTCCCCAACACATAAGATAGGCTTAAGCTTGTTTGCTAAAGCCGCCCTTACCTTCTTGTTAACTATTTCATCAGTTTCCCCAAAATACCATCTCCGCTCAGAATGCCCCAGTATGACAAATTCACACAACTCCCTGAGCATCAGCGGAGATATTTCACCGGTGTAAGCCCCCTTAGTCTCAAAATACATATTCTGGGCACCGAGCTTAATAGATGAATTTTGAAGCATTATACTTATGGCAACTAAAGATACGAATGGCGGACAAAGTACCTTTTCCACTCCTTCTATCCTGTCCAGTTTATCAAGCACTTCGAGAACAAGTCGTTCGGCTTCAGTAACTGTGGTGTTCATTTTCCAGTTGCCAGCAATGAAAGGAATTCGCATTTCACATTCTCCCATTATTTCTTATCTAACAAAACTTTCACACCAGGTAAGGTAGCGCCCTCCAAAAACCTCAGGCTGGCACCACCTCCTGTGGAAACATGGGTCATCTTATCAGTTAATCTCATTTCTTGAACTATTTCAGCAGAAGAGCCACCGCCAATAATGGTAGTGGCATTGAGGGTGGATAGAAAACTGGCTATGGACCTGGTTCCTTGAGCAAATTGGAGTATTTCATAGATCCCCATAGGACCATTCCACATGATAGTCCGACATTTTTTCAATTCGCTGCAGAAAAGCTCAATAGATTGAGAACCAATATCTACAATATGACTACCCGAGGGTATATTAGTTATTGCCACTACTCTAGTTGAGGCTCCAGCTTTGATTTCTTCCGCCACAACTGCATCAATGGGAAGTAGAAATGGCACCTTCCATTCCTTGGCTTCCTGTAACAATTTCTTGGCCAGGTCCAACTTATCGTCCTCTACCAAAGAATGCCCTACCTCATATCCCTCGGTCTTTAAGAAAGTAGCGGCCATGCCACCACCAACCAGCAACACGTCAACCTTTTTTAACATATTCTGCAACAACTCTATCTTATCGCTCACCTTAGCACCGCCGATAAGGCAGGCCGAGGGCCGCTCGGGATTATGCAGGAGCTTCTCCATGACTTTTAGCTCTTTGCTCATCAAAAAGCCAGCCACCGCTGGCAAGTATTTAGCTACACCTACTGTAGAGGCGTGAGCCCGGTGTGCAGCGCCAAAGGCATCATTAACATAAATATCAGCTAACCCAGCTAGCTTCCGGGCAAAGTCGGCATCATCTGCTTCCTCCTCGGGATGAAAGCGCAGATTTTCCAAAACTAAAATCTCGCCCTCTTTAAGTGTCCCTACTTTGCTTTCTACTTCCTGGCCTATACAATCGGATGCCGTGCTGACAGGCAAGCCCATAAGTTGCGACAACCTCTGCACTATTGGCGCCATCCGCAAATTTTCAACTACTTTGCCTCCAGGGCGTCCCAAATGAGAGCAGAGGATTACCCTAGCTTTATGGTCAATGAGATATTTGATAGTGGGTAGCGAAGCTCGGATACGGCTATCGTCGCTAATGGCACCAGTGTTTATATCTAGTGGGACATTAAAGTCGACTCTGAGTAGAACTTTTTTGCCTTTAACCTCTATATCTTCAACAGTCTTTTTCGGCATCTTCCCTCCTAGAAGTCGCGCTTCAATAGAAAGCAGGCTGTCTCTTTAAGCGTGGCTTGTCTAGATGTGTCAAGCCGAGTAGCTTCGAGCCTCGCCAAAGCTCTGCAATAGTATTGCTCAGCCAAATCCTCAGCATAACCCCTAGCGCCTAAGCGGTCCAGAATCTTCAGGACCTCCGTGATATCTTCGCCCTCGATAGATTTTTGAGAATAAAGCTTCTCGAGTCTCTTTCTTGCCTCACCCTTACTATTTTGCAGTCCGTAAACTACGGGCAAAGTTTTCTTCCTCTGCGAGATATCGCTAGCAGATTTACCAACGCTTTCCTCCGTTCCCCAAATTCCCAATATGTCATCACAAATCTGATAGGCTATGCCTAATTCTTTGCCGAACAGGTAAAAAAAGTCCACCAGCTTACTATCCTCGCTGCCCAGGTATGCTCCCAAAGAAGTCGATACGGCAAACAGGGCTGCCGTTTTTTGGGCCGCCATGTTAAGGTAATCCTCGATAGTGATGTCGAGACGGTTCTCATATTCGACGTCTAGGTATTGTCCCTCACAAAGCTGCAAACAAGCCAGGCTCAACATTTTAGTGGAATTAGCGATCTTTTCATCGGCTATTCCCTTCTCTTTTAGTCTAAGTAACGCTAAATAAGCCAGAGTGAACATGGCATCGCCGGCGTTTATCGCTTGAGACTGACCCCATAATTTCCATACAGTTGGCCGGTGGTGACGCTCATCGCTGGCATCTTCGATATCGTCATGAATTAGAGAAAAATTGTGGATGAGCTCGACGGCTGCGGCGGCGGGCATTAGCTGCGACGTGTCACCCCCCACTGCTTGACAACTAAGAAGGCAAAGGGCAGAACGAATAAATTTGCCCGACTCCTTATTACAGGGATGCCCATGCTCATCCCGCCAGCCCATATGATATCGCAGCATATTACCAAGAGCTGAAGGACAGCTATCGATAACCTTCCTTAACTCAACTCGCAGTGCATCGCGATAAGATGTGAAGGACTCAGGCGACCTATATTTTATGTCCATGGGAATAAGTTCATATTAACGGCTAAGAAAACAGATTGTCAACTAAATGAGATTTGTGCCCTGCTGCCAAAGTCTTCGGAGAAAGGGCTAAAGGTAGTCATAACGTACAAGATGATTGCCAACCGAAAGCTTGATGAAACTCTATCAGCGCGCTATAATTAGCAATTTAGTACTAAGAGTGCTAACTACAGAGGGTAAGTAGATGAATTGTACTGCATGTGGGAACCCATTGCTCTATGATAGGGTTGTTTTCCATTGCTCCTGTGGCGCCTTTGTACATGCCTACTGTTGGGATGAGCATGTCTTGCAAGCTCATCGACCATCCTTTGAGGTAGGTACCGTTAATTTGGACGACGAATTTAGAGCAAGGGAGAACAAAATAGAGGCACAAGTCCCCAGAGCGCAACTCTCAGAGGAACAAAGCTCAGAATAACAAATAACATCCCTTTTAGAATAAAGGAGGATATAAATGCCTACTTATCAATATCGCTGCCTGAATTGCAAACTGCAATTTGAGCTTAAGCAGAGCTTTCAGGATAAACCAATAGCTGATTGTCCTAGCTGCCACGGAATTGCCCGTCGCATCTTCTGTCCAGTCCCCATCATATTTAACGGACCGGGCTTTTATGTGACTGACTCCAGGGAGGAAAAGGGAAAAGGGGCTGATCCTGAAGGGTCAAGGAAAAAGGAAAAAGATAACGGAGGTAGCGAGTCATGAAATGTCCCGTCTGTGGCAAAGAAGCCAGAGCTCATATTTACTACTGTGCCAAATGTGCCGTCTATGTGCACGAGAAATGCTGGCAGAAGCACGTAGCACTGGCTCACAGAGACTAGCTCACCCTTTATTCTTATCATTCCATCCCTATCATGCTATACTTAATTTGATTGTCCCTGCAGCTCAGTTGGATAGAGCGGCTGCCTTCTAATTCCAGGTTAGATATCCTAAAAGGTCATTTTACGTATAAAATAGAACCTTTGTGCCAATCACCAAAACCCTGTTTTGTTCGTAAAGTCCTTTTATATCCTGACCCGTCCCAAATATTTTAACGTCAAAATAACGCCAATTTTTGAGCTTTAATTTGAAAGATAACGAGCAAACCAGGCATAGTTAGAATGCATCCCCGGCTGTTTCATCCACCTCTTTGAGCCCCTCAGAGCGTAATCTTGCGCTTACCACGGGATAGTACATCGCTTAGCCAGTAACAAAATGGCTTATGGGTCATTATCATTAAGTCTAGGCCTTTTACTCTTCAAACCCTAAATCACCGGGCAGACCAGCAATACGGACTTGCAGTTCTTACCTCAAAGGATGCGAGATGATATAATACATTATGGCAATACACAGCGCACGATACTTTAATCTCAATACGATGGCATAAGAGAGGAGGAATAACATGTCTGATGATACCGAGACAAGAGAGGGGTATATTTATGGGGGAT
>Ga0209636_10003113_pt1 | contig 16900 bp, 24 predicted proteins | sample DeeMarSWOR152_54_FD_187464 | JGI IMG/M metagenome (GOLD analysis project Ga0209636, IMG submission 187464) | Marine sediment microbial communities from White Oak River estuary, North Carolina - WOR-1-52-54 (SPAdes) (version 2) | ecosystem: Environmental > Aquatic > Marine > Intertidal zone >...
TTTGACCAGAGAGCCTCCCCTTTTGAGGGATTCCCTAAACTTTTTCCGTTCCAAGGAAAGGATTGCCAAGATATCATTCTTCATTTCCCTCAAATGCGGAAAATCCTGGGACCAGAAGGTGATCTGCATGTCGATGATGTCAGGGAGCCTTTCCTCGATGGCAAGAGTTCTGAGGAGTCGGTAGGTTCGTCGAATCATCAGCCTCGTCAGGTATCCCTCGCGAACGTTGGAGGGCACAACACCCTCAGCGAGCATGAACACCAAGCATTTGGTGTGATCAGCAATGGCAAAGGCGTTTTCGATGGGGATCATCGTTTTTCCAAGCTCGTCCACGCCTATACCCACGTTCTCAGCGACCCTTTTCCGAGCCCCCCTTGTGTCAACTGTCTTATCCAGGCTCATGACGCTGGAGAATTCTGATGCTTTTACTAATAACTCTTCGTCAATGTCGCTTATGCCTCCTATTTTTAGGAGTTCGTCCAAAACCGAACCGTATATAGCGTGGAAGCAGCTTGGGGATCCCTGTGATAACCATGTGTATCGTTCGATTCCATATCCGGTGTCCACGGTTCGTATGGGCAGCTCAACGAAGTTTTCGCCTGTCACCTTGAACTTCATAAATACAAGGGTGGCAACTTCCAGTCCTCGGACAATGCTCTCCACGTCTGGACCCGCGTTTCCTCCCCCGGACCACACTCCCTCTTTGTAGAAGACCTCTTCAGAGGGTACCCCCAGATCCTTTGTAATAAACTCGTGATGGTACCGCACGGTTTGGTCTTTCCAGTAGACCTCTTTTTCTGGGTAGTTGAAGGCGTGATGGCCTCCCATTTCAAAGATGGTTAGGTGGCGGCCAAAGGTGGGTCCCACGTTGTCCACGTCCACGAATCTGATGCAGGGTTGGCTTATAACGAGGGGGTTCGCCGGCGGGGGAATTATTCCGTTGGTAACGAAGGGCTGGAAGTCAATGATGCTGGCGTGGGTGAAGTAAAGATCATCTCTCCATCTAGCCACAAGTGGATACGGCTGGATTCTTTGGTGCTCCCGCTTTTCGAAGAAAGAGAGAAAAGCCTCTCGCATCTCAGGCACGTTATAACGCCTTCTCGTAGGCGAATTCTTAATGAAAGTGTAGGAGGCGCATCCCTCCGGAGTGGCCTCTCCACAGGTCGTCTGATCTGGGTTTGGCGTCCAAAAGTACTCCCCACAAACCGGGCAGAGCTTTCGAACATACCCAAGCTCATCAAAGAAGGGAATGTGATACTCGCTTTCTGGAAAACGCTTCAATAATCATCCTCCGATATGAAAATGAAACCTGGCGGCTCTTAGAAGTTATGTCTAAAGGAAGATTTAATTATTTACGGTTTATCTTAGATGTTCACTTAGTTTATCTGATAAATATCGATAGAGAAGCAATCTGCTTTATCCGAATAGAGCTCCGAGTCCTTCCAGAGCTGCCTCTTCCTTCTCTTTCTCTTCTTCCTCTTCCTTTTTCTTTTCTTCTTTTGGTTTTTCTTCTGCCGGAGCGGCGGCTGGTGCTGGCGGCATTGACATAAATGTTGATGCAGATTTTATAGCTTCTTCAATGTTAACCTCGGCGAGGGAAGCCACGAGAGCCTTCACCCTAATGGGGTCTGCGTTGATTCCTGCGGCGTCAAGCACCTGAGTTAGGTTTTCCTCATTGATACCTTTTCCGGCTTTGTGTAGTAGCATCGCAGCATACACGTATTCCATATTCCTACCCTCCATTTTCTCTGTTATTCTCCCTTTTCAACCTTTCTGAACCAGATCTGTGGACATTGCCTTTTCGTTCATCATAGCTAATCTCTTACTTAAACTTGTCTGATTTAGATATTAGCTGATCCTCCATCCATAGTTTGATTAATCGTAGAACCTCGATATGAATATGTCCTTCGGAACCTTTTCATAGGTTAACTTGAAGATATTGAATGGAGACAGTGAAGATTATGGAAGGTGAACAAATCCCAGTGGTTAATGTACAAAAAGAGTCCGAAAAAAAGCTAGCTAACGTCAAGGAGAAGATCCGAGTAACCATCTCTGTGAGTAATGTTGGTCTTGCCGCGGCTCACGATGTGGAAATTACAGATACAATTCCAGAAGGTCTCGAAATAGTGGGGGTCACAGGTGAAGTTTCAAAGGTGAAAACGATAGGGCCTCAGGGCACCTATGTGCATTCGTATGAAGTTACCTCAGAAATAGCGCGTAGATACGTGCTTCCAGAGGCTACGGTAAAGTACTACCGGAAAGGTGGTTTGTTTAAGGGAAGAAGCTATTACGAAAGGTCATCGGGGAAAACCTCCATCTCCTTTGTAAACGCAAATATCGACCACGTCCCCTTGGAAATCGGTTTTAAAACCACCTTTAACAACCCCTCACAAATGGATGTTTCCGTGTCTAGAACGGTGGAAATAGTTAACAAAAAGGGTAAAATTGTGGAAAGTATCAAGAATAAAGCTGCAACGGTTAAACCCAACACGAAGCAAATCCTAAGAGACGAGTGGACCATTCCTACGGACATCACACGGGGACGTTACAAAGCGAGGGCGATTATAGAGTATGAAGCTGAAGGCGAAAAAAGGAAGATTATTAAGGAGACGAGATTCCCAGTGTAACCCTATCCAGAGGGAAACTTACTGAATAAGCCCAACATCCTTTAAATAAAAAGCATCGACCTCTTTGCGAATATTCACGAAAGAGATTCGGTACAGTATAACTACTCAGGCGTAAAATTGTACGAGGTTAACCTTGAAATCAGACTTAACATTTCCGCGTAGGCTTTCCTCACGAGGTCTACCACTGTGCTAGGGGTGAATACGCCTGCATGGAGAGCCAACTGATACGACCGTTGATGTGCCATTTGAAGGAGAAGATCGATGTTTTCGGGCAATGGGTACGCGACACCCAAGGAAAGGTTGAGGGCACGAGTGTAAGCCTCCTCAATGTTCAGCCGAATCCCCTCCAAGTCCAGCCGCAACTGCTCCTCGTTTATGACGAGCCCTTCGTCATACGCCACCCTCAGGGTGAGCCCAACCTCCACCGATTTTATGCCAAGCTTTGAGAGCGCGCTCGCGAGTCTCGATGTTATTACATCTTCCTTCTTCGCCACCAGTGTGTCCCGGTTAACCCAGACGCTTCCAGCCTCAATTCTTGTGCGTAGACCTATAGCGCCGAACTGGGCGATTATAGGACCCGGAGGCAACCCGGTGTTTCCGGCAGGGACAATTACGTCATGGGCTGCTATGTCTCCGGCCTTGGCGGTTGTTTTCACCCTGCTCTTCTCAAGGAGCAATACGAGCTCAAAGGGGTTAATGTTGGTGAAAAGATAGATGTTCGATCCGCTGAGATGTTCTTCAAGCTCTTTAAGTCTGGGTTTCTCTTCACACTTTGCAATTGCCCTCTTCACCATGATGTTTTTAATCACGCGGAGGTACACGTTCCCCTCCAACTTTCTCCTCAACTCTTGGAGCTGAGCTGCCCTCACCTTTTGTAAACCCGCCACTCCGATAACCTTATGGCGCTGTATAAGGCCCTTTACTTCTTCAACCTCTTCGGCCTTTTCCAATGCTGTGCGGTGTGTTGACACAGCCCTTCCCTCTATATCTTCACTCTGACCGGTGGACCCATAGTCGTCTTTAGCCAGATGGACCTGATGTTTTTAATTCCTCTCTTAAGCCTTCTCTCGATTCCCCTCATTACCACCTGAATGTTCTCCGAGATCTGCTCGTCTGGCACGTCTTCAGTCCCAACGCGGCATTGAAGAACCGGTTGCCCCCTCAACCGAATCAACACCATATTTCGATGCCGTTCTATGTGTTCTTTTATGCTGGCGGTTGGAGGCACTGGGGTTGGCATTCTTCCCTTCGGTCCTAGGGTCGTGCCCAAAACTCTTCCCACGAGGGGCATTAGGGGGGCCTCGGCAATGAAGAAGTCGTAGGTCTTCGCTAACTCCTTCTGTCTTTTCTTGTCGCCCATCAGGGTTTCAAGGTCGCTTCTCTCCATAACCAGATCCGCACCCGCCCTCCTAGCTCTTAAAGCCACCTCGCCTGAGGCAAACACGCAGATCCTATTTACCTCTCCCGCGGGGTGAGGCAACTCGATAAGTTCTTGAATCCTGTTTTCAGATTTTTTGGGATCTATGTCTTTCAAGTTCACAATGAGGTCTATGGATTGCACGAAACTTCTCTTTTCAGCTCTCTCTTTGGCCTCTTTGATCGCCTCAAGGGTGCTCTTTGGGTCCAACGACATCTTTAAGCCTCGAGCCAGAGACGTAGGAGAACACTCATAAAAAGATTGTTACTCCTCTTCTTCAAAGAGAGCGTCGTATTTTCCTTCAGCGATCTCTTTCTGCACCTCTCTTGGGTCTTCTCCTTCCACCGTCACTCCCATGCTTACGCAGCTTCCGAGAACTTCTTTAACCGCAGACTTTAGGCTCCTCGCCAAAAGCTCAGTGTGCTTCATCTTAGCTACCTTTACGACCTGTGTCATAGACAAGTTTCCGATTTTTTCAGTTTTCGGGGTTCCTGACCCCTTTTCTATCCCCAATTCGCTAACGATGAGTGCGGAGGTTGTCGGTATGCCGACGCTCACCTCAAACTCCTTTGTCTCCGTATTCACGATAATCTTAACGGGTACCTTCATGCCAGCGTAGTGCTTTGTAATCTCGTTGATCTTATTAACTATTGCGAGGATGTTGACACCGAGGGGCCCTAGGGCGGGTCCCAGTGGTGGTCCAGCGGTTGCTTGTCCACCGTTCACCAGCGCCTCCACAACCCTTCTCTCACTCATTTTAATTCACTCCATCTAGCTTTCTCTTCTTGCTTTCTCGACTAACTTTACATAATCGGCATGAACTGATATGGGCAGAGTGAAGTTTGCCTCCAACAACTCCAGAGTTACCTCTTCCTTTGCTCTGTCTACCCTCGTGATCTTCGCTCTCATCCCTTTGAATGGGCCTCCCACGATCTCCACAAGGTCTTCCACGTCCAGCTCTTCGATCACAGGTTTTATAACAATATACCTCTCCACATCCGAGAAGCTCACGATTCCTGGAACCCGAGACCTAACATGCTTGATCCCTGCTATGGCCTCATCAACGAAGTGTGGCCCGCCTGCCTCAATGAACACGTAGCCCTTCAGCATTTCAGGAACAAGAACGGCCTTAATTGGCAACTGATGGGTTTCAACCCTTGCCGCGATGAGTCCGGCCACGTTCTTCTCTTGCCCAGCCGTGGTTCGCACGGCAAAGATGGCTGTGGAAATCCTTTTCTCCTCTTCTTCCTCTTTCAAGGTTGTGGTCTCCTACTATGCAAAACCTTGTATTACGCCAGATATTAGCTTGATGATAAAACCAACCGCTCCAACCGCGAGAATACCGAGTAGGCAGATCCTCACGGAAAGCCAAAGTTCTCCCCTACCCGGCTTTTTCGCAAGCTTCAGCAATCTTGAACATGATTGAAGAAATGATCTCAGTCCCAATGTTTCTCGACCCTTCAACAATTAGTTCTCCTATAAATTTCTATCTGTAAGTTTCTCTTCTCTACCTCAGTATTTTTTTCTTTATATTCTGCAGATAACCTAAAGTCTTTTATGTAAACAAATTAGTTTGTTGAGATGGTGAGATGAGATGGCGGAAGTTGTGAAAGGTTTTGGCGAAACTTTAGTGCAACTAGTCGATAAGCTTGCGGGGAAGGGTTCTGATGTCAAGCTTAGCTTTCAGGACCTGACGCTGGAAATTGGCATTTTGAAAGCCAAACTGAACGGATCTGTCGTGTTGGACATTTTGTATATCTCGGAAAAGAAGTGATTCCCTTCACTTTGTGGTGAAGCCTTGCAAATACCGATGTGGCTGGTTCACGCTCTTAAATCAGGAGAAGCTAGTCTCTTCACCGATGGGATCAAATACCTTCAGCTGAAAGTTGAAAATAATAAAATTGATGTCAACTTAATGGACAAAGAATTGCTGAAGGAGATATTGGGGGTTATAGTTGAGTCGAAAGGAAAATCACTCCTAGGAAAGATTACACAGCTAAAAAATATCGCTGAAGAACTAAAGAAAAACGGACTTACAATTACGATTTCTCACAAGGGCAGCATTGTACTTACATTAGGTTCAGGGGTAAATCCCACACTTTCACAGTTAGTAACAAGAACAAACGCAATGGAAATCAACAACCTAGGCAAGTTGATACGATTGGTTATCTAAATAAAATCCTTCTTTAGGACCCTGCCTTCGACAGTTTTAAACCGCTTAGTCTCTCCTAGGCACGACGCCTATCCCCTGACCCCTTACAAACTCAATAATTATATTGATCTAATCCTTCTCGAGCATGACTGCCAGTAGTTTTTTAGTGGATAGTGGCAGAATAAGGAATGATGGAAACTCTAGAACGAATAGTCACTGAAATCAGATTATTAGTCCAAATAGGAGAATGGCGGGAATTAAGATGGAAATGAGAATATCCAGAGCCCTTCTATTGATCTTGAGGAAAGGTATGAGGAAAGGTACTTGGCTCATGTAGTTCTCAAAGGATTCTCCATAATTTCTGGATAAATACTGTTCTTCTATGTATGCCAGTAGAGTATAAGCGAACAGTTCAATGAACCATACACCTATTGTCTGTAATGGACTAAGAAATCCGATGCCAAAAGTGTTTTTTAGAACCCAAACGCTCCAACTCGTTAAACCAAGGGTTGAGAGTATCATTCCCAAATATTGAGGATGTCTGACTAACCGATAAGGCCCTGAAGTAACTAATCCTTCCTTTCTCTTTGTCACCAAATAGGCTACAGAATATGTAAAGAACAAGATACCAATGATGACTAATACTTTCTCTGGAATGAGGAAGGGCACAAAGAAGTCAGATAACGCTCTGGGAAGGTTGACTGGAAGATTTGCAAACATAGTGATCAAATAACTAACAAATGGAAGAGTCATTAAACCCGTCCAGACACCAAGAGGCGGCAGTGATTGAACAAGAGGAACTAAGTAGCCGGATACCTTCAAGAATCCCGATCTTATTCTTTCTGTTGCCACATTTTTCACCTAATACTATTATTGTGCATCATTAAGGAATGTGCATTAGCGTCTTAAACCCTTACTATCTTTCCAGTCACTTCCTTTCCAAGTCTCAGCACCCCAAGGGTCTTATGCCGTGCAGGGAACGCTCCTGTTATGATTAAAATAGAGGACACCGCCGATAACTTCATTTTTAGTCCAGTGGGAATGTCCATATATGATTACGTTAACTCTCTCAAACTTCGCTCTAACTCTCTTCTCTAGCCTGAACGTGACTCCGCCCTCCGCGGGGTGAGTAACGCCAATTTTAAATCCTATCAACTCGAAGATTTCACTTCCTAGTAGTTCTCTCCTAATCTCGGGTGGGTCCATGTTGCAGTAAACCACCTTAAAATCCCCCAGGCTCTCGCAGCCCATCCAACAACTCTTTATCGGTGTAATCTCCGGCGTGAACTATCAAATTCATAGAGGTGAGCTCATTCATCGCTTTCTTCGGTAAATCCTCCACAACATGTGAATGAGAGTCCGAAAGAACTCCCACCTTCAAGTTCCATTCACCAAAGATATGTAACACATAACTTAGAAAAAACCATTATCATTGGTTAAACGATCAAATCAAAGTACTTTTAAACATAAATAAAGACATTTAACCAAGACTGCGGATGCGCCTCTATGGTTATAAACTAAGTGTCTTCCTTCAGTATTGCCTTTTTGAATATTTTCACATTTGGCAACACTTTATTCTGTTTTTATTGTGCATGTCTGGAAAATTGTGTTCGAAAGAAGAGAGATCCCGAATTAACCTCGGGCTTTTTGAGAATCTAACGGTTTCGGGTCCTCTCCTCTTTCCTGTGGGGGAAGTATAGTATCGTAAGTATTAATATTTAAAGTTTATTGTAGGCTTCGGTGACCAGTGGTGACACTTTAAACTTTCTATTAACTTATATTAGAAAAAACAAACTGATAATTATGGTCAGGGATGGGAAGCGATGGCAGAATTAAATGAAACCGTTAGAACGATGGTAGAAAAAGAAGTTGATGATGTAATTGCAGATCCAGAGAAAATTGAAAAATCTTACTCTACTGCTCTAAAAGCGCAGGGGATAGAACCGAACCTAGATGTTATCCTTAGTTTTATAATTGGATACTTATTCGGCAGAGTAACTGATTATTACTGGATAGAATATCGTAGACGTTTAAGCTCTGAGGAATTTGCAGAATTGATTAAGCTATTCAAAAGAAGAGCTTTTGAAATGAGAATGGCTTTCATGAGCACACGAGTAGAAAAATAAGCGTAGAATATGTATCTTACGATTGAACAGTTACGGATTTTCTCGAAATACATACCCCTCTCGTAAGTTCAGTCCTCCTCAGGGAGAGATTTCAATGTTTCACGTGGGTCAGAGGCAAGAAGAAACTTAGCTTGGCGAAGTCTGTTCTCATGGTTTAAGAGACGGGCTTCAATCTTGATGAAGTAGGCATCTTATGTTGCAGGTTTGTCAGCCTCAAATATTGTTTCTATTTTGGTTCATTCACATTTCTGCACTTAGAACAGCAGACTCTGCTTCATGGAAAAGATTAGACTTTTTTTATAGGTACGCCGATTTTGGCCAGTATTGTAGTTAACCTGCCTTTGTCCGCGCCTCGGATTCCCTTCCAGTCAAGAAACGCTGATTTCACGGTTTCCACCACCCTCACAACGCATTGTTCCACCATCTCGGCGTCCACCTGTGGAATAGCATACTTCGGGATTATGTGCCCAAAGGCTGTTTCCGTGCTTAGCGCGATTCTAGTGAATTTTTTGTTGTAGTGCGGTCCCCCGATGCCCAATGCTGCAGGATACTTCGAACGTTTGGAGACAGCAGCCATGGCAGCGTGAGCCACGACCTCAGCCGCCTTCAAGTCCTTCCACTGTTTTGGCGAGCTGCCCAGCTCCAAGAACATGATAGGCACATCCAAGGACGGACCATGATGTGTGCACTCGTAGGAAACCTGGTAATCCAGATTCATCTCTTCTTTCAACTTCTCCATCTCCAAGAGAGCATCCCTCATGGCGCTTGCCTGAGAGATGGAAACTTTCTTTGGGATGCCTCCGAGCTCTGCCTTCCCGAGGTTCCCTGGTGTGTGGGTGGAGAAGGTGGGAATCCCGCTTAGGCTGCTGTGCCTAGATATGAAGACTAAAAGTTCTGGGTTGAAAAAATCGGTGATAAATTGTGTGTAGACCGGTTCTACGTCGACGAAGGCAAGCATAACTTCCTTATTCTGAACCCCCTTGGAGTACACGGGTTTTTCACGGAACACTTCGGGGAGCCTTTTAAACTTATAATGTTCTAAGATTTGATGAGCGATGTTCATGCCAGCGGTGTCCTTCGTTGAAGCCACGATCAAGATCATGTTAATGCTCCTCGTAGGGATCACAGTCTCGGTCATGAGGGTTTTAGAGGATAAGGGCTAGGAGAGCTTTGGAGGTGTGCAGCCTGTTTTCTGCTTGATCCCAAACGATGGATTTTGGTCCGTCGATGACATCTGTAGTGACCTCTTCCTCGCGGTGTGCGGGTAGGCAGTGCATAAAGGCGGCGTCTTCTGCAGTGTATCCTAAAAGTTTCATGTTTACCTGATATTTGGGGATGAAAACGCGTAGTCTTTTTTCGCGTTCCACCTCCATGCCCATGGAGATGAACGTGTCTGTGTAGACGACGTTTGCCTTCTCCACAGCTCTGCGGGAGTCGGTTGTGATTTCTACTTTTGACCCGGCTTGTCTCATGTTCTCGAGAGCCCACTGTATCGCCCTGTCGTAGGGGCGATACCCATCCGGACACGCGACACTGACGTTTACCCCAACCTTGCTGCAGCCGATAAGCAGGGAGTTACAAACGTTGTTTCCGTCTCCCACATATGCGAGCTTTAACCCTTCTAAGACCCCCCACTTTTCCCAGATCGTGTAAAGGTCGCAGAGGATCTGGCAGGGGTGGTAGAGGTCTGACAGAGAGTTGATAATGGGAATCTTCGCATGCCGTGCCATCTCCTCCAAGTCGCTTTGAGCAAAAACCCTCGCCACGATTCCGTCGACGTATCGATCTAATACGCGAGCCGTGTCTGCAATTGTTTCTCCCCTTCCAAGTTGCAGTTGTTGCCAGCCTAAGTAGAGGGCGTGACCACCCAGTTGCCGCACGGCCACCTCGAAGGAAACACGGGTTCTCGTGGAGGGCTTCTGGAAGATCATGACCACGTTCTTGCCGGCAAGAATGCGACTCGACTCTTCAGGGGTACTTTCATGCTTCAACCTACGCGTCATCTTTAAGATTTCCCAGATTTCTTCACGCGTGAAGTCTTGAAGTGTTAAAAGGTCGCGACCCCGCAACCTCCAGCCTCCTTATGATTTTTAAATCTTATTTACTATTTAGCGAACGGGTATTTAGTTTAACGGTGCTGTTAGGGTCCGAGGATTCGGTTTATTAGAAACTCTGGTTTGAAGGGTTCCACGTCTTCGTATCTTTGTCCTGTCCCCAAAAAGAGGATGGGCTTCTTTGTTGCGTGTGTTATGGATATAGCCGCTCCTCCCTTTGCATCCGCGTCTACCTTTGTTAGGATGGAGGCACTGATGTGGACAAACTTGTCAAATTCTTGAGCTTGGGTCACCGCGTCGTTGCCCGTTAAGGAGTCGCCAATGAAGAGGACGAGGTTTGGTTTGATCACTCGAACGATCTTTTCCATCTCCCTCATGAGGTTTAGATTTGTCTGCATCCGACCCGCAGTGTCAATGAGGACAGCGTTTATGCCTCGTGTCTCCGCGTAACGCACGGCGTCAAAAGCCACCGCAGCGGCGTCGGCTCCATACTGATGCTTGATTGAGCGGACACCCAGTCGTTTGGCGTGTTCCTCTAACTGTTCGATGGACCCTGCTCGATAGGTGTCGCTGCAGGCGAGGACAACCGAGTATCCGTGTTTCATGAGAAATCTTGCAGTCTTAGCTATGGTTGTGGTCTTGCCTGTTCCGTGGATTCCCACGAAAACGATTACGCAGGGCTTTTTCATCGAACGCTTCTTCTCAACCTCTTCTGTCAAATCAATTTTTTCACCAGGGGTTAGGGTGTCTGACAGAACCATGCGGAGGGCTTCCTCCACGATCTTCCTCCGATCCACCAGTCTCCTTACTTGAACCCTCTCCAGTTGTGCTTCTATGGCTTCACAGATGTGATCTGCCACTGAAACCGCTACATCGTTTTCGATTAGAGTTAATTTAAGGTCCCACAGGATTGAGCGGAGATCCTCAGCCTTTAGTTCTGTCGTTGCAATCTTGTTAACGAACCCGCTAAGTCCTTTTTTTAGCTTTTCGAACATCTCTCGGTGGCTCCACCCTGCTTAACTTGGAGGACAACTCTTGAAAAATAGACCTGCCGTCTTGAATCTTTTCTAAGACTTGGGTTAACTGCTGTTGGAGGGTGGTTCTCATTTTCTCTAAATCAGCTATGCGTTTCTCGAGGTTCTCTTTGGCTTCATTTATGGTTCTCTCGATGGCAACACCGGCCCCTATTCCAACAGTAACTGTTTTGGTACTTTCCAATTTCGCTTTTACGTAGGAGCCTCCCCCTATTGGAACGAACAGGGATGCTTCTTCTTTCTCCTTATCCATCCCTTCCAATGTGATGTTGGCGACCTTGAGCTCGGTTAAGGCGGCGTTTACAAAGTTAATCCTTGATTGTATGGCGTTGGCTGATCCCTCTAAGATTTGTAGCTCCACGGCCAGCCTTCGAAGGGTCTCTTCCTCGCTCGACACCTTAAATTTCCCCTAAAGTTAGCTTACTTATGTTTAGTTTAGCCCAAAAATAATGCATTTTCCCCGCCCTCGATCAAATTTTGATATTGGTTTTAGTTTGTTGTACTTAAATACATACGGAGGCTTTTTAAACTATCTTCTTTGTGTATTCCATAGATTGCATTGATACCGTCTTTAACAGCACTCGTCTCTAGGCAAAGTATTATTGCCTTATTCCATAGAGATGGCGCATCCGCTATTCTCTAAACGTCTTCCTTGGTTGGGAATATATTGATGCTACACATGTTTCGGCTCAAACTTGAGGTGTGCACGCGCTTCTCGTCACGCTTAAAGCGAATGTCCTGATCGTGGAAGTCTAAGAAGCGGTTCAGCGTGTAGAAGGATTGAATACTATAAGTGTGTCTTCTTGATGCAGGCTGAGTACACAACGCTTATTGTAATGCTTTATCTCGCCATCGCTTAAACCCAGCAATTTCTCTGAACATGCCAAATCGTTGTACACTAATTTTTTCCAGAACATAGAGGCAAACGGGCCTCGTGTTCTTCACATATATTAGGATTCAGCCGAACGTTAGCTTCATTATCGTAGGGCTTTCGATTTTCTCTGGGCTAACCTCTTCCACCTTTACAATTTTGATTTGAAAGCGTTTGGCTCTATGCCTGCTTCCCATCTCTTGGTAGACCCTTTCAACAGCCTCCTCCTGCTTTGTCGCCCTAAACTCTTTTCGAAAGCTTGTTCGATAATTCGGCTTTATGATTTTCCCTACAACTCTGAAAACTTTGACTTCAGGGGAACCTACTTTATCCACGTGATCACGCACCACACAGCCTTTTGAAGGCCCCCCGGCATATAAATATTTAAAGGAGTTATGGTTGGTTCAACAGCCCGTCTCAGGGTTAGTTCTACGAGTTTTGATGGAGGTTTCTCCAGGGGAGGTCTAGTTGGGGAAGCTGAGCGACCTTGAGGTTACTCTTCTTCAACTACCTCGAGGGCTTGTCCGATGATGAATAGCTCTGGGCCTGTTGTGAAGAACCCTGCCACTGCTCCACGCGTATTTGCTATGAGCCCCGTGGCGACGTAGGGTATCCCGCAGTTGACGGTTCCCACATCCATGTGGACCTTAAGCACATCTATCAAAACCTTTTGCTCTTCCGCCTTCAGCAACGGATGGACCAGCACCCCCTTATTTGTTGCGATTGCAAGAGAGCCCACGTAAGGTAGTCCCGCGATCCCCCCCGGAACTGCTTCAACACCTAAAGTATCCGCTATTTTCTTAACATCTCCCCTCTTTAATTGGGGACTAACGAGCGCTCCACGATCGTTCGCTAGAATCAGGTTTCCATAGGCCGTCTTTTTTGTGTCCATGATAGAGACATTAAGGTCTGAGGTTGCTCTTATTGCTTGAATCTCCTTCTGTCGCGTGTAATGGGGGAGAATTATGCCGTTGGAGTTTGCGCAAGCCAAAGTTCCTATGAGCGCCGATTCTCCAATAGTGGTTTGAATAACCTTTGCCTTCAACCACTCTTCAAGTTTTTGCACCTTATCTTCTGGGAGTTGGGGAGGTACTATTATCATTCTGTCAGTGGTTAGGGAATAAACCCCTAGGCAGGCGCTACCAAAAAGATTGAAAAGAAAGACTGCCAAGCATCAGTCGCCTTCCAATTCATTTTCACCAAGCATATATTTTTTAGGGGATGGTCATCTCAAGCGCCTAGGGAATTTGAGATGACTAATTCTGTTAAGGACATTTATAAAGTTTCAAAGATTGTTATAATAATGTTTAAAAAAATGATACTTCCTAAGGGGAAATATAGGTTGGGGAGAAATGTGGAATCAGAAAGTTTGTTCGATAGAATAGACTTTTTTAATAAAGTCCAGGTTTTTCACGTCTTTTTCCTTTTGACGTATTTCTCCCAGGTTCTCAAAGTCGAAACCCTTTAACAAAACCGGTATTTGTCAAATACAATTCAGGCTAAATGCATAGTTCGTGATTTCGCTATATGCTATCAACCGGAATACTACTGAAATAATTTTCAGTCTATATCGACCTCGGAGAAGAGTGAATGGGCCATGGCGTATTTCGAAAGGCGGTAGTGATCGCCGAGTCGGTATTAACACGTTTTAATTTATTCCCGTTTGTGATGTATCTCTATAATCATTTTTATGGAAGGATACAAAAAGTGCCAGTTTTCTTAATCAAAGGGTTAGTTAAGAACAGCAACTATTCAGTCACTACTCTATTCATAGGATGTGAAGAATCAGCTTATCAGCTGGCATATTTGGCGTATTCTGAAATTGAAAAAATAGTGTCTCTTGGAAAGTTCTTATCTTGTCATATTGATCCTTCGCATCTACCCAAAGTCGAAATCATCGCGGTTTATGTAAAAAAGCCTTTGCTAGGCAAATTCCTGAAGCGTGACTATTTGCTTCTGCCATATGTGAGTTTCAGACTCGATCTACGTCAGTCAATAGGTCATATAATGAAAAGATCGAGTAGAAGAAGGAGAAGAGACATCAAAAAATTAAAGAGTTTTAACTATTCCTATACAATTTGTGGAGATAACAAAAAGGATTTTGATTTTTTCTACATGAAGATGCATCTCCCTTACATCACAAAGCGATTTAAGAGGGCTGCCAAATTCGATACTTACCTAGGGTTGAACGTCCTTTACAAAAGAAGTGGGGGAATACTTTTTGTTAAAAAGGAGGGGAAACCTATCGCTGGAATACTTTTCAAGATGAGCGGAGAAACGTTGCATGCTTTACGTTTTGGAGTATATGAAGGAGATCATAATCTTATAAAGGGTTTGGCTGGTCAAGCAGCGCTATTCTTTCTTATTGATTGGGCCAAGATGAACGGTATGAAAAGTTTGGACTATGGTGGCGCCCTGCCTTTCTTCAGTGACGGCATTTTCTCATATAAGAAGGAATGGGGAATGTTTGTAGAAAATCATTCTAATCGGTTTTTTTGCGCTTTGAAACTTAATAATCCAAACAAAGGTTCCCTTGCTTTTCTACAACAGAATCCATTCATATTTGTTGATAAAGGAGGAGTGATGAAAGGAGTTGTTTTGGTGAATCATAGTCCAACGAAAGTAGAGTTGCAGCAGATTTTCTCAAAATACTATCTTCCCAAACTTGATTCATTAATAGTAATAGCTTATCATAGTTCCAACACAAGTGTCATAGACGAAACTGAGCTTTCGACATGCATGCAACTCCCATCGGTGAAGTCTATACCAGGTATTTGTTTATCTTTACAAACTCGAGGTTTCAATGTAGAGACATATACCGTTACGAATCAGAAAAATGCAGCATACATGGAGGGATAGTGCCCATCAGACAACAAGTGGACGCAGAGGAACGAGAGCACAAATAATCGAAGCTGTTATGAAACAAAAATTTTATAGACTTCAGAGCCTAGAGAATGTGCTTTCCAAAGAAGTGTGGAGGGCTGGGTCTTCGGCATTATCAGCAATCCTATTGGGCTCGCAAGGAACTATCTAGAGCGCGCGCGCCTAGTTGAACTTAGGTTCAGTCACCTTCTGCGAGGTAGAGGGTCACGGTTCCCTCTCGGTCCTTCACCGCGCGAACCCTGATTCTCCTGGGAGGTTTCTCGATTCCTCTGCCCCAAATTCTTTCATTCACCTCATTCCTCACGACAAGGGCTTCAGGCTTCATGTGTCTTTGGATAAAGCTTTTGACGAGGCGCATGGCTCTTGGGGCCCGCTTTTTCCGCGTAGAGACCCAGGCTCTTCGTAGAGGTATCGTGTAGATCCTTTCTTCCACGATTTCCTCTGCTATTTCCTCCCTTCTTGGCCTTATGATCTCTTCCTCGGCTTCTTCGACAGCCTCTTCCTCTTCTTCAACGATTTCTTCTTCGGCTTCCTCGGCTTCTTCGACAGCCTCGAGAGTCCCTGTCATTACGCTCTTCCTCAAGCCTTTGTTGTTGTCCGTCGCCAATGTCTCCTCTTTGGGGTGGTTCTGACGCGCCCCATGGTTTTGGCGATAACCCATGTTGGAACTGCTTTTCTCTCTTTTCCAGCCTTTGCCAACCGACGTTTTTTTGCAGTTGGCTTGTTTCTCGCCATCCTCAAACTCTCCTAATCTTGGTTTCTCGGCGGCTAGATTGTAGTCTGATCAGGATTTCCTTTAATTGTTCGTCGGTTATCGGGGTGCTTATTCTGCTTTGTTGTGCGAGCTGGATCAGTTGGAGTTCAAGTTGAGCAGCGAATTCCGGCTTCACTATCTTTAGGTTGGTAAGGCGTTGTCTGGCGTCGCTGGTCAGAATTCTGCGGAGGATGGCTTGTTTTTCTATCTCTATTCGTTGCTGTGTCTCAATCTGCTGTTGTTCTTGAGCCAGTCTCCTCCTTAGCTCAAGGAGTCGTCTCTTCCTTAGTTCTTCGATTTCCTCCTCGCTCATGTTTTACACCCTAATATTTTTCCAATTCTGGATGCTTCTTTTCTAGTTCTTTTTTGGTTTCGGCTGCCAACCTGTCTAAGAGTTGTCTTCCCTCTTTACTTACTACTCTTCCTCTCTTCCTTAATATTTCGACGAAACCTGCAGCCTCTAGTTGTTGTAGGGCCTTTCTGATGATGGCTCCACTTCCCTTCCTTGCGTGTTCCGGTCTTGCTCCTCGGTCGATCCTTCCCCCGTATTCTAGACAGAGGCGAGATATGCCCACTGGACCCTTTACGTAGATTTTTCGCAGGAGGGATGCGCATCGGGTGAACCACCAGTCCGGATCTTGCGGTGATCTTGTGGCGTGAGAACCGGTTTTCACGAAAGAGGCCCATGGGGGTGGGATGATTTCGTCTACGTTTTCCCTTAGGTATCGAGATAACCTCTCAATCAGAATCGATGCTGGAACATCGTATAGCGTTGGCAAGGCTTCACATTCCTGTTGAACCCTTTCGACACTAATTCATGAAACCTCTTATAAAAGTTCTCTGGATGAGAACTTTATTTTTTTTTGGCTTGGTTGCGAGATCGTGAAGGAGCTATTTTAAAGTCCTTTCGAAAAAATTTAGGAATAGTTTCTTTTTAATAGTTAGGTGAGTATTTTGAGAGTAACTTTTCTATGATATTTAG
>Ga0209636_10003114_pt1 | contig 16900 bp, 15 predicted proteins | sample DeeMarSWOR152_54_FD_187464 | JGI IMG/M metagenome (GOLD analysis project Ga0209636, IMG submission 187464) | Marine sediment microbial communities from White Oak River estuary, North Carolina - WOR-1-52-54 (SPAdes) (version 2) | ecosystem: Environmental > Aquatic > Marine > Intertidal zone >...
AAATTGTAGTGTTCGTGGTTTATAAAAACATTGTGTCTTACGATGCAAGATTACTTCGATGTATTCCCACATTGTATGTGAACTCCCCACACAGACTAACGCTTATTATCACTGCAAAGCCGATACCATCGTGGCTATTCAGGCTGAGAGTGAATTCTAGATGACTGAAGAACTCGCTTCATCTACAACTGAGAACGATACGGCTGAGGTAACTGTAGAAGCAACACCAGCAAAAGAAAGAATAAACAAAGAAGAATCCGTAGAGTTTCTGAAAGAAATGCAGGAAAAAGCGGGGCAAATATCCGAAAGTGAGATGGAAGAAGAAAACCTAGTGACCGAATTCTTTAATTCTCTACTCAAAATCTTGAAGCCGTTCAGCAAAACACTTGAAATTTCTGTTTCGTCTCTTCCCGAACGCTATAGTGAACAAATAGGTAAAGCCCACTTACATCTGACCGGCCAGCTGGTGCTAGTTTACAGAAACAGAGAAGTGGGAATACTCAACCTTGCAGACAAGGAGAACCACGAGCTTCTTGTGGAGATTACTGGTGAAATTATGGCGAAGCTAAAAACAATCATTGACTCCTACAAATCAGAGACAGAAAAAAGAGTTAAATTTCTAATGCCGATAACACGAGAATTGCAAAAAGTCGCCAAGGTTTTTTCAGAAGAATAGTTCTAAAACGATCTCTCAGCTTTTCTCCATAGTTTTCCAAATACGGCATCAGGTTTGGTCTAGAAGAAACTGTATAATCTTCAAGCTAAAATCGCGCAAACCAAGGTTTTAGCAAAATTGAAACCACAAAAAAGAAAGTGGGGGTGCCTACGTGTCTATGCAGTTTTCTAAGGTGCCTGCTCAGGCTCTTTCCATTCTTCTACGACTAGCCTTTGGGCTCCGCCGGGTTTGAAGCTCACTTTTACCTCGATGGAATCGCTTCCGCCTCTTTTGCCTCTGGTGAAATGTTTGAATGGGAACATGCTGTCTTCCGCAAAGTACACTGGCAAGTAGATCAGGTATTTGTCGTCGCTTCTTCTGAACAAGCGTCCTCTTCCTTCACTAACCATTTTGCTACATCTCAATTAAATTTTCGTTTAATAGCTACGTTGATAACAGAAGCAACTATTTAAGCTTTATTCCCACCTTTTTTACAAAAAAGTAATTAATGATTCACACGAGCCATCTCACAAATGTTCGGATATTCACATCGTTCTACACCCTTGACATCAAGGCGAAATTAGGCGCATCACATGCAAAGCAACCATTCCCCTTGTCTAAGTACGCTAACAAATGCCCTGTGTTTCTTTTTCAAGGAAGGCTTTTCCTTTTCGGACCAAAAGCCCCGCTGATTAACAAAAGTCGGCAAAAAACCATTAAGCCCCGAAAAGTTAACAGAAACCATGTGTGGGCACAGGCGTTGAAGCTAGTTCACCTTCTCAAGAGTTCCCCATTTCAAGGGGGATGACTGACTAGTTAGACTGATCATAGCAAGAGATCAGCTAAAACCTTTTGCAATTCTTCCTTATCCTTTAGATTCCGAAAAATGGCCTTGCCAGTCCCGTAAAGACGGAAAGAGACGTTTCCAAAGGTTAACTCGAAGATTATTCGAGAAATCGATTTTTTCATCTGGGCTTTTTTCAGAATTCTTTGGACGGTTTCATTTCCCTTTTCGTATTTAAACGTTACAACGTAGTCTTTTTCTTCGCCACACGTTTCTTCGATTCTAGCCACATAATCTTCAACAGCGCTCATTATCTATCATTCAATCTCCTTTAACAGTGTGACAAAACGGTCAATTTCTTCACGCGTGTTATAGATGTAAAAGCTTGCCCTCGCTGTGGATTTTAACTTAAACATTTCGTGTAGTGGTTGGGCGCAGTGGAAACCGCTTCTAATCATAATTCCATAGCTGTCAAGGAACAAGGCGACATCATGTGAGCTTAGGCCCTCAACATTAAAGGGCAGTATTCCACATTTTAGGGAGGCATCTTTTGGACCGTAAATCATGATTTTCTCATGTTCTTGCATACGACGTAAAGCGTACTCCGTCAATATTTTCTCATGTTCTTTGACGTTTTCCATGCCTACATCCTTTAGGTATTTGACAGCCGCCATTAGACCCACACCGCCGCAGATGTTGGGGGTTCCACCTTCGAACTTCCAAGGCAAATCATTCAAAGAAATTGAGCAACGCTTCGTCATGGTGTTAAAGGTGACCTCTTTTATCATTGAGCCTCCGCCGTGGAATGGTTCCATTTCTTCAAGAATTTCGCGTTTCCCATACAAGGCTCCTATGCCGGTTGGGCCTAACATTTTGTGCCCCGAAAAAGCGAGAAGATCTACATCCAAATCTTTAACGTCTACTCGTAGGTGAGGGACGGATTGTGCTGCGTCCACAAGTATTAAGGAGCCGTAATCATGCGCTATCTCGGCAACTCTTTTCACGTCGTTTATGACTCCAGTAACGTTCGAGACATGGGGCAAACAAACAATTTTGGTTTTATGTGAGATTGCGTTTTCAAAGGATTCATAGTTCAAGGTTCCGTCATTGTTTACGTCTGCATATTTAACTTGGAATCGGCTTATTTTTGAGAGATTTTCCCAGGGAACTATGTTGCTGTGATGCTCCGTTAACGTGACTAAGACTTCATTTTCGCTTTCTAGACTATGAAGACCCCAAGCATAGGCAACAAGGTTTATTGCCTCCGTAGTGCCTCTCACAAAAATTATTTCTTCCATACCGTCTGCGTTGATGAATTTAGCAACTTCTTCGTGCGCGTTTTCGTAGAGTTCCGATGACTCTTGGGAAAGCGTGTAGACAGCCCGGTGAACATTTGCATTGTGGTTTTCGTAAAAATCCTTGATCGCATCAATCACTTGTTTTGGTTTTTGGGTTGTGGCTGCATTGTCAAAGTAGATTAGTGGGTAGTTGTTTATTTTCCGTTTAAAGATTGGAAAGTCTTCTCTAATTCTGTGAGGATCCAGCATTATTTTTCTTCCTCAGCTTTCATTCTTTTTGAAAGTATTTTCGCTAGTTCTTCCTCTTCTAGAGCTTGCTTTTCTTCGAAGGTTGGTTCCTTCGTCAGCCAATCGGGAGAAACTCCTTTGTTTTTGTAGTATGTTCTTATTGCTCTCTTTAATGCTCCAACGGCTAGGATGCCGCAGTGAAATTTCACACTTGGAAGGCCGCCGACAGCTTCCACAACGCTTTTCCATGATATTTTCCATGCATTCTCGAGCTTCATTCCCTTGATCATTTCGGTGACTATGCTTGAGGTTGCTATGTTTGCGGCACAGCCAAAGCTTTCGAAGGATGCATTTTTAATGACATCCTTGCTGTTTATTTTTAAGTAGAAAACTATCATGTCCCCGCATAAGGGGTTTCCTGCAACAGCCGTTACGGTGGCATCTTCCATCTTTCCAAGATTTTTCGGATTTCGGAAAAGCTCAAGTATCTTCGGGTTGTATGGAAGGGGCGTCCTGGACATGGTTACTTCATCTCCATAGAGCCAACAATTTCTCTTATCCTTTTGACAGCCTTTGGGATAACCTTTAAAACGTAGTCTATATCTTCTTCGGTATGGTATCTTGTGACTTTCATTAGGATGCTGCCGTGGGCTTCCACGAATTTTCTGCCTATGGCAACGAGAACGTGACTTGGCTGAAGAAGCCTCCGGGTACAGGCACTGCCGCTTGAAACGTACACTCCGTTCAGGCTTAGTTCAATTGTTAATGCTTCACCCTCGCATCTTAGAAAGCTTATGTTCACGTTGTCAGGAGCCCTTTTGTTGCCTTCAGGTCCGTTAAGCCTAACGTCTGACATGTTCCCGATTATTCCATCAATTAATTTGTCTCTGAGACTTCGCATGTGATTCACATTTTCTTCAAAATTATGGAATGCCAGTTCGCAAGCTTTTGCAAAACCAACAATTAAGGGCGTATTTTCAACCCCTGGCCAAAGCTTCTGTGTTCCTATCTGACCTTCCAAAATTCTATTTATGCTAACGCCTTCCTTAACGTATAATGCCCCTATTCCTCTTGGCCCCGAAATTTTGTAGCTGCTTATCGTTGCTAAATCCACATTTAAGTCTCGTGTATCAAGTGGGATTTTTCCATAAGCATCTGAGGCATCAGTGTGAAATATCGTTTCACAGTTTTTGTCCTTCACTATTTCCAACGCTTCCTTAACTGGTTCTATTGCGCCAATCTCATGATTCACAGTTGACACGCTTACGAGGATTGTTTCTTTATCAACAGCATCCCTTAATTTTTCAAGGTTGATGAAGCCTTCGCCATCAACTGGGATTTTCACTACAGTGAACCCATGTTTATTGAGCAAATCGGCGACGTGTAAAACGCTTAAAGGTTCAATTTCGGAAATCACAATTCTTTTGCCCTTATCCTTCATCAAAAAGGCTGTTCCTATAAGTGCGAGGTTGTTGGCTTCTGTTTCTCCGGGAGTGAAATTGACTTCTTCAAGTGCTCTGCAGCCCAGAAATGTAGTCATTTTTTGCGAGGATCTCATTATTGTTTCGAAGGCTTCCCAGCCTGGCTTGTGTGTTAGTGTTGGGTTACCGTATGCATGTTGATTGAAGTATGGCAGCATTGCGTCAACAACTTCTTTTGGAACCATGCTTGAATTTTCAATATCCAAGTAGACTTCGCGTTTTAGACCTTCGTGCGCTTTAAGCAACTCCTTTATATTCTCAATCATTCTGGTTCAAATCCTTCTATTCACAGCTTGTATAGCATCTTATAAAAAAACATAACCCAAAGGACTTTCATGCTGCACGTAACACTTTAAATTAGCGGTATAGTAAATGTTGTTGTAAGATGAAGATGGGCGCGTTTCAGTGAAAATAACTAACTTATCAATACCAGAATCCGTTAAAGAAATAATAATCAAATCCGGACTCGTTAAACTTTATCCTCCACAAGAAGAAGCAATAAAAGCTAGGGCTCTAGAAGGAAGAAACCTTGTTTTGGCAAGTCCAACAGCTTCGGGAAAAACTCTAGTGGCTGAATTCTGTGCTCTTAAACATATACTGGAAAAAAACGGAAAAACCATCTACCTAACACCTTTGAGAGCTTTAGCCAGCGAAAAATATCAAGAATTCAAAAAATACACTTCAATACGAAAGCCCAATGGAAGACGCATAAGAATAGGCATAAGCACAGGCGACTACGACAGCACTGACGCATGGCTGGAAAGATATGACATAATTGTAACTACTAATGAGAAGGCAGATTCACTGCTAAGGCACAGAGCCAAGTGGATGGACGAGATTTCACTCGTAGTTGCTGACGAAGTGCACTTGTTAAACGATGGTGAACGAGGACCAACCCTAGAAGTTGTTTTAGCAAGGCTAATGCAGGTTAATCCAGACATGCAGGTTCTGGCTTTGAGTGCAACAATAAACAATGTTGAGGAAATCTCAGAATGGCTCAGAGCAGGCTACGTTACAACAGAGTGGCGACCAATCCAATTGAGTGAAGGCGTGGTTCTACACGAGGAAATCCAATTTAAAGATGGAGACGCCAGAAAAATTGAGAAAAAATCAAGAAACTCAGCCATAAACTTGGCTGTAAACACCATAAAATCTGGCGGACAAGCACTAATTTTTGCAAATACAAGGAGAAAAGCTGTCACGCTCGCAAAAAAGGCTACCAGCGAAGTTGAAGGACTCTTGTCCAAGCCTGTGAAGCGTGCTCTGGTGCGTGATGCTGAGAAAATCTTGGCAGCTGGAGAGAGAACAAGGATAAGTGAGTTGCTGGCTGAGTTAGTTCAGCATGGAACAGCTTTTCATCATGCCGGTTTGGGTGGGGGACACCGCAGAGTAATAGAAGATTCTTTCCGACACGGGAAAATTAAGATTTTAGCAGCTACACCTACGTTGGCTTTCGGCGTAAACTTGCCAGCCAGAACCGTTGTAATTCAAGATTATAGGCGATACGAATCAGGATATGGTTATTATCCAATCAGCGTTCTTGAGTACAAACAGATGGCAGGTAGAGCTGGAAGACCCAAATACGACAAGGTTGGAGAAGCAATACTTACAGCCAAAACCAGTGACGAAGCAGACTACTTGATGGAAAGCTACATTCTTGCAAAACCAGAGAGAATATGGTCAAAGCTCGCGGTTGAAAGAATCTTAAGGTCTCACGTGCTGGCAACAATAGCAGCAGATTTCGCTCACACAGAAAGGGGAATCTACGAGTTCTTCGGAAGAACCTTTTACGCATACCAATACGATGTCAAAGCAATCAAGAGCGTAATAGCCAAGATTCTGAAGTACCTGTACGACGAGGAAATGATCGACGTTGCTGGCGATGACATTTTCGCCACGAAATTTGGAAAACGAGTAAGCGAACTATACATAGACCCAGTCTCAGCCGTCATAATCCGCAACGCGTTAAGACTCAAACCAGCATACCTAACGGACTTAAGTCTCCTCCTCATGATTGCCCATACCCCAGACATGGCTCCAAAACTGAGACCCTACACACAAGAAATAGACCAAGTAGCAGTTTTCATGGAAGAACACAAAGAAGAGTTTCTAATGGATATACCAGACGAGTGGGAAGACAGAATAGCCTACGAAGAACTTCTAGGAGAAGTAAAAACCGCCATGGTTCTGAAAGACTGGATCGAAGAAATGAGCGAAGATCAAGCAATTGAAAAGTTCCGAGTGCAACCAGGAGACCTTTACAGAACAATTCAGAATGCAAAATGGCTTCTTCATGCCACTCATGAACTGGCTAGACTCTTCGGCAACAAACGAGTGCGGCCACAAACTCTTAGGCTCATGGAAAGAATAGAGAAAGGAGTAAAGAAAGAATTACTGCCGATTGTTAAACTTGAAGGAGTGGGCAGAGTCCGCGGACGCATACTCTACAACGCTGGATACAAAACAATAGAAGACATAAAACACGCAGCCATCAAGGACTTGGTAAGTCTGCCGCTCATAGGACCGAGACTGGCAAAGAAAATAAAAGAACAAGTAGGCGGCTTTGTTAGAAAAGAAGAGTGGAAGAAACTTGAAAAAGGAGAAGAATGGGAACAAAAAGCTCTAACAGAATACTAAGCTAATCCTCTAAGCTCGCGTTCTTCCCTTGTTTTCTTAACCATGAGCTCAACTTGTTCCAAAGCCGTGCCTAAATAATTCCTCGGATTCAAAGCATCATTAACCTCCTTTTCGCTTAGTTTCTCGCTCACAACCTTATCTTCTAAGAGGATTTCCCTGAAATGTCGCTTCTCCATTTCACTTTTTATTGCTAGTTTTCTGAGATGCTCATGAGCTTCTTGGCGACTCACACCTCTCCGTGCTAACGCAATCATGACAGCTTCTGACATGGCACATCCTTGGGTTAATTCAGTGTTTTTCAGCATGCGTTGTTCATCCACGTACAGGTTAGCCACTACGTTGCTCATTAACAAAAGCATGTGGTCAATCAGGATGCATGTTTCTGGAATTATGAATCGCTCTGCTGAAGACTGGGTCAAGTCACGTTCGTGCCAAGTTACAACATTCTCCAGAGTAGGGATAACGAGACTTCTGACAATTCTAGCCAAGCCGCAGACCGTTTCGCATGTTTCTGGATCTCGTTTGTGAGGCATTGTAGAACTACCAACTCGTTTCTCCAAATCGAAGGACTCAAACAGCTCTCCAATCTCAGGTCTCTGCAACTGCCGGACCTCAGTGGCAAAATTGTCAAGCGCGGAAGCAATCATAGCCAACAAACACACAAGCTCAGCATGGCGATCCCTCTGCACAATCTGGGTAGAGATTTCAGCATGCTGAATCCCTAATCGTTGCATGACTAGCTCCTGAATTTTCATGGCGTGCGGTCCTAAGCCAGCTTGGACTCCCACCGCTCCAGTCATTTTTCCAACTAAAACGCGTTCCTTGCATTGCCTAAGCCTTTGAATATGCCTTGACATTTCACGCATCCAAACCGCAAACTTAAAGCCTAACGTTATTGGTAACGCATGCTGACCATGAGTTCTACCCATCATCAGTGTGTTCTTGTATTGTAGGGCTTTTTCCATAAGGATTTTCTCAAAATCATCCAGCCGTTTTTCAATTAACCCTAAAGCTTCTTTTAGCTGAAGTGCTCTTGCAGTATCCACAATGTCATAGCTTGTAGCTCCAAGATGAACATATGCCCCGCTTGGTCCGCAAGCTTCAGCTAAAGCTCTAACCAAAGAAGCAATATCATGCTTTATCTCACGTTCAATCTCTTTTATCCGACTTAATTTAACATGCTTCGTAGAAGCCATGGCCGCTATCTTTTCAGCATCTTTCCTCGGTATGTCGCCAACCTCAGCATGCGCACAAGCCAACGCAGCTTCAACATCCAACATTTTTTGAACTCTTGTTTCTTCCTCGAAAATTCTCTTCATTTCAGGAGTTCCGTAACGGCCCGAGTCTATAGGAAGAATAGGCAATTTCGCTCCCCGCAAAACTAGATAAGTCGATTAAAGATTAATGCTTTGCCGTAACAAGGGGCTTCTTCCACATGGGAGCAATAACCGCCGTTGTAAGCAAAAACGACGAAAATGTCGCAAAAACAGCAGTTACCATGCTTAAAATGTTAAAGCATAAAAGCGTCGAAACCTTCGGACTGGCATCACCAACAACTGTAATGATAGGAAACTCCATCAGATATTTACAAGACAAAGAACCAAGCTCACCTGTACTTATTGGTCATGTCTTCTCAAAAATTCTCATGTCAGACGTGTCACAACCGATAGAGTTGGATAATGGAACGCTTGTTTTTGCGGGAAGAATCCATTCGCTTAACATGGAATTTCCCAGGGTGGAATTTGTCGCTGAGAAACTGAATCAGAGTTTAGGAAATGCAGAAACTCTTATCAAGGATTTCGAGGGCGGCTTCGCTTTTGCTGTGGCTGAATCTGGAAGACTTATCGTTGGGAGAGACTGTTCAGGAGTCTATCCGCTTTACTATGGTGAAAACGCGGATTTAGCGGCTTTGGCATCTGAGCGTAAGGCATTATGGAAAATCGGAATAAAAGAGGTGCATTCCTTCCCGCCGGGGCACACAGCTGCTGTTGATGAACATGGTTTCAAGTTTAAGTTTGTAAAAGCACTCGTTCATGCAAAGACTAGGCAAATAACCATTCAGGCTGCAGTAAAAAAATTGAGAAGACTTTTGCAGCAATCAGTCAAAGACAGAGTTTTAGGACTTAAGGAAGTTGCTGTCGCCTTTTCTGGTGGTTTAGACAGTAGTTTAATCGCGTTTTTAGCCAAAAGCTTTGGAGTAGGAGTACACTTGATCTCTGTAAGCCTAAAGAACCAGCCTGAAATTGAATACGCAAAAAAGGCGGCGGAAGCGCTGAGCCTGCCGCTTCACATTCATCTTTACAGTGAAAAGGCAGTAGAGGAAGTTCTGCCAAGAGCTCTGTGGCTGATTGAGGAGTCGAATCCCGTCACAACAAGCATAGGCATTCCAGTCTTTTGGACAGCGGAAAAGACTTCGAAGATGGGATTCAAGATTATGTTCGCTGGGCAAGGCGCAGACGAACTTTTCGGAGGCTACAGGCGATACTCGAATGACTATGTGCGTTACGGTGAAGAATTTGTGCAGAAAACCATTTTCAACGACATAGTAAAAATGCATGAAAACAACTTCGAAAGAGACAGCAAAATCTGCAACTTCCATAATACAGAACTCCGCTTACCCTTTGCAACATATCAAATGGCAAAATTCGCTGCAACCCTTCCACTGCCACTAAAAATCGAGCCACCGAATGACCTGCTAAGAAAAACCGTCTTAAGAAAGGTGGCTGAGGACATAGGGCTTCCACGGTTCATCGTGAACAAGCCGAAAAGGGCAATACAATACGCAACAGGCGTCAACAAAGTCATCAAAAAACTAGCCAAAAAGAAAGGATATTCCACGAAAGAATACTTACAGGAAATGTTTCAGACAATTTTTAAAGGGATAATAACATGAGCACGACCGGCGTGATTTTCTCACCCATATATTACCGGCATAATCCTGGCAGGGGTCATCCTGAATCAGCAAGGCGACTCCGTGCAATTGTTAGAGAGTTGAAGAAAAGCAGATTTCAAGGCATCGGGAATTGGCAGTTTGTTGAACCGGAAAAGGCTCAATTAAAAGACGTTAAGCTCGTCCACGGCATAGAATACATCGAGTTTGTACAGGATGTATGCAGATCAGGAGGAGACCTTCTAGATGAAGAAGGAGATACTGTGGCTTCGCCGGAAAGTTTTGATGTTGCCCTTTATGCTGTCGGTGGAACCTTAAAGGTTGTTAACCTTGTGATGCAGAAAAAAATTCGGAACGCCTTCGCTTTGGTTCGACCCCCAGGACATCATGCCGGAAAATACTATGCACGCGGTTTCTGCATCTTCAACAATATCGCCATAGCCACCAAACATTTGCTCAAGAAATTCAAGTTGAAGAGGGTTCTAATACTGGACATAGATAGCCATCATGGAAACGGTACGCAAGAAATCTTCTACGAAACCAGTAAAGTCTTATACATAAGCTTACACGAGGACCCGCGAGAATTTCCCAGAAAAGGTTTCATAGATGAGATTGGAGAAGGAGAAGGTTTAGGTTATAATGTGAATGTTCCTCTACCATTCAGAACGGGCGACCAGATTTATTTGAAGGCAATGGATGAAATTGTAACGCCCATAATGAAACAGTACAAGCCACAGTTTATACTGGTATCGGCTGGCTTAGATGGGCATTACACAGATCCTGTGGGAAGTCTTTCGCTATCCGCGCTGTGCTACCAACAAGTCTATGAAACAATTTCTAATGCGACTTCAGAAATGTGTGAGGGAAAACTTGTATCAGTGCTTGAAGGAGGTTACAGTCTAAAATTCGTTGGGAAACTTGCTATGACAGCCATTGCAAGGATGAGCGGCGCAATCTACAGTGTAGAAGATAAGGCTCCCATCACTAGAAAACGCATTATTGAGCAAGGTGAAAAGGTCATAAAGGAAGTGAAACAGGTTCAGAAGGCTTTCTGGAGCGTATAGATGACTGCTTTAGAAATAAAAGAGCGAAGTGTAAAGGTTACTCGATTACTTGGATTGCACTTTCTGGGCATTGAGCTTCACATGCTCTACAAACCAAGCATTCTTCAACGTTTACAGGAACAGACTTTTCGTCCTTAATCTCAAGAACCTCCACAGGACAAGTCTCTACACACGTGCCGCATCCAGTGCATTTATCATTATCAACTACAATCTTCACCATTTTTCTTCCCTCTTCAACCGGAGTCTCATGAATTTTAAACAACAAAATAAAAACTTTTGGGTTTGCTAGGGGATTTCTTCACGTAGTCTTATGAGAATTTCGTCGATTGTTGTTTCAGCTTTATCTTTTCTCCGCTCGTAATCCGTGAGTAGTTTGCGATAGGCCCCTAGTGAAAGTTCTCCTCGGCGGTGACGCGCTTCGATGCTCTCAATGTTCGCTTCAACTCCGCTGATTTCAGTTTCCGCAACCTCAAGTCGCCGCATCAAATCTCTATATCGTCCTCCAGCCGCTTGCAGTTTCTCCTTCAGATCAGTTAAGCTCCTAGACAGAGTATTAAGGCGTGTTTCGAGTGTTCTTCTCCGCACCTTGTACCGACGTCTCGGAATCTTTCCTCTGCGCACGCGTATCGTAAGAGATTCAGTTTCTAAAACTATTCTCCTTTTCTTCTCATATGTATCAACGAACGATTTAATATCTCTTGAATGAACTCTTACCGCTACTTCGGGGACAGCGACTGAAATTGGAACCTTAGGCCTCTTCCAAACAACAGCTATTGCACATCCAACAGTTGTTAAAGCCCACATCCATAATGTAGGACGGAAAGCCAACCACAAAAAGTCATATTCATATGTTATCCCGACGCTAAAGCTATCCAACCAAAACACGCCTTCCCTATTTACGGTTAACATTTCTTGGAAAACACCTCTGGTTATGCTGTAAGAACCGGCAACTGAAGCATTTTCGAAGCTTAACATTTTGGCACCTTCTGGTAAAACAAACGTTACGGATGACTGATCGATGTAGTATTCTAAATCCTGAAACAATGGAAATGCAAGGTCGAAATTTTTGGGGTCTTTTTGCTCGATGAAGACTTCACCAGGCAAATAATATCTCACGGTGAAAACGGCTGATTCTTCAGTTTTTAATGGTGACGCGAAGGAAACTTCATATCTGTTTGCTTTTCCAGTCGCATCTACTTTCAATCCTCTTCCAAGCTGGTCATGTGCGCTTGGGTTAGAGGCGTTTTGAGGTAAAATTATCTCGATGAAACTGATTTCTTGTAAGGGAGCCTTATTTGTTATACGGTAGGAATCTGAGCCTTCTATCTCACATGTACCGCTTATTTTCATCTCACGTTTCAGCTCCTCTATGTCAACTATCTGCATTGCACCTTGAGCTATGGAAAATGTTACACTTGCAGGCGAATTAGTGAAACTTGGCAAATTCTCCTGTGAATATTCAAAAGCGTCGACAGTCCCGCCCATGTACGTCGACCCCTCTGGTAAAACAATTGAAACGTCACACTTGACCGCGTTTTTTGTTAAGCTCGGGTATTTTGGGAAGTCTAATTGGCTTACATTATCAGCTTCTTGCATAATGAGGTTGTTTGAGAGCACAAATCCAACAGTAAAGACTTGTGGTGTCCCTTGTGGAAAGTGTATTTCTGCGCCATAGAAACCACTACGATTTTCTAAGGGGACATTCAGGCTCACTGGGAGAACGTCAGTTGCATCATAAGCTACACAGCGAAGAACATGTGTGCCATACTTATATGGGAATCCGATGAGAAAACCATCGGATGCTGTGCCGTTTATTTGCACAGTGTCGTTTATGAAGATGTAGCCGTTATACATGACTTCTATTGTATGGTTCACTTTTTCTATGCTATAATCAGTGTCTGCAGCTTTCGCACTTTTAGTGATAAAGATGTTAAAGGAGACAAGAATCAATGTAACGATAGTTAAGGTGAACGTTAAGGCTTTTCTCTTCACGTGTTTCCCTCCATTCAATTTCTGAAACTTTGGGCTTTCTATCTATTGACAAGCCCATTTATTTACTTTTAGAATTATATCATTGACTTATAAGTATCCTCACTTCTCCGGAGGGCCCCACCGGAACAAATTTAGGTTTGCTATTGTTCGCCGTGTTTAAAATAGTAGTTTTCTTCTTTTTTGGGTCCGAAGCTCCGCACACCTTTCTCTTTAAGCTGTTTCCTAAGTTTTTTAGCATATTGCTTTTTTATTTCTCCTCTTTTCTCCATGTAACTGACTATTTCTTCAGCTTGTTCCTCTGTGTCGCACCGCCGAATGAAATCGATCACGTCAGGCGTATAGTGGACGAATCTTTTAGAAACTGCTTTTTCTCCAGCTTTGATGTCTGTTCTCACAGAGTTTATTGCAACTTTATGCTCGCTGGATTCTAATTCCTTAACAAGGTTTGGAAAGAGTTTTTTCAACGTTTTTTGGTCGAGTTCCACATTGACACCTTCGGTTCTGGCAATACGTCCTCACTTTGATGTATTGAGAATCACGTATTTAAGTATCTTTGAACTCCCGATTAACATTAGTAGGGGACAAACCTTTGGGCTGGATTCTCATGGAGTATCTTTTCTAATTTTTGCACGTCAAGACCAGTGATTGTGTCTCCATATATTTCACATCTTTCTTTATAATCGGCTTCTTCAGGGCTTCGCACAATTACTTCGGCTTTTTCTTTTGTTGGCAATTCTACGTAAATATGAAAGGATGTTTTCTTTAGTCCTTCTTTTGTTACCGTCATCCATTCAGTTCGCATAACCCTGAGGGTGTTTTGTTTTATTACTTCTAGGATCTCGTTTGGTTTATCAGTATACACGGTTATATCGATGTCGCTTTCACGGTGTATTGTTCCACGCCACACACTTCCGATTAGAACTGGATTATAGGGCTTTAGAATTCCCATCAGCTTCAGAGCTTGTTTGCGCATCTGAATTAAACGCTTTTTCCTTGTTACACCTTCGGTTTCCTCTGCTATTCTGTCAAATTCAATTACAACTTCAAGATTTGTTGGAAGAAAGTGAACCCCAAAAGTTTTCGCAGCCTTCAATTTAGCCTGCTTATATTCTTTTTCAACTCCAAAATAGAGAAGGTGAGCGGCTTCCCGTGCAACCTTCTTTCTCAAGCTTAGAGGGTTGTTGGAACCCAAAAGCTCACCCGTAAAGTTTAGGCTTCAGCAATATTTTAACGCTTAATTATCTTTTCATATAACGCGATTGTATTTCCAGCTATCTTGTCCCATGTGAAATCGTTCAGAACCCTTCGTCTACCGTTTTTTCCAAGCCATTTTATCCTCTCAGGACTTTCTAAAGCACTGCCTATGCCCCATGCGATGTCTGTTGGATTGCTGGGGTTGACGTGATAGCCGCATTGTTCGTCGCCGCATGGGATAACTATCTCCCGCATTCCGCTAACGCCTGCTCCTCCGACGACGACTGGGCGTTCCATGCTCATGGCTTCGAGAACGACTATGCCGAATGGTTCATAGAGGCTGGGGAAAACTGCTACGTCGCAAGCGGCGTAGTGGAGGATGCGTTCTTCTTCAGGAATGAAATCGAAGCGGAATTTCACAGAATCCTCCAGTCTCATGGTTTTGACTAAATTAGCTAGGTAATCTTGCAGGTCGCCTAACCCTACTACGACAAGTTTCGCATTAGGTCTTTTCTGCAAAACATGAGGCATAGCCATTATGAGCCTGTCAACTCCTTTAACACCTACGAGTCTCCCAATGAAAAGAATCATCGAGTCTTCATCCTTGATCCCATAAGACTCTCTAAGCTTTCTAGATTGATCGGTGTTCCCTATCTCTGGATTATATTTTTGCTCATCAACACCGTTGTAGCACACTTGGATTTTGTCTTTCGGAAAGCCAAGTTTGGTGAGTTCGTCTTTCATAGCGTATGAAACTGTTACAATTAGATCTGCTGCCTTTGCACCGTGGAGCTCAATGTTGCTTACGACTTCTGAGCCGTTCCCAAGGGTTCTTCCCTTCTCAGTGGAGTGAACATGAAAAGCGAAAGGTAGCCCAAGTTCTTTTTTGATGGTTATTCCAGAGATGGCAGAGAGCCAGTCATGCGCAATTATAAAGTCGTATTTGAAGGCTTCTTTTCTGATGAGTTCGTTGACGAGTTTTGAGGCGCTCAGATAGTTGTAGATGAGGATTTTAGAGAACAAATTGATGCCTCGACCCCATTTCTTGATGTCCGCAGCAAGTACATCTGGCAGCGAATCAGAAATGTCAATGTGTAATGGACGGTGAATCTCTATACCACGCCAAATCTCTCGTGTCGGAAGACTGCGAGTGTCATCGTTCATTGTAAAAACAGTGACATCGTGGTCCATTAATACAAATTTTCGTGTAATTTCAGCAGCGTAGGTTCCTAAGCCGCCAACAATTTTTGGTGGATACTCGTATACTAGTACAGCCATTTTCATTGGATTTTCCCGTCTCACTATGTTTTTGGAGCTTTATTATTAAGGAGTCCGGTGTTATTTACGTTTTCGGAAGAACAGAAGGCATTTTCTGTAGACGAATTTCTCTCTTTTTGGATAAAGTAATAGAAAGTCTGAAAAATAGATTGTGCATATAATAGTTATAGGATGTAGTGAGAATGAAACTGTCACCTGTTAAGAGACTGGTTCTTGAGATCATGTGGGTGCTTGATAAGCCTGCTAAGGCTGTTGAAATAGCTGAAGAGGTTGGATTAGGTTTCCCTCCTGTTATGATGCACATAATAGGACTCACAAAAATGGGATACGTAACATCGCCCGAAAAAGGACGATACGTCATAACAGAAAAAGGAAAAGGAGCATTTGGCTTTCCGGAAATCAATGGAGAAAAGGCTCAACAAATCTTGGAATATTTACCAGCAGAAAAATCATTTCACTTTTACGCTGACATTGGAAAACCCTTAAATGTTTTTGCAGCGAACCTCCAAGACTTCTGCGATAAAATCTCAGGAGTTGATGTGAGCTCCATAGAATTCCACACCGACCGGGGAGATTTTGAAGCATGGTTCACAGCGCTAGGCGATATAGAACTGGCAAGAAAAACCATGCTGATTAAAGAGAGGAAAAGATCTGGAGAGGAATTGCGCGACAGACTCTGTGAAATTGTCAAACATCGATGCGATGAGCTCTTGAAAATAAGGCAGCACGCAATCGTATCCGAATAATCAAGTGTGGATTCAGAATGGCTTAAAACGTTCTTTAAGTCTCTTCAGAATCTGTGGCAGAGTTGTATATTCCATCTCTTCAACGCCTAAACGCGCTGGCTCGAACTCACCCATACGTCTAAGCATGGAAGCATATTCTGAAGCTTCACGTCTGGCTAAGTCAAAAGCCGGATCGTCAAACAAATCAGCCACCATAGGTTTTGTGTCGTCGTCACTTGCAATCTTGCCGTTTGAAACTTGAAAGCCTAAGGCAACAATCCTTGGAGGGCCGTCAAAAACCGTGCATTTTGCGTCTTTTACACTGACAGGCATTAATGGACCCCAATGGCTTCCACGCATCCATCCAGCAACCAGATAACTGTGCATGAAAGGTACAAGAATTTCACCTAAAGCTGGTAGTCCATGCTGAGCGCGCACAATAAGCACTGGATCATCCTTTCCAATATATTTGCCAGCGATCTTTGAAAGTTTGGTTACGCTGCCAACAGCGCATATCAAGCCGTCTCTAGCCCGCCAAACACGAGAAACCATATATCGTCCTACGGTTCCAATGAGCCCAACTAGCTCATACACTTCTTCGGGACATTTGAGAACACCACCTTTATTTTCCACCGTGTCCAACACCTCGAATTTGAAGCCGCCAGCCATGTCCG
>Ga0209636_10003115_pt1 | contig 16899 bp, 15 predicted proteins | sample DeeMarSWOR152_54_FD_187464 | JGI IMG/M metagenome (GOLD analysis project Ga0209636, IMG submission 187464) | Marine sediment microbial communities from White Oak River estuary, North Carolina - WOR-1-52-54 (SPAdes) (version 2) | ecosystem: Environmental > Aquatic > Marine > Intertidal zone >...
TTATGGGTAAAATAGAGATATGTACCCCAGCCGGCGAGGCCCAGGATGGTGAAAAAGACAACCAGGACCGTAGCAATGGCCTTGATGCGGCGGATCCTTCGTCGCCGTTTCTCATACAATCGCATATATATAATGTAAGGGAAAAGGGGATTCCCGTCAATATCAAAAAAACGATGGCACAAAACGTGCAAAAGTCGCATGCTCATAGTCCGAAAAGGATCGGACCTGGGAGGGCTATTATGGAGAGAAAATCCGGGTTTACCCTCATTGAGGTCCTCATCGTTGTCGCGATAATCGCCATCTTAGCGGCCATTACCTTCCCTATGTATCGAGACAACGTCAACAAGGCAAGGGTACAGGAGGCGGTGGATACCATGGGTGCCATCAAAGACGAAATCAATACCTATGTTTCAAAGGAAGGGCGCCTTCCCGATCCGTGCAACAACCACAATCAAATCCGCGATACCCTGGGCGTACAAGTGCCGGAAAGCGGGAAATGGCGGTATTGATGGATACGTCCAAATGCAAATTCCGGTTACCTCTATGCCCGTGGCCTACCCTCGCTGGGGGTAGTCCTCAGGAATGGATGGGTTCGATGCGATGCCGTTTTCCATTTAGGCAATCGCGTGGTCACCAAGTGGCAGTGGCGATGCGATGGCGGCCGGGTTAAGCAAAGCTATCTCCCCAAATGATGGTCAAACATTGTTACTGAGGGACAAAAAATGTCCACGGGGTGGCCGAAAAAGTTGACAATTGCCTCAGATGATAGTATAAGGAAAAATCCTGATACAGAAATACCTTTAGTTACAATATGTTATCCCTCCCCAAGGATGGAGTGGGATTTGGCATGGAATATGCTTTATAAGGGACATTGATTCGGCATTATGGAAAAATCCATGAGGAGAGGAGGTGAGGACTTCTCTAGGGGCAGGGGAAAGATAATCTCACATTTCAGTAAGGAGGTCAGAAGATGAGGAACAAAAAAGGTTTTACACTGATTGAGTTGATGATCGTCGTAGCGATCATCGGAATCTTGGCGGCCATCGCCATCCCCATGTACAACGCCAACGTGAACAAGGCCAAGCTTCAGGAGGCCACCGACACCATCGGCGCCATCAAAGACGAGATCTGCAACATCGCCGCTGATACCGGGGCTCCCCCGCTCGCATCCGCTGATGGGCAGATTCTGCTCAATTTGGGTGTACAGGTCCCGCAATCACTGGGTCCTGCAGGGAACCGGAAATGGTGGTACAGCACGGTTGATAATACCAATGGTGGAGTGGCTGACGGGACCTATATCGTCAGAGCAACCGGCGGTCTTGTTGGGGATATTGGTTCTGTTCTGCAACAGGTCCAGGTGAATTGCACCGGAACTTGGGTTGCTGCGAATGGCGTATTTACTGTCTGGGCCTGGAGTTCCCCGAATGCTAAGGTTGATGCCTGGCTGCCCCAGTAAGTTTTGAAGCGGCGGAAGGGGCAGATCGATGCTTGCCCCTTCCCTCTTCTCTTTTTATGATCAATTTTTCAACAGGAGCTTTGGAAAGAGGGGAGGTTTTATGCCCTTTTTCCATTTTGCTTCATTTTGCCTTTTATCGTTTTTGAGACAGAGAGGAGAAGATGAGCGGGAAAAAGAACAAAGGCTTCACCCTAACGGAGCTCATAGTTACCGTCGCCATCATTGGAATTCTTTCGGCCATCGTCGTCCCCATGTACACCAACCACATACGGAGGGCGAGGCGCTCCGACGCCAAGGTGGCCCTAGAGAACGTCCGGGCCATTGAAGAGCAGTTTCGCGCGGAAAGAGGCGCCTATACGTTGAATCGTCAGGATCTGATCTCCTTCGGCTGGCCGAGCAATGGCGGAGCTGCCATCGACTACGATACCGGGGACTACAGGATTACCCTCCGAGTCGATCCATTAGATGCGAATGGATTTCTCGGATGGGCGGAACCACGGCTAGGAACGCGGCAAGATAGAACCGATGGCGGCGCGGTAAGCGGGTGGCTCGCCATAAATGCCGACGGGAACAAGACCTCCGGCGGCGCAGATGATAAGTGGAAATGATGTATTTGCCTTAGCAGCCTTTCACTTTGAATGGGGCAGGGGTATCATTGCTCACGGCATACCATCAAGCCGGTATCTCCTCGCCTTTCGTCAGGGTTTCCAAGAAATCCCCCACCATAATAAATGCCTCCTTTCTGGGATGGGTCGGTGTTGCCCAAATCCCGATCCAGCCCTCTTTTCCCTCGAGGGAAAAAGGGCTTGAAATCAGCAGAGGAATAGAAGATCATAGTGACAAGCCGGGAGGGGTGATTCGAAAAGATCAGGGACCTCCGTGACACAGAGATAGGGGATTTAGATGGACCCCGTTCTTCGTTATATCTTTGCCTTCCTCTTTGGGGCAGTTGTGGGCAGCTTTCTCAACGTCTGTATCTTCCGGATTCCCCTCGGGAAATCCCTCATCTCCCCATTCTCACACTGCCCTCGGTGCAAGAGTCCCATCAGGGCCTATGATAATATCCCCATCCTCAGTTTTTTCCTGCTGGTCGGAAGATGTCGATCTTGCAGGACCCCGATATCGGCCAGGTATCCCCTGGTTGAGGCGATGATGGCCGTCTTCTCCGTTTTCCTCATGCTCAAGTTCGGCCTCTCACCCTCTTTTCTCATCTCCTTCATCCTCGTTGCATCTCTGGTGGTGGTGAGCTTCATCGACCTGGATCATCGGATAATCCCCGATACGATCAGCCTTCCCGGGATCATCGTAGGGCTTTTGGCGTCATTTGTTAAGCCCGCGGGCCAGAACGACTTCCTCGTTCGTTTCGTCTTTCGGACGGTAAAGGGCAGCATCAACATGGGAACCCTCGATTCCCTCTTAGGGGTATTCATCGGTGGTGGACTCCTCTATGCGGTTGCCGTCTTATTCTATTGGGTGACGAAGAAAGAGGGAATGGGTGGAGGAGATATCAAGCTCCTGGCCATGATCGGGGCCTTTTTGGGATGGAGTTCGACGGTATTCACCATCATGGTGAGTTCGCTCATCGGCTCCATTGTGGGAGTTGCCCTCATGTTCGCAAAGGGGGCCGACAGGAAATACGCTATCCCCTTCGGCCCATTCCTCTCCATGGGCGCAGTCATTTATCTCTTTTTCGGAAGGGAAATTATCCGTTGGTATCTCCACTTGCGGATTTAGGGAGGGCACCCTGAGAGTCTGATGATAAGGGACTGGCTGTTCAGGAAGCTAGCGGTGGGATTGAGGGTTGAGATCATCCTTCAGATGACCCTCTTGGTCATCTCCGCAATGCTCTTGGTCGGCATAGGCATGTTAGAGCTCAGCGAGAGATATATCCTCAACCAGAAACTGGAGGGGAGTTGGTTTATCGTTCACTCGATTCAAAATACCGTTAACCTCATGTTCAAGGGGGAGGGAAATTCCTCTCTGGCCAATCCCCCCCTTCAGCGCCTGGTGGCGATGTACGCCGCCGATGAGAGGTTGAAAGAGATATCCATTGTGGACGGGAATTACAGGATTGCGGCTCACAGCAGGAGGGAGATGATCGGGACCAAGGCCGAGACTCACCAATTCAAGAGGGCAATCGTTAGCGGGGAGTCCTTCTATGAGCTGAAGGCTGACAAGGGGATTCTCTTCGACAATTACAGGGCTTTGTCCGTATTTTCCCCGCTCACCATCGGGGGTAAGGTTGTAGGAGGGCTGAGCGTCAACCTTTCCCTCGCTGATGTCATGGCCAATATCGTGGAATCCCAAAGGTTGGTGGTTTTATTCATTATCATCTTCTCCTTGGTTCTCATTGGGTTCGGCAGCTTTTTGCTCTCCCGGGTTATTGTCAACCCCATAAAGAATCTGTTGAATATTACGGGCAAGATCAGAGACGGCCAATTTGATCACAAGATCCACGTCACCGCCAAGAACGAGATCGGACAACTCATGGACTCCTTCAACGAAATGGCGGAAAGGCTCGGGGAGAATAAGAAGAGATTGGAAGACCATATCCGGTCCCTGGAGATCACCAATAGAAGGCTGAAAAGGGCTCAGGAGGATCTCCTCATTTCGGAGAAGCTGGCCTCCATCGGAAGGCTCGCCGCGGGAGTAGCCCATGAGGTGGGAAACCCCTTGGGGGCAATCCTGGGATACACCAAGATCCTGCAGGAGGGAATGGATAGCCGTGAGGAGGAATTGAACTATTTAAGGCGCATCGAGAAGGAGATCGACAGGATAAATCACATCGTCAGGGAACTGCTGGACTTTTCACGGCCAACGAAATTCGAGGTTCAGGAACTGGAGGTAAATACCACCATCGAAAACACCATCTCACTGGTCTCGCACCAGAAGTCCTTCAAGCGGATCGAGACGAAACTCGATTTGGAGCCGAACCTTCCACGGGTCCGGGCTGACGAATCCCAGCTCCAGCAGGTCCTCATCAACCTCTTCCTCAATGCGGCGGACGCCATGCCCGATGGGGGGACCTTGAGCGTGAGTACGGAGGAGACCGTGGTCAGCAGGGGCACGGAGACGGAGTTTGAAGCGATATTTCCCCGAAGGAGGAGGTCAGACCCGGAGACGTCCGACTACTCTCATCTCCGCAAATTCAAGCCCCTCCCGTTGATTTACGATAAATACAGCGAGGGGGATCGGTTGGTTCGGATCAACATCTCGGACACGGGCTGTGGGATCAAGAAGGGGGATTTACCGAAGATCTTCGACCCCTTCTTTACAAACAAGCCCCCTGGGAAGGGAACGGGGTTGGGGCTATCCATTTCCCTGAGAATCATCGAGTTATTCAATGGCGAAATCAAGGTGGAGAGCCAAATGGGAAAGGGATCTACCTTCACCATTTTGCTTCCCTCCGTGGATGCGAGTATTATTACTAACCCACATACAGAGGAGAACCCATGACCACCAACAGAATCCTCTTAATCGATGACGAGGAAAATTTTCGACACATGCTGTCCGTGATCCTGAAGAAGAGGGGGTATGATGTCGAAACGGCCAGTAACGGGATCGATGGCCTGAAGAAAATCGATACGGGATCCTATGATACGGTCTTATGCGATATCCGGATGCCACAGATGGATGGCCTTGAATTCCTGAAGGAGGCCCAAAAGGCGGGAACCGAGGCAACCATCATCATGATGTCCGCATACGGAACGTTGGATACGGCCATCGAGGCCATGAAGTTGGGGGCCTACGATTACATCTCCAAACCCTTCAAGCCCGATGAGATCATTTTGACCTTGAAGAAGGCGGAGGAACGGGAGCGCCTCAGGCGCGAGAACCTCTTTCTGAAGCAGGAGGTTCAAAAGGAATACAGTTTTGAGAATATCATCAGCAAGAACGAACGGATGAGGCAAATATTCGACACCATCCGGAAGGTGGCCAAGTATAAGTCAACCATACTCATCGAGGGGGAGAGCGGAACGGGGAAGGAATTGGTGGCAAAAGCCATTCACTTCAACAGCGATCGTTCGAGCAACCCCTTCATCCCCGTCAACTGCGGGGCTATTCCGGAAAACCTCCTGGAGAGTGAGCTTTTCGGCCATACCAAGGGAAGTTTCACCAATGCCGTTCGGACCAAGAAAGGGCTTTTCGAGGAGGCCGACGGGGGGACGATGTTCTTGGATGAGATAGGGGAGTTACCCTTCCAGCTTCAGGTGAAGTTGCTTCGCGTATTGCAGGATGGTGAAATCCGGCGCATCGGGGATTCTCGCCCCATCACAATCGATGTTCGGATCATCGCCGCAACCATCAAGGATCTGGATAAGGAAGTGAGGGAGCGCAAGTTTAGGGATGATCTCTTCTACCGACTCAACGTTCTTCCCATGAAGATCCCGCCCCTGAGGGAGCGTAAGGAAGATATTCCCCTGTTGGTGGACCATTTCATCGGCAAATACAGCAGGGAACTGAACAAACCCATCGAGGGAATTATCCCCGAGGCCTTGAACTGCCTTCTGAACTTCAACTGGCATGGCAATGTTCGGGAATTGGAGAACGTCATCGAGAGGGCCATCGTCCTGACCGAGTCGAATCGGATTCAGGTGGAGAACCTCCCTGTGGAGATCCAGAACCCCAGGGAGGAATCGAGGCTCAGTCTGCTCAATGACGAGCTCTCCATCAAGAAGGCGAGTCGCTACCTGGAGATCGACCTGATCAAGAAGGCCCTCCAAAAGACCAAGGGTAACCATACCCATGCCGCCAAGCTGCTGGAGATCAGCCATCGGGCCTTGCTGTACAAGATCAAGGAATATGGCATTGATGTGAAGGGCTCGTGAAACAGCAAACCCCCACCTCCGTTTCCAGTCCCGCACAAACCCGCCACACATCCCCCCTCTTCAGGGCCTGAAAAAAGGTTAGGGCCCGTGCCCAATGGCCCCCCAATGCCAGTTGACCAAAACATGCCACCATTTGACATGAAGACCCCGTTGATACTCCGTTTTATGCAAACATTTCAGGACGTATGAAAAAAGGTTATGAAATTTCCTGAAAGACCTACTTTGCGGAAATTATTTGAATTTTCTCCCCTTTCTCAATCTTAACCTAATAATACACAAGTTTACATCGGGCTTTTGTTGGTATGGTTTTTGACCTACACCTACAGCGTCATAAGGCAGGAAAATCATTTGGAAAGGGAGGTTTGGGGAATGGAGCTATTCAAAAGGTCAAAGGGATTCACGCTGTTGGAAATGCTCATCGCCATGACCATTCTCTGCGTTGCCCTCTTGGGCCTTGGGCAGATGCTGCTTCTCTCCATCCAGGGGACTTCCTTCGGGAATAAGGTTACCGAGGCAACCACCTTCGCCCAGGACAAGATGGAGGAGTTGCGGACGGTGGCCTGGGATGGCCTCAAGGATGGAAATGATAGCATCGTCGGTTCCCAAGGGATTCAATACCAGAGGACATGGACCGTGGTTCCCGCGGGAACGATGAAGACCGTCAATCTGGCCATCAACTGGAATGATGGCCATGACCATTCGATTCAAATCACATCGGTCATCAACAACTGAGAGAGCTCTTTATCAAGGGAGGAACCCTCCGTGACAGTTCCGGTTAAAAAGAGACGAACGGGATTTACCATGGTTGAGCTCCTGGTGGCCCTCTCCATCAGCGCTATCCTCGTTGCCGCGGCATACAGGACGTTTAGTTCACAGCATAAGGTATATGAGGTTCAGAGCGATGTAATGGAGATGCAACAAAACGTCAGGGTTGCCATGGACATCCTGACCCGGGATATCCGCATGGCCGGATTCAACAGCACCGTAGCCCTCTCAAATCCCATCGCGATAAACCCCATGGGAGAGGGAATACGGGGTGGGACCGATTCCATCGCCGTTCAATACCAACACAACGGCGTCGAGAGGACCATAACCTATTTCGTCGACGATGACGCCCTTGAGCCGCACTTGATGAGAAGGGTGGTCGAGGGGGGAAATGATCTCTCCACGAGCCCCCTCTCCAATAACATCCGGGATCTCCAGTTCAGCTACGGCCTCGATGTTGATTCGGACGGCATTGTGGACCAATGGGAGGATAATCCCGTCGGCCGGGAGAATGAGATCATCGCCGCCCAAGTCACGGTTCAAGTCAGGAGCGGAAAGCCCGATCCCGACTACATTCACCCCGTTACAGGCGATCAGTATCGCACGAGACAGCTGCAATCCATGGTGAGGATTCGGAATTTTGCCCTCAATTGACGAGGAGGACTCGGACAATGAAATGGAAGGAATACATTCTTTCCGGTACCGAGGGCGGGTTCGCCCTAGTCATCACTTTGTTGATCATGTTGGTGGCGTCGGTAATCGGCTTCGCCGCCATGACCACCACCGATATCGAGGTCAGGATATCGGGGAATAATCACTGGGGCAATCAGGCCTTCTACGCAGCGGATGGGGCTGTCGAGGTTGCCTTGGCAGATAGGTCCAATTTCCAGAGGGCCGGGAAAAATTTCGACCTCACGGAACCGGTGAGGGCCAGCGTTACGGTGGCGTATGATCCCACCCAGAAGGGGGCCCCGAGGGGGAAGGGGATCAGCGCCCTCCACTTCGATTTCGACCACTATCTGATCACCTCGAAGGGTTACACCTCGGTCGCTACCCTGAGCGCCTCCAGCGAAGTCCAGGAGAAGGTGATCAAGTTGGTGCCCACAGCCCAGGGGGGGTACTAAAGGGGGGGTATTACAATGAAGAAATGGATCGTCATAGCAATGGTTCCGTTGGTCTTTGGATTGAGCGGAACGTCCATCCTCACGGCAGACGACACCGACTTGTACGTGGCCGGCGTTGACAGCGTGCAGCCGAACTGCCTCATCATCTTCGACAACTCGGGGAGCATGAACAACGAGATGTCCACCCTGGAATACGACCCCAGCTACATCTACCCCAATTCTCTCGGGGTCGATCCCAACGCGGTCTACTACAAATCGGGGGGGAATTGGGACACGGTGTACCGGAATTCCATCGATGAGATCAGGTGCGTCGATGCCAGGGAGGCCTTGAGCAAATACGGCTGCTTCAACGGATGGCTCAATCCCGCTACCGAGTGCAGCGGGCGGAAGACATGGTACCTCCAGACGGGAAACTACCGCAATTACCTGGTGTATACGGGGCCTTCGGAGACGCGGCCGCGGCTGGGGGTGGCAAAGGGGACTGTCCAGAGCGTCATCAACACGACCTATGGGGTCCGCTTCGGGGCCATGATCTTCAACCAATCCGAGGGAGGGCACATATTAAGGGAGATCAAGGATATGACCCCTCTGAATAGGGCCAGCCTTCACAATGCCATCGGCCAGATTCAGGCGGACACCTGGACCCCCCTGGCGGAAACGCTCCACGAGGCCGGCCTCTACTTCCAGGGGGCTCCCAGCTATTTCAACTCAGGGGTGTTCTATTCGAGCCCCATCCAGTACTGGTGCCAGAGGAGCTACATCATCGTTGTCACCGACGGGGAGTCCACCCAGGATCGAAACGAGGTCTTGAAGGGACATGGGAAAAGGGGAGATGGTGACACCGATGTAGATGAACACGAGCCCGGCTTGGCAAAGGAGAAAATCTACGAGGACGAGGGATCCGACTATCTGGACGATGTATCCAAGGTCCTCAGGGAGATGGATGCGAGGCCTGACCTGGAGGATAACCAGGATATCGTGACATATACCGTCGGGTTCACCATTCGTTCCGAGCTGCTGGAGGATACCGCCAAAAATGGGGGGGGCAAATTCTACTACTGTCATAACGCCCAAAGTTTTGCCATTGTCCTCCAGAAAATCATCGAGGAAATCATGGAGCAATCCACTTCCTACGTGGCGCCCGTGGTGCCCATAAGCCAGATGGAGAAGGCCAGCAGCGGAAACCGACTCTACCTCGCCCTCTTCAAGCCCACGTGGCGGAGTTTCTGGAAGGGGAATATCAAGAAGTTCGGCATCGCCACTGAGGACAATCCCGCAGCCGGTATCAATATCGGGGACATCATCGATGTCAAAGGCACACCGGTGCTCGACCCCAGGGGCCGAATCCTGGATTCAGCCGCCTCCTTCTGGGGGGGCGGGGATCGCGACGGCGGGGAGGTCGAACGGGGAGGGGTTGGGGAGATCCTCCTCAACCGGGGCGAGCCGAGAAAGATTTATACCTATCTGGGGATCACCGCGCTCCCCTCCGATTTGACGGATCCCACCAATGCCTTTACCCTTGACAACCCGCAGATCAACCCGGCCACGCTGGGCCTGAGGGACAATCAAACCCAGGAGAAGCAACAGATCATCAAGTTCATCCACGGCTATGACTCATACGATGAAAACGGAAACGGGAATACCATGGAGAAAAGGGATTGGATCCTGGGGGCATTCCTCCACTCCCGTCCCCTCATCATCCACTACGGACAGGGGCGATCGGTGATATTCGCGGGAGCCAATGACGGCATGCTCCATGCCTTCGATGACGAAACAGGGGAAGAGCTCTGGGCATTCATCCCTCCCGATCTCCTCGGGAGGTTAAATGATTTGACGGGGGAGACCATCGAGTATTACGTGGACGGCTCCCCGAGGGCCTATGTCGTCGACCAGAACAAGGATGGGACCATCGAATCGTCCCATGGTGATCGGGTCATCATGGCCTGTGGCGAGAGGCGGGGGGGAAATCGGTATTTCGCCCTGGATGTGACCTCCCCCCAGAGCCCCCAGCTCCTCTGGCAAATCGGGCCGCACGTGACAGCCTATTCCGACATGGGGCAGAGCTGGTCCACCCCCATTGTGGGGAGAGTCCATTATGATGATAAGGCGGTATTCTTCATCGGGGGAGGGTATGATGAGAATCAGGACAGCGGCCCCGACGCGGGAGCTGATGCCCACGGCAGGGCCCTCTATGTCGTTGATGCGATCACAGGGGGTCTCGTGTGGAAATGCTCCCACATCGAGATGGACCATTCCATTCCCAGCGACATAGCTGTGGTGGACACCACGGGGGACGGCTACGTCGATCGGTTATACGTCGGAGACACGGGAGCGAAGATGTGGCGCTTCGATATCGGAAGCCCCTCTCCCCTCGACTGGAAGGGAAATCTCGTCTTTGAATCGGGCGAGCGGAGGAAGATCTTCTATCCCCCCGATGTCTGTTTGGAGAACGGAGTCGGGAACTATGAGATGCTCTTCTTCGGCACGGGCGACAGGGCGGATCCCAAGGATATCACGGCGTGTAATCGAATCTACGCGGTGAAGGATAAGAACGGGCCAGTCCTGACGGAGAGCGATTTGCAAGATGTCACCGACGCCCTTTTGAACGGAACCGATACGGAGAACGGGTGGTATATCAGGCTCAACCAGCACCTGGGGGAGAAAGTCCTCTCGTCTCCCGTGGTCTATTTCGGCACCGCCTATTTCACCAGCTTTGTGCCAGACCAAGAAACACTCGATGATCCCTGCTATTTGGGCCAGGGAAGGGGAAGGCTGTACGCCCTCGGGTATAAGACGGGGGACCCGGTTTTAGACCTGGACGGCATCGGCGGAGTCGGTGGCATAGGTGATCGTTCATCGGAAATCGGGGTCGGCATTCCATCGGGGGTAGTTATTGCCATTTTCGGGGAGATAGCAAAGGGATACGTGGGGGTTGGTGGGGGAATCCATCAACCGCCAGTTTCGAATAGGTCAACCATCATTCCCGTTTGGTGGAGGGAGATCTTTTGACCCCTCGCAAGGAGGCGCCCATGAAAGCGTTCTTGGAGAGAAAGCGGTTGAAAAAAACGATGCTTATGGTAGCATGGATGTGTTTGATCTCTGCGTGGTTTCAATTTCCACCGGCCCTTGTGTGGGGGGATGGGCAAACCCGGCAGTTTCAAGGGGTCATCATGGAGAAGGACGCTGCTACCAGGGTAATTTACGTGAATGAGATGAAGGTCATTGTTCCCAAGGGCGCGGAAATCACCACAGACCGTGATGTGAGGCTCTCCATCGAATCCCTTCGTCCCAAACAGTGGGTCTTCATCCAAGCCCACCTCCAGGGGAAGAGCCTGATAGCCGATAAGATCGTCCGGATACCCCGATACATCCCCCCCAAGGAGAGGGGGAAGTACCGGTTTTTTACGCAAAAGGGGTCCAAGAAATAGTCGACGTGAATGAGGATGTGGGCGCACAGGAAATTCATACTGGGATTCTTAGCATTGACGCTCATAGCGGGCTGCACGGGAGAGGCCCCTGAAAAACCCGCCTCCGGCAATACTCCCACATCCGTCCGATCTACTGAGATCACTCCCCCGGATAGCAAGCCCCAGGGAAAAGAGGCTTCATCCACCCCCATCCGAGTCCTCAACTCCCCACCCAAGGCCACGAGGGTTACCATCGACCCCGAACTGCCCCGGAAGAACTCCACGCTGAAGGCCAGGGTCGAAGCCTCGGATCCCGATGGCGATACCATTGCCTTCTCCTATCAGTGGATTAAGAACGGCAACGTGCTCATGGGCGAGGCTTCGGAAACCCTCATGGATCCGACCCTCAAAAAAGGGGATAGAATTGCCCTGCGCGTGAGCCCGTACGATATGCAGGGCACGGGGGAGGAGGTCACCTCCCAGGAGATCGTCATCCTGAATAGCGCTCCCGTCATCACCTCCTCGCCGAAGTCCCAAAAAATGAAATCGGACCTGTACCAGTATCAGGTGGTGGGCGAGGATCCCGATGGGGATCCCATTACCTTTTCCCTCTCGTCATCCTCTCCCCAGGGGATGACTGTCGATCCGCAAACGGGGTTGATCCAATGGAAGATCGGCCGGAACGACGCGGGCACGCATACCATTGAGGTCATCGCCGCCGATGGGGACGAGGGAAGATGTACCCAGAGATTCACCCTCACCATAAAATTGCCGAGATCGTAAGCAATGACGCCTCTCGGGAAAAGGCCCTCGATTTTCTGAAATTTCCTTAATTTCTCGGGAATTCCGTTGCCCTGAGCGAAATTCAGAACCCTGGGAATTCGGAAAAGGAGCTCTGAGCGCGACTTAAGGTTTTTTCGTTCTGAGGCCTCCTCAATTTTCGGAGAAAGCCCTTGTCCCTGAGCGAAGTTTGCTGGAAAAGTGGGGTACCCACCGAGGGTGAGCATGCTATATTTCATAACCGGTCGTCGTCCGGGTTCCCCAGAGGAACATTATTCAGTGTTGCAGTGCTGCGGAAAGAAGAAAAAGGTTGGAGGCAAGGGAAATGACAAATATCTGATACCGGACACGAAACACGAACACGAGAGTCAATGTCAAAGTTCAAAGTCCAAATGACAAATGAACAATGAGAAATGTCAAATGGCTGATGAGTAATGACAAAGGAACACGAGCACGACTCACGAGCACGAGCACGATCCTTTAACGCGGTCTGCCGTCCGCCGTCTTCGGTCCTAATCATCACGGATCACGGACACGGAACACGAACAGGGAGCGAAGGGGAACTCGGACATTACCAACCGTCGTTTTTGTTTTGACAAAAAAGGGGATTTCTATTATGATGGTATATAACTCTCATATTTTACGAAAAGAAATGCTGGGCAGAAGAGGGCTGACCATCATCGAGCTGGTGGGGGTGATGTGTATTTTGGGGGTCATGGTATTGATCGCCATCCCCAATATCGGCCGATGGCTCCCCCGGTACCGCTTAAGGTCCGCCGCCAGGGATGTGGCCTCCAACATGCAGTTAGCGCGATTGGGCGCCATCAAGGATAACCGTGAGTGGGCCATACTCTTCGACACCAACGGCCAATTATATCGGATCATCTCTAACAAAGGACCCGACGGAACCTGGGATACGGCCGATGATATCGGATATAAGGGAGACATGAGCCCTTGGCCCTTATCGACGAAGAACCTCGCGAACTATCCGAGTGTCCGGTTCGGAGCCAGTGGCAATCCTCCCATACCCGACGGAGGGGCTGTGGGTGATGGAGTTACCTTCGTGGGAAAAAGGGCCGAGTTCAACCCCGGAGGAACGAGCACTGCCGGAACCGTATACCTCCAGAATAACCGGAATGATGCCCTGGCAGTAAGCGTTGACAGCAGCACGGGGATCATCAGAATGTGGAGGTGGGATTCCTCCGGATGGGAAAGATGGTAGTTTCACAATGTGAGGTGTTCCATGAACCGTTGCATGATAAAGAATAAAGGCTTTACCCTTATGGAGGTTATGATTGCCATCGTAGTGCTCTCCGTGGCCTTGCTGGCGTTAGCGGGGCTCCAGATCATTTCGATCCGGGGCAACTCCTTTGGGAATCACATGACCGAGGCCATCACCCTGGCCAAGGATATGATGGAGGAGATGAAGAATAAGGAGTGGGAGCAAATTCAAGGAAGTACCGATGATCCCCCTGGAGCATCCAGGGTTACCTACCATAGGGTATGCACCGTTGTTACGGAATCCAGTGGGATCAAGAGAGTTACCGTTGAGGTGACGTGGGATAACGGGAACCATCGGGTTGCCTTGGTAACGAAGATCGCTGATTTACGGGCAAACCCATGAGGAGAAAGGAAGAATTTGAGGTCTCTCAAAGGGGCTTGACCCTCATCGAGCTCATGGTCGCCCTGGCCATCTGCTTCATCGTCATTGGGGCGGTCTACCGGGCCTTCACCTCTCAACAGCGGACATATGCCATCCAGGACCAGGTAGCTGAGGCTCAGCAGAATGCCCGGGTGGCCATGAATATCCTCATGCGAGACCTATGGATGGCAGGGCACGGGAAGCCGGAGGGGGATGTTGTTATTTCCGGGGAGACATACAGGCATACCATTCAGATAAGAAAGGGAGTGAACGAGGAGGATCCGGATACCATTATCGTGGTGGGGTGTTTCGCATCTCCCAAGGGATACCTCACGCGGACCGCGGATAGGGATGACACACAGATCGAGGTGAGGTCGACGGGAAATGAGTTGAATAAGATATTCGATTCGGCAAAAAGCAACTACATCTTCATCGGCGGAATGGAGAAGCTGAGGGTCAGCGCTGCTCCGGGGGCGACGAAGGGCATCCTTACTTTGAATGGTCCCCTCATCAAGAGGTATCCGACAGGGGTATTGTCGGGGCCGGTGCAGAAAGGCGCAACACAGATTCCCCTGGAGAGCACGAATGGGTTGCGGGCAGGTGATGTCCTGTTTCTCGGCCAAGATAGGCTCATCGTGAGGGATGTCGGGACGGATACCATCACCATCGATACCGATCCAGATCTGGCAGCAAACCAGGGAATTTTCGGCAGCTATCCGGCGGGAACGTTCGTCAATCCCGTCCCCGTCTACCGGCTTACAGCGGTGGAGTACTCTGTCAAGATCGATGTTGAGGACCCAGAGCGTCCCATCCCGTTCCTGAGCAGGAATGACAAGGTCGAAGGAAATCTAAACCGGAGATTAGCGGAATATATCGATAGATTGGAAGTGACTCCAGATGATCAGGATGACCGACCCCTTTACACCATTCGGCTTACAGCCAGGACAAGGGTCAGGGACCCCGATTATCTCGAGAATGATGGCTTTCGGACCAGGGTCTTGGAATCCCAGGTGAAGCTCAGGAACCTCTAGGGAGGCAGAATGCGAAACGAGAAGGGAATAGTCCTGGTCATTGCCGTTTTGGCCATGATCACCGTGACCATCTTGGGCATTGCGGCCATGATGACCTCCGATATCGAGGTGAGGATGTCGGGGAACCAGAGGTGCATGGATGCTGCTTTCTACGCGGCCGACGGGGGCATCGACAATGGATTGAACTGGTTGGCCAACTCAGGCGCGGCAAAGCCCGATGATTCCAGGCTCCCCACCATGAAGGAGACAACGGATATCCCCGATCCCGAAAACCCGAATATCTATTCCCGGCACTACATTTGCGATCTGCACCATTCCAAGAACCCCCCGCCAGGCTGGGACGTAACGAAGTTCAGGCGGTACTACTATCAGATCTATTCCACAGGTTACGAAAAACTCCCCGCGGCCCCTGAGCCCGAGGCCTCCGCTGAGGTTGAGGTCATCGCCAGCATCGTCTACCCTTCCCAAGCTTCCCAAGAGTATTGACACTCCTCAGGTATCCACCTATGAGAAGGTCGCCAAATTGTGGCGATTCATGCGACCTCACCATTTCATCTACCGATTCCATTCCCCTGCTCTATCCCTTATAAAATCGGCGATTATTTACCTTATTCTCCCCTTTCTCCCGTGAAATTAAGTGGGCATCTGCCCTCTTTGGACTCCGATTAACTTGGACCTCCCCTTCGGCCTAGCTTCAACGCCCTCATTCAATTGCCTATCTTTCCCTAATTTTTCTTTACATAATTCAAAAAGTTAATTATCATTTATTAAGTTAATCTTAAATAGGCGGGCGGGGGAGAGGGGTGAGAAAATGAAAAAGTCGATTATTCTAAGCCTTCTCGTCTTATCCTTTCTCCTCGGGACTTCTTCTCATTCGTCATCCATGCAATGCGAAGTCCCTCCTTTTGTTAGCCAAGTCGTCGAGCCCAACATCCTCATCATCTTCGACAACTCGGGAAGTATGGCCACTGAGGTCTGGATCGACAGCTACAACCGGGCCGTCGACCATTCGGAGTGGCGCCTCCCCGTCTTTGGGGATCAAATCATCTTCGCCAAGGACGTGGACTGCTATATCGACCACAACCGGGTCTCCTACGATTCCAGCACCCGGAAGGTGAGGCTAAAGTATAAGAAGGCAGCACCCGGTTCAACCGATATCTGCTCGGGGGGTACGGATGCCGAGTATATCACCCAGTGGAGCGAGACGGATGGTTACTTCTACTTCGATCGAGAGCAGGGGAAATTTATCGACGGAGTGGATTTCGAACCGTGGAACCGAAAGCATATAAAGATCTTCTTGCCCTACGCCACGTACAGCGTCGATCCCCCAGGTTCCACGGGATCCTATACCACCTGGTATGACTACGACTACATGAACTGGCTCTTCTACGACTCAACCCAGCCCGACCGCGATGCCCTCAAGCAGCAGCACTACGACCCCAACCAGCGCGCCCTGCTAACGCGGATCCTCGTGGCCAAGAAAGTGGTGAAGGATCTGGTCAAAACCACCGAAGATGTTCGCTTCGGCTTCATGTCGTTCAACGGATCGCACGGCGGGAACCTCGATGCCAAGGTGACCTCGGATAAACAACCCGTCTTGGATGCCATAGACAAAGTCTGGGCCACTGGGTCGACGCCACTGGCGGAAACCCTGGAGGACGCCTGGGATTACTTTTCTGACCCGACGGAAAGCCCCATCCAGTGGTGGTGCCAGAAGAACTTCGTCATCCTCATGACCGACGGCTATCCCTCTTATGATGCCGATAACCTGGGGCCCCTCAAGGGGGATTGGGACAATGACCATGGCGGAGGCAGTGAGGAGAACCTCTACCACGGTAAGGGATCTGATTACCTGGACGATATTG
>Ga0209636_10003116_pt1 | contig 16899 bp, 19 predicted proteins | sample DeeMarSWOR152_54_FD_187464 | JGI IMG/M metagenome (GOLD analysis project Ga0209636, IMG submission 187464) | Marine sediment microbial communities from White Oak River estuary, North Carolina - WOR-1-52-54 (SPAdes) (version 2) | ecosystem: Environmental > Aquatic > Marine > Intertidal zone >...
CATCGCAAATTAAGTCATTAAGTCATCAGGTTCCAAAATCATTCAGTTTCTAAGAGATTTATAAATCTCTATTTTTTAAAATTGGATATATACCCAATAACTGTATCACTCAATTAAAAGCCAGCGAGAGGATTCGAACCCCCGACCCGCTGATTACAAATCAGCTGCTCTACCAACTGAGCTACGCTGGCGCAATCTTCCCTCTGCAGGCTCATATATTGTTGCTTTATAGGGAGTAATTGAATAATAGAAAGGATTCTTCTTTTGAAACTTTGGCTTCCTCTCTTTGACCTGCTCGAACTACTGCCTGAAATGCTTTTAAAAATGTAAAAATCTACCTTTAGGATGCTATATCAATTTGCACTTCTTGTCAAGAGAGGAAAGTATCTTTTTTCTAAAAAGGGGACAGGCTACTTTTTCTGTGCACGATAAGGCTTCATCACAGGGACTCCTAGATAACTACAGGCAGAACAATCCCTATTCTTTATTACATGAGGCTGATTCCAAAGACAGTCCTCTTCTTTCCAAAAAAGTAGCCTGTCCCCTTTTTTATAAAAGAAATCAAAGATCTTTTCTAACTTTCTGCCGCTGCCGTTCCCTCTGAATCCTTGCCCTTTCCAGGTTATCCCTTAGCTCTCTGTAAAAATTGGAGGCAAACATCAGGTATTTTGCGCGCTGGACCAAAGTCAGGTTTTCTTCCATACGAGCTTCCAGCTCTTCATCCTTTTTTTGGATAAGATTTCTCAACTCTTTTATTTTATCAATCTTGTTTTTGAGCTCTTTCTGGTCCGGCTCTTCTTCACCTAATATTAATCTAAGCTCTCTTACCAGTTTTCCGACCTGTAGGTATATTTCACCTTTTTCCTTTTCGATACGGGAAACAATCGGAAATATCTTTGCCGTCTGTTCCTCTGTAAGTTCCAGAACACGCGTCATTCTCAATAACCACAGTGTTCTCATATTCTCTCTTGCTCTCCTTCTGTCTTGGGGCCGCTCATCTTGAACAGCAGCTGATAAGACTGAACTCAGAAGAAGCAAACAAATTAGGGTCGAAAGAATATATCTTCTTTTCATAGAAATCCTCCTATAATTTATTGTCTTTCTTTATTTCAGATTCAAGAAATCTCATCTCCTCTTCTGTTAAATCCTCCCAGAGAATAAGATTTTCATAAAAATCAGGGCGCTCGCCCCATCCTGAATCTTCAAAGGTTTCACCTATGGAGGCGCAGATGACAGAATTGAACAACTCCTCCAATTCTTGGTCACTCCCGATCTCTTGATATATTCTCGCCAGAGAACTCTCGAAGGAAAAGACATATGGCTCCTGAGGCGTTTTGTTTTGAGTAAGGTATAAGAATAATCCAGCAACAATTACAAATGACAATGCGGCACCAGCCCAGGCCCATTTCCATCGCAAGAATAGAGTTATACCTCGCAATTTCTCTTGTTTAGCTGAGAAAATTTCTGCTTTGATTCGGGAAGTGAATTCCTCCCAGCGAACAGGAGAAGCCTCAAGCTTTTCCAGGCTTTTGGCTTCTTTATGGATTCTCTGTATATTTTCTGCGTATGAACTGCACGATGCACAATTCCTGAGATGCGTTTCGAGGGCCTTCTTCTTTTTCTCTGAAAGCTCACCATCAATATTATCGGAAAGCAATTTTTCGATTTTTTTGTGCCTCATCCTATTCTCCTTCTAAATATGGCCTTAATCTTTGCTGGAGCATTTTTCTCGCTTTGTGCATTCTCCATGATATTGTGTTCTCCGAACAACAAAGGACATTTGCAGCCTGGGTATGGGTTAATCCTTGGGAAACAACCAAAACAAAGGAAACTTTATAGGTTAGTGGTAATGAATCTATCGCTTCTTTCAGTTTTTCTGAAAGTTCTTTCGTAATTGAATGCCCCTCCGGAGAAAGCGTTGAAGCTGCTGACTTCAAATCAAGAGAACAATCCTCAACATGAATTTCTCTTTTTTCTTCACTTTTCCTTTTCTTCAGAAAATTCAATGTCAAATTCACAGCAATCCTGTAAATCCATGTGTAAAATGTAGAACGCTGCTTAAAATTCCTCAGGGATTTATAGGCATGCATGAAAGTCTCCTGGGCTAAATCATAAGCATCCTGCTGATTCCTGGTCAAAGCAAGTATTGTATGATAAATCTTTTCCTGGAAACGACGTACCAACTCAGTAAAAGCATCAACATCACCTTGCTTTGCCAGTCTGACCAGATGGTCATCGGCAAAATCTGCCATATTTTCACTCATTTATTTAGACACCTATTATACATAATCCTTTGTTCTTTGGGGCTATTCATTTGTAATCATACTCTAAAAATTTTAATTTTCTTCGTAAGTATTAGGTCTTGATTTTGCACGATTAATCATCCAATAGAGAAGAATCAACAGGCAGTTTCAGCTTAAAAATATTTAAAATCAAGACCGGTTCCGGAAGCATCTCCATTTCCGTGATAACTGATTGCTATATTCAGGACAAAGGTTTTGGGAAATAGTTGCAGCGACCATTGAAGATTTAGCCTTCGTAATTCGCTCTTCGAGGGAACCCGACAGAGTCGGGCGGCGAGTATGTCGGGGTCAGGCCTTATCCAAATGAATGTCTTAGGATCAAAAGGCAAGAAAAGTACATTTCCAGGTGGCAAGGCCTGACCCCAGGGACGCCGAGAAAAGCGAATGGAGAATGGCATTGGGGTCAGACTTTGTCATCATTTTGAGGATTGGGCTACATTTTGTCATGTAGACATCATTTGTCGATAAAGTCTGACCCCGATGGGAGCCAGGCTATTTCCTAAAACCTTTTTTAATAACGGAGTAGAATATGCTTGCACGCTGCAACTTTTCTTTCTTGCCTAACGTATATATAAGTGAGATTGAAAACAAATGATAAAGGAGATATAGATGAGATTAAGAACAAAATTAACGATTTTCTTAGTTGCTATTTTACTCACTTTTGTCGGATTTAACCTCATTGCTTTTTCACCAGCGGTGGATTTATTAAAACTTGGCAAAGAAGCAGGTAATGAAATCATAGCCAATGTTCTGGCTAAAGAAGAGCCAATCACTAAACTTTCAGGTAGCTCATAAGGATGAGGTACTTATGCTAAAAAGAGTGAGTAACGAAATCATCAAAATCTGGGATTGGTTGGTAATTCACTTTGAGAAGCTAATGCTCTCCACTTCCAAAGGCAGACTAGGCCTTCAGACTCAACCGATTCCCATCCTTTAAGAGGCTGCAGTTTCTCCCAGGCGAGTAAATTGCAGCCTCTTTTTTTTATCCCTCACCCGGAAAAATATCTTTTTTACCGCAATATATGAAAGATCAATCCAAGATTCAATAGAGTGAAGACGGACGCCTCTCCCCCAGTATCTTGTAGTCTTTTTTCTCTATGGCTAACTTTGGGATGTCGCGATTCTTATAAAGGGATCTCCCCGGTCCTTTACCTATGGCTAAGCCCAGATGAAAAACTATCCCAGAAATAATAAAAGCTATAGCAAACTTGCGCCATATCTTCTTCTTGAAAAATTTACTCCAGCAATAAAAAGAGTAGATCATGACTACAGGAAAAACAACATAAAATGTATGGGAAGATGGCTCTTTAACCGAAAAAGCAAAGCTAAAATAAACAATGAAAAAAGTAAAAAGTATAAAATATTTTATACTTCGCCAATCGCGTTGTGCCTTTTTTTTAGAAAACCACAATAAAAGCAGAACAACTGGCTGAATGATCCCGATAATGCCGACAAAAAAGGCAAATGGTATAATCCAAGGATTTTTCTCAAAAAAATTCAGCCTGGCTACTGTATTCTCTCCGATAAATCGAGATAACTCAAAGCTAGCAAAAGATAAAAAGCGAGCCAGGACAATAAAGAGCCGCAACAAATTTTTCAAATTAAGTTGAATGTTTGAGATTGTTTCACCAAAACCCAATTTCAAGCCGTATTTTAAAAAAGTTGGGATGACAAGACTTGCACTGGTTAAGGCTCCCATGAAAAAGTAACCAAAAGAAATCCAAATTCTTTTACCCGAATCTCTATACTGGCAATAAAAAGATGCTAATATGAAAGGCAATAAAATGGGCCATGACATATGCAATTGAAAGATCCAAAAGAGTGAAACGCCCATCATGAAATTTGCCCACTTCAAGGGGACGATACTCTTTCTTAACAAGGGGTAGCTTTCCATTGCTCCGACAAAGAACAAGATGGCTCCGGGCAAAACATAAGAAGAATTCAAAACTTGGGTTGAATAATTTAATGACCACGGAGCTGTTAGAAGCCACGCCCAAACAAGCCATTTAGGAATTTCGGGTGTCCGCCTGGTACAATACCAAGCCAAAAGGCAAAGGGAAGACAATGACAAAATATTTAATAACAGAAAAGGGGCTTCTGGAATGGGAAGAATATAAAAAGGAATGCCAACTAAAAGAGCTTGTAAGGCTCCAGGGATCTGACTATTTGTATATACAACATCCGGCCCAAAGAATGGCCATTCTCCTGTTGTGTAAAATTTAAGCCCTAGAAGATATATCTGTTTTTCATCTGGTAGCCAGAATTCTGCGCACAAGCCAAAAAACAGCCGAAAAAAATAGACCAGAATGAGCAATAGAATAAAGTACCGCCATCGCTTGAGGCCTGATAGGAAAAGAGAAGCCTTGTCAAATATTCGTTGGTTTATCGATATGGAATTTTCCCCTTTTCTCATTTACAATATTTCATGCCTTCTCTCATCCTCTGCAATTTTAAATCAAGAGGATTGCTAAAGAGAAAGGGTATTTACTTCTTCTTGACAAGAACTTGAGCCCAGGAAGCAATAGCAACTCCCCGGCCTTCTGCACCCAGCCCTTCATTCGTCTTGGCTTTTATTCCTAAATCATCCTCTCCAACTCCAAGGATTGGGCACAAAATTTCTTTCATCTGAGGAATATGAAGGGCTAATTTTGGCTTCTCAGCAATGATAATCGAATCGATACTTAGAATCTCCATATCCTTCTCGTTTATCATGCCGACAACCTTCTTCAGTAACGCAGTACTTTGAATATCCTTATATCTTGGATCTGTATCTGGGAAGATCTGCCCGATATCTTTCTCTCCTGCAGCCCCCAGAAGTGCATCTATAATGGCATGAATCAGACAATCTCCATCAGAATGACCCTTCAATCCCTTTGGGAAGTCAATCTCCACTCCCCCTAAAAAGAGCTTCCTCCCTTCCACTAACCTGTGGATATCATAGCCAAGACCTGTTTTAATCCTCAAGGAAGGCCTCCGCTATTTTCAGATCTTCAGGAGTGGTAATTTTAATGTTCTTGTGATCTCCCTGAACGATGATCACCTTCTTTCCTATTCTTTCCGCCAGGGATGCCTCATCCGTGCCATAGAAATTCTCTTCCTTTGCCTTATCCAGCGCCGCTTTAAGTATCTGGTAGGAAAATCCTTGAGGAGTTTGGACTCTTAGAAGTTGCTCTCTATCCAATGTCCGGCTCACTTCATCTCCCTCGACAAGCTTAATCGTGTCCTCTACTGGAACGGCGGGAACTGCAGCCCCAGCTTTCTGAGCTGCTTCGATGACCCTGTCAATCAGGTTTTCACTGACAAACGATCTAACTCCATCATGAACAAGTACAATTTCCGCCTTCTCCGGATCAACCTGACGAAATCCCGAGAGAACAGAATCCTGTCTCCTTTTTCCTCCCTTGGCAACTGCAATTATTTTTCTGTAGCGTTTAAGATACTCTTTTTTGAGGCCTAAATCTTTTAGGACCAACACGATGGCCGCGACCTTCTTATGGGCGTCAAATATTTCCAAGCATCGATCTAAGACCGATTTTCCCCCTAAAAGAACAAATTGCTTGGAAAAACCAAAGCGCTTCCCTTCTCCAGCAGCAACAATGATAGTCGTAACTTTGCTCATCGAGAGACTTCGTTATAGCGTCCGAAGATCATCTTGCCGACTGTTGTCTGAAGTACGGATGTAACGGTAACGTCGATGTGCTGCCCGATCATCTTGCGCGAGTTATCGACTACAACCATAGTTCCATCATCCAAATAGGCCACTCCCTGGTCTTTTTCCTTCCCCTCCTTAAGAATAAAAACTTTTATACTCTCTCCTGGCAAAACTACTGGCTTTAAAGCATTTGCCAGTTCATTGATGTTAAGAACATGGATCCCCTGGAGCTGGGCTACTTTATTGAGGTTAAAATCATTGGTGATGATCTTAGCATCGAGCTGCTTGGCTAATTCAATGAGCTTGGAATCCACATCTTTGACCTCAGGAAAATCCATCTCAGAGATTATGGTCGATATTTGAGATGACTTTTGGATATGATCCAGAACTTCCAGTCCTCTCCTTCCTCTCTGCCGCTTTATTCCATTGGCAGAATCAGCTACAAGCTGAAGCTCCTTGAGGATAAACTGGGGGATGACAAGAGTCCCTCCGATAAATGCGGTATCACAAATGTCTGCAATCCGCCCGTCAATAATAACGCTTGTATCGAGAATCTTATAACTTTGCCCTATATTCTTTTCTTTGAAAAAGCGAAAAAGATACGGGGGATCAAGCCATTCAAACTTTCGAGTGCCGACCAAGAAACCGATATAGGGCATGATGAGGAGAAAAAATATCCTGATAAAAGTTGTTGTGGAATTATCGCTTGCAATCGTCTGGTAAATAGAGCCTAAAGCCCATCCGAAGAGAACGCCGGCAAAAGTTCCTATTGTCGAACTCCAGATAATCTTAAACTGGCTTTTTCGAATCCTGGTCTCCAGGTAGACAATAACAATACTCAATATAAAACCAACAATCGCCCCATACTGAGGAGCTAAATTAAAAGGAGGGAAAAAATACCCTGCCATGGCTATGAAGGCAATAATGAAAAAACGAAAAATAAAAATGCCCATTTTATTATTCCTTAAAATATAATGCTTAATGCCTGTTTGACATTGTGGACGCCTTTAAGGTTCATATCCGGTATATCTTTTTTATTTATGCGAGAAAGGTTGCCCTGGGGCATAATGACAGTTTGAAAACCTAGGGAGTGAGCTTCTTTGAGCCTGGCCAGAGGTTGACCTACAGAGCGAATTTCTCCGCTCAGGCCTGCTTCTCCAAAAACAGTGACATCTGCAGGAATTACTTTGTTCTTCAGGCAGGAAACAACAGCCATTATCACTCCTAAATCTGTAGCAGGCTCATCAATGGCAAGGCCGCCAGCGACGTTGATATAAACATCTTCTCCGGCAAAGCTAAACCCAAGCTTTCTTTCGACGATTGCCAAAAGCATTGCAACTCGAAAATGATCAAGGCCGATTGTCATCCTTCTTGGATTTCCAGTGAACAAGGTCGAAGAAACAAGAGCCTGGATCTCCGCCAATAAAGGACGGGAGCCTTTGATAGTACAGATAACCACACTGCCTGCTTCTTTCGTTGGCCTCTCCTTTAAGAAAAAAGCAGAAGGGTTTGAAATAGCCTCAAGCCCTCTCGCTCCCATCTCAAATATGGCAAGCTCGGAAACAGGCCCAAACCTATTTTTCAGAGCTCGGAGCACCCGGTGACTGTGATCCCTTTCTCCCTCAAAATAGAGGACCACATCCACCATATGCTCCAGAGCCTTGGGCCCTGCTAAGGAGCCTTGTTTAGTGATGTGGCCAATAAGAAACGAAGAAACCTGGTTTTTCTTAGCATACCGAAAGACCTGATTGGCCACTTCTCGAACTTGACTGATAGTACCGGGCCCAGATGATAACTTTGAGGAAAAAATAGTCTGGACAGAATCTAAAACAAATATTTGAGGGTTCAGCTTTTCAGCGTGGGCTATAATTCGTTCAAGATTAGTTTCGGCCAATAAATAAAGTTTTCCGTTTTTAAGGCCGAGCCTTTCGCCTCGAATCTTGATCTGCTCCAACGATTCTTCTCCTGATACATACAACACGCTTTCGCCCTGGGCGGCAAAATCTCGGCTCACTTGAAGAAGAAGCGTAGACTTCCCCACTCCTGGCTCACCGCCGATCAACACCAGAGATCCAGGGACAACTCCACCCCCAAGAACGGGATTTAGCTCCTCAATTCCTGTCTTTATTCTGTCTCTTTTTGCTTCCTTTATTTTCTCGTAAAGGATAGGCTCGGAGGGCAGAAAAGAGTATTCAGCAGTAATTTCCTCTTCCACTTCTTCAATCAAGGTATTCCACTCTCCACAACTGGGGCATCTGCCTAACCACTTAGGAGAATTAAAGCCACAATTCTGACATATAAAAGCTGTTTTCTGTTTCATTAAAAACCTAACTCCAGACCAAAGTATACTTCTCTCCTGGGAGCTAAAGTAAAATTCTCTACTCCAACAAGAAAATTAAAATACTTTGACGCTACAAATCGTGTCCAAAACCTGAAATGAGGACGGGGTTGGCGGTTAAAATCAAAAACATCTAAACTGAACTTTAGCCGATTTCCAAACGCATAGCAGTCAATCCCTAACCCAACTTTTGATTCCATAATACCTACTCTGGGAGCAAAACCTCCCCACCTGAGCCCGAATTGGGAAGAATAAACGAACTTATCCAGCCAGGGATCATGAATAACCTGAGCCAATACAAACTTTTTTTCCGTTGGCCATATACCAAGGGTAAAATAATTCTTCAACAAATTGCTCTTTCCATAATACTCTGCTCTTAAGCCCCCGGTAAAGCGCAGATTAGAAACAGGATAAATCAATTTTTCAAGCTCCCCCACTGCATCCTCTGCTCGCGCGTAGAGTTCCGGCTGAGAAATAAGCATCCCTAAGGTCCCTTCACCTTTGTTAATTTTCTCCAAAGATTCATTCAAAAGCTTCAAGGACTGCTCAATTTCCTTTATTAGTTTTTGGATGTTATCCAAGTTTATTTTGATATTTTCCCTGTTCTCCCCGACCACATCTTTCAACATAAATATCAATTCGTCTACGTTCCGAGAAACCTCTTCAACTCTTTTGTCAAATTTCTGGACAGCTTGAGAAGAACCCTGGATACCTTCGTGGAGCTCCTCTTTGTTTACTTCAAAAAACTCCTTTAAATCCGATGAAAAAGAAGAGAGGTTAGAGAGGGTATCCCTGAAATTATCCCTCGATTCTTCTCCCCCGATCAGTTCACTTATGATCCTGCTCATCTCTTTGAACTCATTGCCTATCGAGAGTAACATGGTCCCCATCTGGTCAAAACTTACCGGGGGAACGCCCTCAAGTATATCTCCTGGCTGACAACTATCGGGCTCTGCTCCAGGCAAAAGTTCAATATGTTTTTCTCCTAAGAGGCCTAATGAAGCCAGTGTAGCTTTGGAATCCCGTGGCACTGCGATCCCAGAGTTAATGATCAATAAAATATTCGCCCGACTACCTTGTAGTCTTATGTCCTTGACATAACCAATCTTTACTCCAGCCATCCTGACCACTGCTCTTTTTTCCAAGCCAGCAACGGTATCAAAAGCAACATTAAGCGAATAACCCGGCTTTCTGAAAAGAACACTGAGGTCTCCTACGATGAATATTGCCGTGCCAATTATTATCAATGCAATCGAAATAAATATTCCGATCTTTAGCTCCCTCTTCATTATCTTCTCCTTGTTGCCTTTAAAGAAGAATCAGTCTCAATTTTAACATCATTTATCACCAATTTTTAATAGGCCCCTCCGCTCGACCATGGATGAACTGCTGAACCACCTGATTTTCTGAGTTCTTAATCTGTTCAGGGCTCCCCATCTCGATAATCTGCCCTCCATAAAGCATCCCAATCCTGTCTGCTACCTTATAAGCACTGACCATGTCGTGCGTTATGATAATAGTAGCCACTTTCAATTCTTGTTTCATCCTGATCGCCAGATCATTTATAGCATCTGCTCTTATCGGGTCGATACCCGTGGATGGCTCGTCGTAGAGGATTATATCTGGTCTATAAGCGATTGCTCGAGCCAACCCGACTCTCTTTTTCATTCCTCCGCTTAACTCGTAGGGCATTAAGTTTTCAATTCCTATTAATCCGACCTTGGCCAGACTTTCCTTAACCAATTCTTTAATCTCTTCCGGCGAAAACTCAGTATATCTTTCCAGACCAAAGCTTACGTTCTGACCAACTGTCATGGAGTCAAAAAGCGCTGACCCTTGAAAGAGCATCCCAAACCTCCTGGTAATTTTGTGGAGTTCATCAGCTTTAAGGTTGGTGATATCCACTCCATCAACAAGAACCTGTCCTTTATCTGGCTTAAGAAGCCCGATTATGTGTTTAAGAAGAACGCTTTTTCCACACCCGCTCTGGCCTATGATGACCAGAGTTTCTCCATGCTTAAGCCTAAGGTTTACCCCTTGAAGGACCTTGTTATGACCAAAAGATTTATGAAGATCGACAACTTGTATCATAATCAAAGATCCGCAGGGAGGGCCTTACTGAGAAAAAAGTTTACTATTAAAATAAGGATACTAGCTATGACAACAGTCCGCGTCGTAGCTCTTCCGACTCCTTCTGCTCCCCCCTCTGTCCTTAATCCTTGCCAGCAACCTATTAAGGCAATAATAACTCCAAAAACTGCTGATTTTATGAGCCCGCTCATGATATCCCATAATTCCATATAAAGCAACGTATTCCTTATGTAAAGAACCCTGTTCACTCCCATAAGGTAAACATTATAGAAGAAGCCAGCAGCCATGCCGATTATGTCCCCGTAGATTGTCAAACAAGGAAGCATGACTAAGGAAGCCAGAGTTCGAGGAACAACAAGGTAGCGCGTCGGATCTGCTCCCAAGCTGAAGAGGGCATCGATCTGTTCTGTTATCTTCATCGTCCCGATCTCTGCAGCCATAGCCGAGCCAACTCGGCCCGAAACCATTAAACCTACCAGAATAGGGATTAATTCTTTGCTAAGGCCTAGAGAAATAATCGGTCCGCCGTAAGTCTCTGAGCCAGGACCTATGTACCTGTGAAATCCCAAGTATGTTTGCAGCCCAAAAACAAGACCGCCAAAGGCTGCGGTGAGAGAGACAACAGGAAGAGATCTGACGCCTATTTCCTCAAGCTGCTGAATGAAGATTTTTTTCTCCCATGGTTTTTTAAAAAGATTCTTGAACGTTTGGAAAAACAGCAGGCCTACTTCTCCAACCTGCTGGAGGAATGAGTTAAGATAAAAAATCGGGGATTTTGTTATTTGGAACATTTTAGGATTTAAAGGATTGAAACTCCATGTCAGCAAACCGGGCATACTCTCTTATAAAGGCAAGGTTTACTCTGCCGGTAGGGCCATTCCTTTGCTTGGCGACATTGATATCTGCTATTCCTCGGATATTCTCATCATCGGGATGATATAATTCGCGACGGTAAATGAAGATAACGACATCAGCATCCTGCTCGATGGCGCCCGACTCCCGCAAGTCGGAGAGTTGAGGAATTGGCTCACGCCGCCCTCTCTCGGGAGCACGGCTTAGCTGGGAAATTCCCACTACAGGAATTTTAATCTCCTTGGCTAATTCTTTTAAGGAACGCGAGATGTAAGACATCTCCTGAGTTCTATTTTCAAACCTCCCTCCGGGCCGCATAAGCTGAATATAGTCGATAAACAGCAAGTCAAGATTCTGCTCCATTTTTAGCCTTCGTGCCTTGGCCTTCATTTCCATGACGGACAAAGCAGGAGTTTCATCCACAAATATTTTAGCTTGAGAAAGAACTTCGCCGCTCAGCTTGAGTTTCTCGAATTCTCTTTCTCCGATAAAACCGGTCCTGACCTTCTTTAGATCTAGCTGTGCCTCAGCACATAGCAGCCTGATAACTACCTGTTCCTTGGCCATTTCGAGAGAAAAAAAGCCCACAGAATAGTCTGTTTTGAGGCCTGCATATTGAGAGATATTCAAGGAAAGAGCTGTTTTGCCCATTGAAGGCCGGGCAGCAATAACAATAAACTCAGAGTTGTGAAAACCTGCAGTCAATCCATCTAAATCCCTGAATCCTGATGGTACTCCTGTTACTGTTTCTTTCCTATCATGGAGGGCTTTAATCATATCTAGCGTGGGCGGGGCTAACATACTCACGGGGACAAAGCCCGGCTTTATCCTCTGCTCAGCCACCTCAATAATTGCGGCCTGGGCTTCGTCTAAAAGCTGGTCAGCATCATCTTTCTGTTCAAAACTTGAGGAAATGATCTTGGCAGAAGAGAGGATGAGTTGTCTAAAAAGAGATTTTTCTTTGATTATTCGAGCATAGAACTCAATATTCAAACTCTTGGGGACTCCATCCATCAAGGACGAAAGATAAGAAGCCCCACCAATCTCGTCCAGTGAACCTTCTTTTTGAAGCTCTTCACTCAATGTAACCACATCAACTGGAAGGCCTTTATCTACGAGCAATATAATCTTGTCAATAACCTTCCGATTAGAATCTTTATAAAAATCTTCTGGAGAGATAATGGAAAGCACTGGATTCAAATTTTCATTATTTAAAAGGATCCCTCCCAAAACAGTCTTCTCTGCTTCAAGACTGTGAGGGGGGGTCTTTTTCAAAAACATTAAGTCAAGTTCCACTTTACTCTCCGTAAAAATTTATTTTTTGGACCTCTTTTTTTCTCCTTTTTTCTCTTTATTATCTTTCTTTTCTACCCCGGCCTCGGCTTTCGCCTCCTTATCAGAAGGCATCTCCCCTTCTTCTTTTTCCTCTTCCAGCACCTCTTTTTCCTCTTTCTCCAGTATCTCAACCTCTGGCTTTATACTTGCTTCCTCAATCTCTTCCTTCTTTTCTTCAGGAATTTCCGCTTCTTCCTTCTTCTCTTCCTTCACTCCTTCTGGTTCTTTTCTCACTGCTTCATCTTCCTTCAACTGCTCCTCAGGAGCTTTCTCCCGCTCATCCTTCTTCTCTTCTCCTATCTTCCCTTCTGGCTTTATAACCTCTACTTTTATCTCTGCCTTGTCCTCCTGGAAGATCTTAATCGGCACACTGTAGTTGCCCAATCTTTTTATAGGCTCATCCAATAAAATCTTTTTTTTATCGATTTCAAATCCCAATTCATGCAGGGCGTCCTTAATATCTGAAGAGCTCACCGAACCAAAAATCATATCTTTTTCCCCCGACTTTCTTTCAAAAGAAAGGGCAACTTGGTTGAGGTTCTGGATAAGCCCTTCGAAAGACTGTCTTTCCTTCTCGAGTTTCTTTTTCAAAGCCTGCCTTTCTATCTCGATCATCTTCATGTTGGACGAAGTAACCTCTAGCGCTAATTGTTTGGGAATCAGATAATTTCTCCCAAATCCCGGAGCCACATTTACAATATCTCCTTTGATCCCAAGGTTTTCTACATCTTTTTTCAGTATAACTCTCATTTTTCCTCCAATTGCCTGGTTCCTATCCTAATCTTCTATGTAGGGAAGCAGAGCCAGCAACCTTGCTCTCTTTATTGCAGTGGATACCCTCCGCTGGTGAAAAGCACACGTGCCGGTCATTCGTCTGGGAGAAATCCTTCCTCTCTCAAGAATATACCTCTTCAAGATATCAACGTTTTTATAATCAATCTCTCTCACATTCCTCTGACAAAAGCGACAGACCTTTCTTTTTGGGGGAAAATACCTACGGAAAGAACTTCTATCGCCTCTCTCTCTTCTTTGTTCTCTGGCCATTGTTATTTATCCTCCTTGCTCGTCTCTGCGGAGCTCAAATCTTCCTTATCTTCCTCTTTCTTTTCTACAGGCTCTTCCTCTCCTTTTTTCTGTTCTTCTTCTGGCTCCTCTTTCTCCTCTGTCGCTTCTTCCACATTTTCTTCCGGAACTACTTCCTCTTCCTTTACAGAGGCCGCAACCTCCTTTTTCTCTTTGTTTTTAGATTTTTCTTTTTTAGGGAATACAATCTCTTCTTCCTCTGCAGGGTTTGCAGCTTCTTCTTCCATTTTCTTTTCAACCTTTTCTTCCTCTTTCTGCTCAACTTCTTCCTTTTGAAGTACTACAGCCTCTTCTTCTGCCAAAGGCGTTACGATCTCTTCCTCTTCTTTCATTTCAACTTTTTCCTCGTCAGGGGCTGCAATCTCTTGTTCCTCTGCAGGCTTTGCAACTTCTTCTTCAACTGGCACGCCTTTTCTTTTCTTGCGCACATTTTCTCTGGTCTCTTTTTTCACAGTCAGAAAACGCAAGATTGCCTCTGTTTGTTTAAAGCGTTTTTCAAGCTCAAAGGGAATATTCGGATCGCCTTCATAATGAAAAAAAACATAGAAAGCTTCCTCGAACTTTTTGATTGGATAAGCTAACTTCCTTTTCCCCCATCTGTCTTCCTGGATCAATTTCCCCTTTTTTTTGGAAATGATATCCGATATTTGAGTTATGATTTTTGTGGTTTCTTCTTCTTCCAGGTTGGGGGAAATCAAAAAAACTGTTTCGTATTGTCTCATTAACACCTCCTTATGGATTTAAAGCTCCTTCTTTAAAAAGAAGGAACAAGGAGACCTTTCTATTCGCAGTTTCAGATTTAATCTGCTTAGGTCTTTCCTCTTTGATTATAAGTATTCATTGCCCTTTCCACTTCTCCAGACAGAATCATCTCTAAGGCCTCTCGGGCTTTTCTTAGGCCTTCTGCAAGACGTGATTTCTCTGCTTTTTCAAAAGAAGAAAGAACATAATTTACAGCATTTTCACCTTCAGGTAAAGGGCCTAGCCCTACTCTTATCCTTGGAAATTCTTCAGTTCGAATCTCCTCGACAATTGAGCTCATCCCTTTATGGGTTCCAGGTCCTCCTCTTTTTCTGATCCTTATCTCTCCCAAGGGAATATCTAAATCATCATAGACAACAACAAGATTTTCTGGCTTAATATCCCTCCCCTCCAAAATCTTCTTCACTGTCAGGCCGCTTTTGTTCATGTATGTCTGGGGAAGAGCCAGAAGGATTTTCTCATTCTTTCTTTTAACCTCGCCAGCCTTGGAAAAAAATATTTTCTTTCTCAGCTTAACCTTCCATTCTTTAGCTGTTTTCTTGACAAAAGTAAATCCTACGTTATGCCTTGTCTCAGAGTAACGTCTCCCAGGATTCCCCAGTCCAACAACTGCCCACAAATGTTACTCCTTCTCCTTTGTCTTTTCCTCCTCTTTTCTTCTCTTTTCTTCCTTTGCCTCTTTCTCCTTTGGTTCCTTTTCTTCCATTTCCTTTTCCGGTCTCTCTTTTCCGATTACTTCGGGTTCTTCCTCTTCAGCAATCACCTCCTCTTCTTCCTCCTCGACTTCTATTTCTTCCTCTTTGAGAGGAACTTCAATCAGAACCAATATTGTATCAGAGGGGGTTATAAGCTCCACTCCCTCGGGTAGAGTAATATCTCCCGCTTTAAAAGACTGACGGAGGTGGAGGCCACTTATATCTACTTCAATATGTTCAGGGATGTCCTTAGGAAGGCATTCAATCTCAACCTCCCGAGTAATAAAGTCAACAAATCCTCCTTCTGCTTTAACTCCCACGGCTTCGCCCACGCTCACAACAGGCACGGAAACTCGAATTACCTTATCCATTGCAATGTGGACAAAATCAGCGTGAAGAATTTCATCAGTAACAGGATCCCTTTGCAACTCTTTTATCATGACATCTCTTCTCTCGGAGTCGAACGAAACTTGAAAAACTGTATTTTCTCCAGTATCAGACCTCAAAATCATGAAGACATCCTGCTTTTTCAAAGTCAAGGGGACATTGACCACATCGGCCCCGTAAAGAATAGCTGGTATCATCCCTTCTCGTCTCAATCGACGAGACGCATTTTTTCCAAATATTTCTCTTTTCTCCGCTTTAATATTAAAGCTCATCTCTCTTTCCTCCTTAGATAAACAGCGAGCTCACTGATTGTCCTTTATTTATTCTCCGAATGGCTTCTCCAAAAAGAGGGGCAACAGAAAGGGTCTTAATCTTATTAGACGACTTCGACTTCCCTTGTAGGGGGATCGTGTTGGTAACAATCAACTTCTCTAAATTAGAATTTTCTATTCTTTCTACGGCTTTCCCTGATAAAACAGGGTGGCTGCAGGCTGCAAAAACTCTCTTGGCTCCTTCTCTCTTTAGAGCCTCTGCGCTTTCAACAAGCGTCCCTCCTGTATCCACCATGTCATCCAGAATGACAACATCGCAATCTTTGACTTCACCTATCACATGGAATACCTTTGCTTCATTTGGAGCAGGCCTCCGCTTGTCTATGATCGCCAATCCAGCTCTCATTCTCTTAGCAAACAGCCTTGCTCTCCCCACTCCTCCGGCATCAGGGGAAACAACGGCTAAATCTTTCAACTTCAGGGTTTTAATATAATTAGCTAATACAGGAAGTGCCATCAAATTATCAACTGGAATAGAGAAAAATCCTTGAATTTGGGGCGAATGGAGGTCCATGGCCAGAATCCTCGCAGCTCCGGCCGTCTGCAGCAGATCAGCAACAAGCCGGGCTGATATGGGAACTCTTGGCCTGTCCTTCCAGTCCTGGCGTGCGTAGGAGTAGTAGGGGATGACTGCGGTGATTCTCTCGGCAGAGGCTCGTTTAAAAGCATCAATCATCAAGAAAAGTTCCATCAGGTGAAAGTTAGCCTCATAGGAACCAGATTGAATAACAAAAATGTCTTCTCCTCGGATATTTTCATCGATATAAAAATGAATCTCTCCATCGCTGAATCGTTCCAAAACACATCTTCCCAAATCAATCTTCAAGAAACTGACAATCTCTTGGGCTAAAGCGTTATTAGAAGAACCAGAAAAAACTTTCATTTCATCTTTTTTTCTCACTCAGTCTCCTCCTCGATGACTTTCTCCAAAAGGAAGAAATTTCCTGGCGGCCTCTGGCTGGGGTGGGAGGATTCGAACCTCCGATGGCGGATCCAAAGTCCGCTGCCTTACCGCTTGGCTACACCCCAGTCTTCAGACTCCTCCAGTATCGCTCTCGAGGCAAAGTCT
>Ga0209636_10003118_pt1 | contig 16897 bp, 12 predicted proteins | sample DeeMarSWOR152_54_FD_187464 | JGI IMG/M metagenome (GOLD analysis project Ga0209636, IMG submission 187464) | Marine sediment microbial communities from White Oak River estuary, North Carolina - WOR-1-52-54 (SPAdes) (version 2) | ecosystem: Environmental > Aquatic > Marine > Intertidal zone >...
TCCTTTATATGCACATCGAGCAAGCGGTCAGCAAATTTCTCTGCGGATTCGGACGGGTCCACACCGCAGCGCTGGGTATGCCCGATATCGATACAGAGCCCCATTCGATGGTCGAGGTCTTTGATTCTCTCGTAGGCACTCTCCGGAGTGGGATACCTTTTATCAGTCGGGCCGTGATTATGGATAGCCACCTGAATGTCGAACTCTTTGACTTTCTGATTCACCAGGCTGAGAAGCCCATGTTCCGGCACCCCGATAATGACCTTCATGCCCGCAGCCTGAGCATAATTGAATGCACGCTGGACTTCCCCTTCATTTTCCATGTAGACCACACCGCAGCCATAAAGCTCCAGACCCGCTTCTTTGACTTTTCTGGCAACGGCCTTTATCTCTTCTTCTGCACTCTCCAGCGGAAGATGGAAGCTCTTAAACGCGATCTTTTTCAGTCCGAGCCTCTTGGTCATGGCCAGAGTCTCCTCCAGAGGAAAATTCCGGAATGTATAGGATGCCATGCCCAAGCTCAGATTTTTTTGGGGCTTTTCCGCTTCTGTTGGACGGCATCCCGGTGAGGTCAGAGTGAAAGATGACAGCGAAGCCGCTGCCATCCCCATTCCAGCCGTTTTCATAAAATCCCTTCGGCTTGTTTTTTTCATTGGTTTCTTCCTTTCCTTTAATTCTAGCTTTATCTTAAAACTTTCGATTGGTGTCATTGCGAGCCAAGCGCGGCAATCTCATAAGGATAAATCCAGGCATCATTTTGAAAGAATAAGAATGAGAAAACAATATCATATTAACTGCTAAATCCCAAATAAACGTAACTTTTTCCTGCCAATTTTTTCCGTTGGTCATTCAAATCCTCGCTTTGAAAATCTCTGAATCTTAGTTTTCAGTTGTGTTTAAAGATGATGCTTCTAATTGAAGAGAAAAGGATTCTCAAAATTTATGATGTGCAGAGCTCAGAAAACGAAAATATATTTGTTAAATTCTATTGATCCTGCTTTGATTTCCGATATTGAATTGTAGCGACTACAGCAATGACGGCAAAGATGACGGTGTTTAGAATCGCATCGAAAAGATCTCCATCCGGTTTCTGTGACTGTGTAAATATGCGATAGACACTGACGGCGGTCCCCAACCATCCAATGATCGCCATTACAAGGATTGCTTTCGGGGACCTCTTCTTATCGGCCATGGTACCCTCCTTTGAAATTTATGATTTTACATCCAGCATGACACTTGAACCAGCATCCTAGTCCCTTCATAATAGTTCAATCAATATCTTATTCTATTCCGTAAGGCTGCTGTAACTCATTTGCGGTCAGCAGAAAAGTGCCTGCTTGATAAGAATTTCATTTTCAGATGCACTGGCTGGCTGGGCATCTTTGTCCTCATTTTCCCATCCAAGCATCGTCAAAAAATATATGTCACGACAAAATAGCTGTCAAGTATGATCGGAAACCGTTCATGGTAGTCGGAAACATCGCAGGAAAGCTTAAACCAATATTCCCCATATCAATATCACAAAAGAGAATATTGGACACTGAATTGCTCTGCGATCCATCCTTAACACTTTTTTTATGTAACACAACACTTTTTTATCCCATCTTTTATCAAAATAATGCTGTCTTGCTTGCTTGTCAACAGTCTTCTTCCTCAAATTAGAGAATTAGAGATATCTGTCCATCGATTCCTAATTTAAAAATGCCGTGTTAAACGGAACAACATCGTAATCGATTTATCCGAGACAATATCTCAGCAAAAACCTCTTTGCTTATAGCAACCTCCGCCATTTGAAACTTGACATACCTGCTGTGTCTAAGAACCTTAGCCCCGATCTTTATAAGTTTCACAAGCAGGCTCCGAAGTGACCAGTGCTTGATTTTTCCCGGAAGAGCCAAGCGGCGCAGAAAGTTACCCAGATTATAGGCCAGTACAAACAAACATAACCTCGCCTGATTTGAGATGAATTGTTTGCAGGAAAGTCGCGTCCAGTTGAGAGCATACTTGCCTTCTTTTATCCACTGCTCGGCAGTTCCGCGCCCATTGTAGAAGTGGACTATTCCTCTTGCCCTGGCACTCATATTGGTCACGACAAAACCTACCCTCGGGAATAAATCTCCACTGTGCCATTCAACTTTCGCCACCACACGACGCCTCTTTTGCCAGCTGGCCGCCTGGTACTTGAAATCATGAAACCAAACAACCGGCTTTTTTGAAGGACGACCGACAGGACGGGTCAGCAGATGTTTAATCTCATCATATAAGACATCATTTGCCGGAAGACGGATTGCATACAGTAAACCGTTCTCTTCAAGGTATTCATAAATCTCGGGCTTTGCAAATGCAGCATCACCCTGAAAGTACTTTCTTTTTTTGTTGTTTTCATACCGTTGTACGATCGGTTCCAGCAGTTCTCTCCAGCGATCCGCACTGTGGACGTTACCTGGACGAAGTATCGCCCCCTCACAGTCGCCATGTTGGTTAAAGCAAAATAGAGGATGATAGCAGCTGCATCTAAAATGACCGTTATAGGCTGAACCCTCCTGCTCACCATGAACCGGACTCTCTGAACTGTCCATATCAAGAACGATTCGATGATGGGGTGACTTTTCCATTTCTTTTTGAACCCAGCTTCCGTTAATTTCAGACAAACCTTCAAGGTTCTCCCGGAGTGTCAGAATCTCTGTTTCGAAACGCCCAATTGTATTGATGCTGGCAGCATTTTTCTTCTTTCCGGTGATTGCCCTCATGACCGAATCTACTGATAAACGATGTGCATCACTGACGTCCTCATATCCTGCAAGACGACTGTATACAGACTGGCGCAACAGGTTGGTTATATCATGCTGAATATTGCGCCCGGTTCGCTTATCGCTCAGAAGAGCAGAAACAGAATCAAATAGCCCTAACGTATCATCGAGCTCACGGTAAGCAAGAAGGCCGCCATCGGATGTCAGTCTTGCGCCATGAAACTCAATCCTAATTTTACTGTCAAAATGAATATTTAATCTTTCACCCTTTGTGTACTTCATTTTTGATGGCATTATCAACCTCTATCTTGTTATATAATAACAATTTAGAGTGTTTCTGTTAAGCGATTATTATGTTTAATATGGGGAATATGGGATTAATATTACCAATAAATAACAAAAAAAGGGCCTCATCTCAACATTTGACATTTGCTCCTCTTCTTTTTAAATTAGCAATTAGTCTTCTTTTCTAAAAAATGCTGGGTAGTGAAATGCGACTCCACAAACTATTGGCGGCATGTCTGGTTCTATTTACTTTTTCAGCATTCTCACTCTCCTGCAGTCAAAAGGAGAAGAGTGAATCCTTAATTGAAACTCAATACAGGCCCAACACACTCACTGAGAGAGAAAAAAACGAGGGGTGGCTACTTCTGTTTGACGGAAAAAGTTTTGACGGCTGGCGTGGCCTCGGCCGGGAAGGCATCCCCGAAGGCCACTGGATAATTGAGGATGGTGCCATTAAAAAAGTACCCAGTGGAGAGGTGCCCCTTCAGGAGGATGGACAGCCACTCCAAGGGGGCGATATCCTGACTGTCAGGAAGTTCGAGAATTTTGAGCTCTGCCTGGAATGGAAGATCAGCCACGCGGGAAACAGCGGCATCAAATACAATGTCTCAGAAGAGATGTCGGCATCCCATCCACCTGGTCATGCGGCGCTCGGGTTCGAATACCAGATACTCGACGATGAAAACCATCCGGATGCAAAGGTCGGCGAAAACAGGACAGCGGCCGCTCTGTATGATTTGATCGCGCCTGAGGGAAAAACGCTGAAGCCTCCCGGCGAGTTCAATACAGCCCGGATACTTTTCAAAGGAAACCATGGGGAACACTGGCTCAATGGAGCCAAGGTGCTGGAATATGAACTGGAAACACCGGAAATGGAAGCACTCCTTGCCGTGAGTAAATACAGGATTTATCCGGAATTCGCCAAGAAGCGGAAAGGGCACATCGTGCTTCAGGACCACACCGATGCGGCCTGGTTCCGCAGCATAAAGATTCGTGAAATCAAGACGAATTAAGATTTATTTGAATCGCAGGCTTTTTTTTCGTGAGTATGCCTGCGCTAGACAAATGAAGGAAGGTTAACCATGAGCCAAGAAAAAATCACGCGCAGGAAATTCATCAAGACTGTTTCTGCGGCTACAGCCGGAGCAGCCATTACTCTCCCGGCATTGAGCTACCGCCGTGTTCCTCAGGCCAATAGCCGCGTGCGCGTCGGCATCGTCGGATTCTCGGACCGCGCGCGATTCACACTCATCCCGGCTTTCCAGAATTATGCGGACGAATTCAATTTCGAGATTGTGGCTGTCTCAGATATCTGGAAGCGGCGCAGAGAGGAAGGCGTGAGTTTCCTCCAGAAGCTCACTGGAAGAAAGATCACCGCCATGCGAAACAATGAGGAACTGTATGATTCAGGGATGGCGGATGCGGTTATCATCAGCACGGCCGACTTTCAGCATGCGCTCCACTGCATCCAGGCAGTGGAGGCGGGCTGTGACGCCTACGTGGAAAAGCCGTTCGCCAGCAGGATGAAGGACGCTCGGGCGGCTCTCAAAACCGTTGAGGCAAGCGGCAAGATCGTCCAGATCGGCACCCAGCGCAGGAGTGCCCAGAACTACATCCAGGCCAACAATTTCATCCGTTCCGGACGGTTTGGCGACATCGTTACAGTGGAGATGACATGGAATGTCAACCAGCCCGGACGCTGGCGGAGGCCACATCTGGTTGAAGCGCTCCGGCTCGAGGAGGTGGACTGGAAACGGTACCTCATGAACCGTCCTTTTGAGCCTTGGGACCCACGCAAATACATCGAATACCGGCTCTTCTGGCCGTATTCCTCCGGGATTCCTTGCCAGTGGATGGTCCACCAGATCGACACAGTGCACTGGTTCACAGACCTGCCGCATCCGCGGAGCGTGGTGGTTAACGGCGGATTGTATGTGTGGAAAGACGGACGGAAGAATTGGGACACGCTCACGGCTGTCTTTGACTATGGTCCGCTCCGGAACAAGTCCGAAGGATTCCAAGTCGTGTATTCCTCCCGGCAGACAAATTCTGCAGGAAGCGTCAAAGAGCTGTATTTCTCGAACGGCGGCATGCTCAACCTGGAGACCAACAGGATCACACCAGAGGGAGGTCTCACCCGGAGGATGGCTGAAGCCATGGGAATGAAGGAAAACAGACTGCCAGAAATGGCTATCCTAGAAGAGGGGGGAGTGGAGACAGCCGCCGACACGGGCGTCGATAACGCCAGTTTAGCCCACATGCGCAACTGGATGGAATGTGTGCGCGATCGAAAAAAACCGAATGCGGATATCAAGGCCGGATATGATCACTCCGCGGCATTGTGCATGACGATCAAAGCGATGCATACGGGCAGACGTGTGACCTTTAATGACGAGAAACAGAAAGTAGTCGTTAAATAAGAGAGGAACGTGGGGCTGAGCCAATAATTCGCTCACACCTTTATCAGTTCTGACTCGGTTTCCATCCCTTCATGCTGTTATAGACTTCTTTGAGAATTCTGACGCACTCATCCAACTGTTCTCTTGTATGATTTGCGGAAACAGAGAGCCTTAGTCTGGTTTTATTCTTGGAAACCGCAGGATAAGTGACAACGCCTGTGTAGAGTCCCCTCTGTTGAAGCCTTTTGCTGATCTCCCGCAGCCTCAAATCCGAGCCAGCCATAACCGGGACAACCGGTGATTTTGTTTCTGCGATATCCATGCCAGCCTCCCTGAGCTTGGAGTGCAAATACCGTGTATTCTTCCACACCCTGTCAACAGCTGATTTGTCCTTGCGGAATATCTCGAGGACCTTGAGGATACCGGCAGCTGTGTGAGGGGCCATGGCGCAGGAGAACATGTAAGACCTTGAAAAAATCCTCAGGTAAGTCATAAGCTTCTCTGTGCCCGCTGCATATCCTCCAATCGCTCCGAAGGATTTGCTGAACGTGCCAATAGAAATATCGACTTGCTCTTCAAGGCCGAAATGTTCCGCCACTCCTCCGCCTTTTTCTCCAAAAACAAGGGAGGAATGAGCTTCATCGACCAGTATTTTTGCTCCGTACTTTTTGCAGATCGGGATGATTTCAGGAAGGTTGGAGAGGTCTCCATCCATGCTGTAAACACCTTCTACACAGACGATCACTCTTTTTGTTTTCAAACTCTTAAGGACTCTTTCCAGATGTTGAGGGCTGTTATGGCCGAATACTTTTATTTTAGCCCCGGACAGCCTGACTCCGTCATAGATGGACGCATGGGAAAGAATGTCAACCAGTGCAATATCTCCGGGTCTGAGGAGCGCCGATAATATTCCAAGATTCGTTGCGTATCCGGTGGAAAACACGATGGCTGATTCTTTCCCCTTCATTTGAGCAATCTCATCTTCCAGCTGCTTTAATAAAATATAGTAGCCGCTGAGGAGTGGCGCAGAGACAGCCCCAGTCCCGAATTCATTGATAGTGCTCTGGACAGCTTTAATCACTTCGGGATGCAAAGAATACCCGAGATAGTTGTATGAACAGAAATTTAAAAACTTTCGGACCTTATGGGAAAAATGGTCATAGACCTTGAATTCAGCGGCTGGAGCAGACATAATCGGCTGGCCATAAATCATGTACTTCTTCTTCATCGCATCAGAAATGAATTTCCAGAAATAATCCGCTACCTCAAAGAGGTCATTGCTCTCAAAATCATAGAAATCAGCCAGAGTATACGCATCACAACTGATCTCTTTTCCCTCAAAATCTTTTTTACTCAAAGCCATCTTGTTCTCCTGACTGTGTCATATGAACCTCATGTTTAAATCTGGTTAATCAAAATAAACTCTTCCTCAATATTCTTTTAGCCGCTTATTGTATCAATCTTCTTCAAATACTTCAAAGCCTAATAAGGATGCCATATTGTAAACTTGTCTTTTATAATCCCCATAGAATGTGACCCGGTGCCAGCCCCACGTATCCCAGTTGTTCATCAGTTTGTAAACATCGCCTTTGACTTCCACTGCCAGCTTATTCCGGCAGGCCAGGTCCAGATCCACGTTAGCCACGGTCTTCCCCTGATGCAAAATGACCTGTTCCTTTCCTGCGTCAAACAGTATTGTAGTGGTCATCTCACCCAATGGCATGAGTGACCTGTTACACGCCCCCTTGCGGTCCTCAGAATGACTGCGGATATGGTATGGATTAGAAGTCCCCTTTGGACCGAAAACTTTGGTGGGCGCCACACAATGAGCATAGATGATCTGATTCTTGGCAGTATCGATCACGGGATCGGATATGAATCCGGGACGGTTAACCAGATAAGTCATCAAAAGCATGGTAAGGGTTGACCGCTGGTCAGCCTCACAGGCTCCGACATAACCATCGTTGTTGAGCTGCATGAAGCCCAGGCAGGGATAAGCGGGAAGATGGCCGCCATAAAATCCACCCAGGCAGTTGACTGTTATCGCTCTGGCTGCGTGTTTGTCCATCAGGTCCCGCATAGCGATATACAAGACTGCTGACTGCTCGATATCCTGGCGAGAGGGCTCGATGATCCTGGCTGCTTCTTTCATCCATCTCTCAGACCACTTTTTCGCTTCGGAATGATCGGCTTTTTTGTAGGCAGCGCTAATCTCTGGGAAGCCGATTCCCTGCATTTTTGTCCCGAAAAGCTCTTCAATCTTCTTATCTGGCTGGCCGCCGACAACCAGCGCAGTGGAGTGACGGAGCTTAGCGACGCAATCAATACAGCGAACAGCCTCAGCAACATCCTCAAAACTGGAGGAGGAAACACCGACAACTTTAAGACCCTGCCTCCTGGCCCGTGCGTATCCAGTGAGGAACTTACCAGAACCTGCGAAAAGATTGTCGACAAATACCGTCGGTTTCTTGGATTCGGCGATGATTTCCGGCACTCTCCCCCAGAGACAGCCGGCCAGGTAAACGATATAGCCGTCGACTTCTGCGTCGGACTGTAAAACCATTTTTGCATCTTCATCTTTTCGAGCCGTGACAGGAAGGAATTCTATGTCCGGACACTCCTTCCGAATCGTCGTCAAAAATTCCTTCTTGCGTCCTTCAAAATCGTAACCTATGTTCGGCCAGCAGGGCTCTTTGGAAGAGGGGTGGGCCAAAACAAGCCGGATTTTGGTTTGGCTGTTTTTATCCGGCATAAAGCCCGGTTCCGATGAAGACCGGGCATAACCAGGTGAAGCGAGATAGGACATGGCGGATATTCCCGCCGCATAAGCCGTGCAGCGTCCCAGGAACTCCCGCCGGGATAAGTGCCCGGGACAATATTTCTTTGGATTGCATTCTTTTTCTGGCATGATGTCCTCCTTTTTATATATATGGTTATATGGGGACGTTCCCTAATTATATGGGGACGTTCCCTAAGGTGACACCTCACTCATTGAAATCTGGTTGTTCATGATGAAGAAATAAAAAGCGGCAGAGGGAGATGAAAACTATCGAGATTTCGCATTCTCAAATGCTTTGACAAAATCTAACAAACCTTGTTCAACATCAATACAGTCTGTCACCTTGGGGAACGTCCCCATATAACCATATTACATCTTGACCAGTTCTTCGATCTTGAACGGGCGTTCCTGTTCGATGCTGCGGCGGGCAGCAATCCCGATCAGGATGGAGAGCGCTCCTTCCCTGCTTCCTGCAGCCTGTCCCAATGGATCTGGCCCTGATTTCCTGAAAATCCTGTCCTGCATGATCTGGTCTGCTCCCCAGTGGCCGCTTCCGCCTGATTTCATGCTGAATGTCTGGCTTGCTTTGAAGTTATGGGTTATCCGGAAATCGGCCAGACTTGTGACTTTCCAGGGCTGATTGTGGTAAATGCGGGCATCCAGCCTGCCCTTCGTGCCATTAAAGCCGACAAAATAGCCCTCATAGGGCATAAAGGCATTCAACGAATAGCTCATCATCACTCGGTTGTGGTACTGGACCTGAGCGGTCATGGTGTCCCAGATGTTGATCTTCTTCCGGAAGACGCAGGAATCCCGGATATAGCCATCCGCGGACTCGGCTTTAACGTAGAGATTCATGAGGTGTCGGTCCGTGGTGATATCCCAGTTAAAATCACACTTCTCTTTGTGCGGGCAGTTCATACAGCGGACGCTGCGGAAAGGGCTGTTGTAGCCGTATGTGCGAAGCTCCCCGTGGGCACAGACTTCCACTGGCTCTGCTGAGAGCCACCAGTTCATCAGGTCAAAATGGTGCGTCGCTTTGTGGACAAAGAGAGAACCCGAGAACTGTTTGAACCCGTGCCATCTGCGGAAATAGGATGCACCGTGAAAGACATCCAGATAATAATTGAAATCGACAGAGGTGATATCTCCAATCTCCCTGGACATCAGGATTTCTTTGATTTTTTCGGCTTCTGGGCTGTAGCGGTAATTGAATGTCACGACCAGCTTCTTGCCGGTTTTCCTTTCTGTATCCAGGATCTCCTGAGCCATTTTCTCGTCTGTGGCCATGGGTTTCTCAGTAATGACATCGCATCCCATCTTCATCGCCTGGCAGATGTATTTGGCGTGGAAGCAGTCTGTAGTCGTCACTATCACTGTATCCGGATTGGTTTCCTTTATCATTTTCTGGAAATCAGTGAATGTTGGACAGGTCGCTCCCATATATCCTTTGGCATACTCCATCCGGATGGGATTGATATCGCAGAGGCCGACCATATCCAGAACATCGCTGTATCTTTCTATGAGTGTTTTTCCCCAGGTACTGCTTCCCCTGATCCCTGTTCCGACCAGAGCGACTTTTCGTTTTCTGCCTGCTGGTTTTGTCAGCACAGACGTTTGTTTCAGTAAAGGAAGGCTGGCCGCAGCCAGAGCCATCTTGGCTGAAGAGGATAAAAAATTGCGCCGGGTTAATGCTGACTTTTGTGTTGTCATGAAACTCTCCCCAAATCCAATTGATTTCTCTCCATGTAGCTTTATCATAGGAGAAAAAAGATGTCAAAATACAAAAAAGATGGGGACGTTCCCCAAGAGTACACAGAAAAAGGGGACAGGCCCCTTTTTATATAAGGTGGTACCTTGGGGAACGTCTCCTATTCTCCTATTCTCCCTCAGAGAAGGAATTTCAATCAGGAACGTAGCGGGGGTAGGTTCGCTTGGCTTCTTCGGCCTTATTGAGGTCGACATCGACTGTCAAGAATGGTTTTTTTTGAGTCGTCTGGCCCAGTACCTCTCCATCCGGTCCGACAATCCAGCCCTGACCGCCGAGGTCTGCTCCTTTTCCGCTGAGATTAATGCGGTTGGATGAGATGCAGAAGGCACCCGAGACTACGGCGGCAGCACGTCCGGCCACAAGCCATTTATCCAGCGTGGATTTTGGCGTAGCCCGTGGGCAGGCAATGACGTGGACACCCCCTTTCCCATAAGCGCGAGAGTGTTCGAAAAACCAGATTTCCGTGCAGATAACAAACCCGATCAAAGCCTGATCTGTTTGGTTTGGGACAAAATCTTTGTCTCCTTTGTCATACCAGGAAGCCTCCCAGAATCCTTCCTCGTTCGGCAGATAATATTTGGAATGAGATGCCTGAAGTCCAGCTTCTTCTTCCCAAATGAACGCCTGGTTCAAGCGTTTGCTATCTTGATTGACTGGGCGGGTTCCGAGGACTGTGGCCGGAGCCAATTCTCGAAGGCGGATCTCCCACTTTTCGTGCACGTCTACAGCCTCTTCCCAGACAGATGGATCATACTCCTTCTTCCAGCCAAACCAGGGATAAAAAGTCATCTCGGGGAGAAGCACTAGATCGCTTTTTTCCACTTTAACGTGAGAGACTAACATCTCCCAGTTTCTGGCAAAATCATCCGGTTCGTTGTTCAATTCACAGACTGTGATTTTCATTGTAAAAATTTTCCTTTAAGAGATTGCTACACTTCGTTCGCAATGACAATCCTGCAGAAAAAAGGGACTAGTTTCCTTTTTCTGTGTTCTTTTCATTTAATTATAGATAATCCCCAATTTTAACTCCACTTTTCACTCATCTGAGTATCAACAGAGAAAATGAGTCTGACAGGACGAGATACTCGCCGCAGACAGTGACTCCAGCCGCCTCGCCCGGAGTATCGAATTGACCGACTAATCTCGGGTCTTTCGGATTGCTTATATCGATCTTTTTCAATCCTCTAATCTCATCCGAGACATAGGCATATTTCCCTTTGAGGGCCACTCCATTGGAAAAACCTTCTATCGGGCATGAACCGACAATCTTTGGAGCTTTGGGATCGCTAATATCGATTATCTGCAGGCCTGAATCGCCATCGGCAACATAGGCATACGTCCCTTTGACAGCCACTCCGTAAGCCATACCAGGTGTCTTAAGAGAGCTCACAAGATCAGGCGACATGGGATAGCTGATGTCTATGATGTGAAAACCCGTATCGCTGTTGGCCACATAGACATAGTCCCCGCTGACCGCGAGCCCATAGGCAAACCCAGGCATTGGGTAAGAGCCTACTATCTCAGGCGCTTTCGGTTCGCTGACGTCTATGACATGAAAGCCGGAATGGTCAGAGGTCATATACACCAAATTCCCCCGTGCGACCACAGTCCTTGCCACGCCAGGTGTTCGAAGAGTATGGATAATATTCGTTTTTGATGGGTCCCCGACAGAGTAGGTCTTGAGTGACCATCTGTCGGTGATATAGACATATCCCCCGCCCGCCGTTAATCCATGTATCCCTCTCATGCGCCCACTCGAGGCAACAACTTTCGGCACAGAAGCATTAGCGATGTCTATCACCTGCAATCCTGACAAATCTCCCACCGCGTAGATAGTTTTACCGATAGCTGCCGCCACAATAATTGACCCAGGAGTGTAGAAGAGACCTGTTGTCACAGGAGAAGAGGGGTCGGTAATTCTCAATAAATGAATGCCGGCAAAATAATCCACGACATATGCATAGTCACCACTCACAGTCACATTCCAGGCTTCGTTGTACATGGTGTACTTGCGGGTCGCCAATACATTCAGAGCCTTTGGATCGCTGATATCGATAATCTGGAAGGCTCCGTCATACAGGTTGCCCACAAAAGCATGGTTCTCCCTCACCGTCACTCCTCGGGCGTAGCCGGATGTCATAAAAGAAGAGATCAATTCCGGAGAAGAAGGATGAGTTATATTTATAACCTGCAATCCAGGGGAACCATCCGCCACATAGGCAATATTCCCGGAAACAGCCACACTTTCAGCCGTACCCGGCGTGTCGTACGTGCCTTCAAGTTTGGGCTTTGAAGGATCACTGACGTTTATGATTTGTAGTCCTGAAGAGCCATCCGCGACATAGGCATGATCCCCGCTAATGATCACTCCCCCGGCTGTCCCTGGTGTATCCAGAGAAGCAGCCAGTCTGGGAGAAGAAGGTTGACTGATGTCCACAACCTGAAGGCCCGAAGAGCCGTCTGCCACATACGCACGGTTCCCATCCACAACTACATCTTTAGCTTCGCCGGGAGTATCAAAAGACCCCTTGAGAAGAGGAGCGTTGATATCAGAGACATCCACGATTTGAAGTCCCTTGACTCCTGCGGCCACAAAAGCGAGGCCATCCTTTGTGTCTATTGCGAATCCCCCTCCGAGGTATAAACTGGAGACGAAAGCGGGTTTTCTTTTATCCGAAACATCCAGGATAACCAGTCCATTCAGAAAAGCGCAAAAGGCATGCTCGCCGACTATTTTCGCATCATAGGCTTTGGACCATAGAAGGCTGCTCACATATTCAATTCCTGAATCCTGGGATGGTTTTCCAAAGCCTGAGCCTGCCAGCATTATGATTAATGCTGTGGAAAACAGTTTTTTCATGGTAGAGATCATTTTTTTCTCCACATTTATTCCCTTTTATGAGATTGCCACGCTGCGCTCGTAATGACTGCCGCATAAGACTGCGGCCGAGTGCAATGACATTCTGAGGATTTGTCATGTTCCATTTGAATGACAACTCATCAAAAAAGGGGCCTGTCCCCTTTTTTTACTTTTTTTACAATTTATCTCAGATCAAAATATCATCTTTCCAGCCCAGCTTGATCAAATCAATTTTATTCGGGTCGCTCGTGCCCAGCCCATGTTTCACATCTGCATCCCGAATATGCCTGGGCACAGGCGGGATGGCCCTGTCTTTCCCCAGTTGTTCGGTTCGCTTGGCTATGATGAGGCGCAGACCGGTCGCATCCACTGCCACTGGATCCTGGCCGATAATCAACCCCCCGTAATCCCACACATAACGCCGGCTGAAATGGTGGGGACCACGCCCGTGAAACTGAGGAGTCAGGGCACAGAGAACATTCAATCGAGTCTTCCCCTTAACTTGAGGCAAATAAAAAAGTGAACCCAGGTCCGAGCAGCTGTTCGGGTGGTGAGCAGACTGAGACTTGGCAAACATGATATAGTTCTTCATGCAGCCGCTGACCCCAGCTAAATAATGAGTCCGGAGAGGCCGGACATTGATCAAAGAAGTGGAATTGACAAATATCGGGTTGGTCCGAACCGTGTGGTCATCAATACCTATATCTTCTTCCTTCACTCCGACATCGATCAGCCGGCGTTTGATCGCACTCTCAACCTCTGGCGGAGTTGGGAGGTAAGACCAGACATTGCTCTTTATCCCCACGATTTCGCCCGGCTGAATTATTTTCTTGAAGGCCTCGACTGGATCCTTCTGACCGAACAAGGTCATAACCGCCTCATCCAGCATATTCTGGATGATCTCTCCGTTAATCCTGGAATTCTCATCCAGTGCATCCTTATGGCGAATCAAAATGACTTTTGATTTCTTGACCTGCTGTGCGGGAAAACCCCATGCGGCCCCTAACACCGCCACAGTGCTTCCCTTGATGAAATCGCGTCGTGTGATAACCTTTCCCATAGTCATATCACCTTTAATATAGGATTGGGGCTGCGTCCTCAAACGCAATCCCTTTTTTCGCTCATTCATTCCTGCTCATCCAGTCTGATTACCCGGCAGTACCTCCTCCGCCACCACCGCCACCGCCGCCGCCGCCGCTGAATCCGCCTCCGCCTCCGGAAGAATAATGGGCTGCAGAGGTACTGGCCTGCACGATGGACGTCGACATCGACTCTATGCTGTTGATCATACTCTCGATGCGTCCGGTACTGATGAAGGAGGCTCTATGGAAGCCATAGTACCAGATCGGTGCCACAGCCCGCTCATCCTTGAGAATGAGGGGCAGTTTTCTGATAATTTTCTTTGCGTTTCCGAACAGGATACCAAACACCAAATAATGCTCCCAGAGCTTGTAAGCCTCCGGGGGCAAATCTTTAAACCGGGCAAAATCATCCAGAAACCGCTCAAGGGCTTTCCACAACTCGTTCTCCCTGGCCCAATGGCGGCCCCTCCGCTTGATCTTCGGTATCAGGATGCTGGACAGCAACAAGAGTACAATGTTCCCAGTGAAGAAGGCAAGAGGCATTGTGGCGGCCAGGAATATAGTGCGCATCCGTGAGCTGGCCGGTTCGATAAACTTAAGCGTCTTGGACTCTCGTCGCACTGATTTCACCCATCCCCTGTACCATTTCTGAAAATCTTTGGCTTTCTTCTCGAGATAATCCTCGAGCTCTTCGAGCTTGATCTTCGCTCCTTTCTTGGGATACTGCTCTCCCACTGTCACGAACAGATGATGAAGAAGCGCATGCTCGAAAGAATGGAGCTCTGAATCATCCATGAAGTCTTTCTTGAGTGTGACTGTTGTTTCGTACACCTGCTTGGTCCCGAAAAGACGCCTCTTTTCCACAAGCTTGTCATCCATCTCGATATAGCCGCGTCTGGCCAGGTCGAACAAAGTCGCTGTAAACGAGCGGGGCGTGATATCCCGGCCTTCACGGAGAAGCACCTCGACAAGGGCCGGTGAAAGGTCTGAGGGAACTTCCCGGAAGTATTCAGGGATATCATCGAATCGGTAATCTTTCCCGACTTTCTTCCAATAATGCACATAGAAAGGCATCCAGATCAACGGAGCAGCGATCAGCCAGCCCATCCAGATATACAGCAGACGTCTCTGACTTTTCCGCCTCTGTGCTGCTTCTTCCTGGGCCCGGCGAGCTTTCTCTATCGTCTCCTCTACAAAGCGGGCTTCTTCCTGCATGATGGATTCCCTTGTGTGGCGGTTTGAGGAGACGCCAGAGACAAGCCCTGCAGGCCACACCATCCGGATCTCCATGAACTGTCCGGCCCGGATGTTCGAGGCGGTGAATCGGGCTGTTTTCCTGTTAACTATCTCCGCTCTGCCTGAGAGGGGCCCGTGACCGTAAACCAGGAGATCCTCCTGGCTGTTCACAGATTCAGGAAGGTGGACCCTTACATCCGCGAATTCTGTGGGCTTGTCCCATCCGCTTCCGATAACCTGCCAGTAAAGCTCTGACACATCGGGATAGGAGATGACTCCGCCTCTCAAGCGGTAATGGAAATGGAAAGTTCTCTGTTCATTGGAAGCGGCGTAATACCACTTGGCCTCAAACACCCCCCCACTCCGAGAGGTCTCCATTCTCAACGGTCGCCCACGTTCATCAAGGATCTTGAAATCCTCGATGGAGAAATTGTAGCTGTATCCCATCCTGGCCACACGCAAAGGAATCCTGAGCAGAGCCCAAGAAAAGTTTCCCTGGAAATCGTATGTCCGGTACTCATCCACTGTGAAAGAACCGTCTCGGCCAATATTGATCTCAATCCTGACATTGGGGTAATAGAAATTCTTAGATTGAGCTCCAGCCAGGAAAGGGGCAGACAGGAGAATTATACAGACAGTAATAGCACACACGAGTGTTTTAATTCTGGATTTTCGAGTCATGACCATCATCCTGCCTACCACATCCTTTGAACTCCGGAGAAAAAATAGCACAATCCGAATGTTTTGTCGAATGAAATGGGATCCTACAAAAAATTCAGAAAGACTTCAGTATTGTTTTGCTTCTCGCAATAATATAATGAACTTGTTAAAATGAGACGTTTTACCGCAACTCCAAATCTTAAAAAGAAGTTTAACCTGTTAAGGAACGGAGAATGAAAGAAAACGCATCAGAAAACGGTCTGCAAAGAAAACTCGGGCTTTTCCCTGTCACCAACATCGTCATGGCCAACATGATTGGCGCTGGAATCTTCACGACTTCCGGCCTGCTTATGGGAGACCTCCGCAATCCCTCCATAATGATAATGCTGTGGATAGTGGGAGGCATCATTGCGCTCTGTGGAGCCCTATGCTACAGCGAGCTCGGCGCTGCCATCCCGAAGGCCGGAGGAGAATACATCTATCTTTCCAAGTTGTTCCATCCCCTCTTCGGTTTTCTCAGCGGATGGGTCTCCTTTTTTGTCGGCTTTTCCGCTCCCATCGCAGCATCCGCTATCGGGTTTTCCGAATACATGAGCCGGGCCTTTCCACAAATATTGAGCTGGGGGATCCTTGATGCTTCACTGGAAGAAGTCATTCTTAAGAAGTTCTATGCCATTGTTCTGATAATTATATTTGCCTTGATTCATCTTAGAGGAATCGTGTTTGGCTCCAAGGTGCAGAATTACCTGACTGTGTTGAAAGTCGGTCTCATTGTGGGGCTGATTTTCCTGGGTTTTTCTCTCGGGAAAGGAAACTTCGGGCATTTCTCCCAGGGAGGTGACTTCAGCTTTGATTTCGGAGGATGGAAAGTCATCGGACTCTCATTGATGTGGATCATGTTTTCCTACTGCGGCTGGAACGCGTCAGCCTACATCGGATCAGAAATTAGAAACCCAAGAAAGAACCTGCCTCTTTCTTTACTCCTTGGGACAGGCATCGTCATGCTTCTCTATTTCGGTCTGAATATGTTCTACATCTACGCCATCCCACCGGATGATATGAAAGGAGTCATTTC
>Ga0209636_10003120_pt1 | contig 16894 bp, 10 predicted proteins | sample DeeMarSWOR152_54_FD_187464 | JGI IMG/M metagenome (GOLD analysis project Ga0209636, IMG submission 187464) | Marine sediment microbial communities from White Oak River estuary, North Carolina - WOR-1-52-54 (SPAdes) (version 2) | ecosystem: Environmental > Aquatic > Marine > Intertidal zone >...
AACATTCCACAATTATTTAACTCCCCCGGCTCGCCTATCTGCACCCACGATGCGCGCTCGCTGGACGTGAAACTTCTGCAGCAATCCATTATCATCATCGCCTGTAAAGCTCCAAGCGAAAAGAATGGAAAAATTTTTCATAAAGTTTATTAGAAAAGGCGCGTAGAAGTCTACAAGAGAAGGGAGAAGTGAAAATGAGAAAGAAAAAGGCTTTGGCGCTAGCAAGTTTGTCGGTGATTTTGCTCGCTTCCCTTGCATTTGTTACACCTATACCACCAGTGTCAGCTAATCCAGGAAATGAAAAATACTGGGTAATGTATGGCGAAATAAAGGGGTGCTCTGACCTCGAGCTAGAGGATCCTACTGTAGACTGGAAAACCCCGTATCAAACTCGCAAACCGTTTATGAATCCCAAGCTTAATGGACAAAACACAACGTTCAGCGACCCTTGGGAACTCGATGGCTACGGATTGATTGTGAATTTAACGATTCCCCATGAGAGCTTTATCCCAGTGGAACACTGTTGGTTCGATGAATCATCAGGCATGTGGTACAAAATGAGTGTAACACTGGAAAATGACGGCTACGGATGGATATTTCTGAACGACACCGGAGACGTAGACTCCTACACATATAACAAGGACACAGGCGTATACTGGAAATCTCCTTCCCCGGATTCTGGTGAACTCGCAGCATCCACCGGCGATCTTCCGGACGTTGGTGAAGACGGCATAGCCGGCACACTTGACGACGGCTTCGGAGACGGAACAAATGATACGCGTGGATCCTCCATAGCTTTGTTAAACTGCACTATGCACGTTGAGCAGTGGGTTGGATCGACCTGGTCACTTTTGTTTGATTCAAAGTGGCCTGAAGTGCTCACGACGGGAACGGCCTCCGACATCGTAAATGAAACAAATAGCGAACTTGACGGCTGGGGCTCGACAGAGGAAGGAGAACCTTGGGAGTTCTACGCAGGCGAGGATCATCTAGGACTGCAGGTGCCCTACGGCGATCCAAAATGGAATGTTTACGTAACCTACGTTTGTGCATGGTCAGTGCTCAATTATGATACGACCGTGGGAGACTTGGATGTCATATTCCAATTGACGGAAACGCTGGTTAGAGACGATGTTGCGGTTGCTGACATAGACCGCAGCGAATTAGTCGATGTCGTGGACCTGACACTAGCTTCACTGGGCTTGTGGGGCGAAGATGAGGGACCTGGAGACGATGGCATACCCGAGACAGGCGACGACAAAAAGATTGCAGACGACCAGTACGACTTCGGTGCTCAGGCAGACATTGCTGACCCACGCGGACTGATAGACATCGTGGACTTGACGGTAATCTCCCTAGAATTGTGGGAAGAAATCACGCCGTAAGACTGGTAAACAAAACCTCCTTCAACCCCCCTTTTTTTCAAAATCCGTTTCCAAGAATCTCTCTAATGAAATTTTGCGCGCGAAGACGCACATATGTGAACCAAAAACCTTCAGTAGACGTGTTTTCTCTACATGTGCTTTCACACGTGCAATCTTGAAATTTGATGCTGCCAATTTCAAGAAAAAAAAAGGAGGAGGTTTGAAGTTTGTCAGCAATCACCGGGGTGTGTTTCTCCAAAGTGGACAGCAGCCATGACGAGGTCGACGATGTCTACGATGTTGTCGCCGTTCAAGTCTACATCTGGATTCCAGTCGGGGTCGCCTGGTTGCGACCACAAAGCCAGTGCAATTATAGTTAGGTCAACTATGTCAACGACTCCGTCGTCATTTATGTCGCCTATTAATTCCACTCCGTAGAAGGTTATCTTCTCTTCGTACACGGTTTGGATAAGGGTGTCATTGAACAAGCATGGCGTGTACTGGTTGTTTAGCCACATCAAAAACGTGTCGCTGCAGTGTGGATCGAAGAATGGGTCCAAAACAGTGCCGGTTACGTAACCGCTTTCGCCTGGCGGAACGAGGATAAGAGAAGTGTCCCAGTCATCTTTGCATTCATAGATTCCCCTGTAAGACGCCCCTGAATCAACGAAAAGGTAGGCTTGGGCAACTATCAATTTGTGATAGTGTCCTCCTGGATCAACGGTGGAGGGGCCTCCGTCGCATCCGACGGGTGTTTGTGGCACGTTAAAGTAAGGCAGCAGGTCGCCCATGGGATGGTTGAAGTGAACTACGTGGAGGTTCCCGTATTGCCAATTTGAAAAGGCGGGGTCAGCTGGAGGGCCAAGTTGACTGGCAATCCAGTCTAATGCATCATGCAGACTTCTGTTGACGATTTCTGGCATGGTTTCCCATCCTGGCTGTCCAGGGCCTGCTGAAGGCGTGTTTTTGTCGTCGAACAAGGTGATGGCGTATGGATTCCAAGCGGCGGTTTGAGTCATGTTCCAGAGTGGGATAATCATGTTTGCGAACGGATATAGCCCGAAGGGTCCGAACTCGTCAGCGAACGTGTTTTGTTCATACATGTCGTACCACACTTCAAATATCAAAGGAGCCACCAAGCCCCTAAGCTCGGTGAAGTTCCAAGCTGCTAGAACTCCAAGTGCATTTAGTATCGTTGCATTTGTATCTCCTGCCATTGTTCCAAGGATGTAGGGCATGAAGTTTCTAGCTGGAATCGAAAGGCTGTCTCCTTGTATCGCTTTCATTTCGTCTACGGTCAGCGGAGCTAAGCTTTGTATCAGTTCTGTTATTCTCTCTCCTCTGTAGCCGGGGTCATAGGTGTATGCTGGACCGATCCAAACAGGCCACGGATAACCGGGATAGCTGGGGTCTATGGGTTGGTTGTTCGCGGTAGCTATGAAGCCCTGCTCGGGGTTTTCGCAGTAGGGCAGAGACACATTACTTGGATAACCGGGTACTGGACTGGGACTCGTAGCGCGAGGTATCCAACCTAGCCACTCGTTTTGACCAGCAGATCCGTTGCTTGGAACAGTTCCGAAGGTTGGAACGCCCATCAGACCGCCCGATGGATCCCTTACTGGAAGTGCTCCTGAAGGACTCCAAGCAATGTTTCCTTCTTTGTCGGCGTATACAAAGTTTTGTATTATCACGCTCATGTAGGTTAGTGATTGCCTCCATTCTGTAAGGTTTTTGGCAAGGTTCATCTCTGCAAAGCCCACAACCTCACCATATCCAAATTCTTTGCCACACCATCGGAACGCCATTTTGTCGAAGGGTGGGGGCATGCCAGGAACCGTGATCATGGGTCCATGTCTGGTAGAAACTACAGGTATTGTCACAGGCGTTGTTACGTTCAAAATGGTTTCATACGTCACTGTAAAGGGCTCCCAATGATCCATATACCAGTAGTGAGTTGCGTTTGAAACGTAGTAGTACAAGTCAAGAACATCGGTCATGAGGTTTGTTACTCCGAATGCAAAGTAATCGTTGTGCCCAGTGTAAATTACGGGGCCTCCTGGAATGCAACACCCAATCGTATTGCTTTCATCAGTTTTCACGTGAACCTGCCAGTTGATGCCTGGAAACTGTAGATCAAGATGCGGGTCATTAGCCAACATTGCATTACCTGTCGCTGACATGTTTTCACCTATAACCCAGTTGTTGCTTCCAGCGAGTCCAGAAAAGCCCAACAGCTCTTTTAACGAGTCAGTTATCCCTTGTATGTCACCGAGACCTTCATGACCAGGACAGTCACAGTCCGGCGGCATAATTGTAGTCATGTTTATCCACCCAGTGGGCATCAGGAAATCGGTCATTCCGGGTAGGTTGAAAGGCGGCGCAGCAAACACAGGGTCCACCATCATCGCGAATGCTCCTCTCATTATCTCAGATTGTGAGCTGTCAGTCAACATCAACCCCATCATTCCCGCAATAGCCACCGAGTCTGGTGGAGTCCAGTTGTAGGGTAGACACCATGAATACGACATCCCCTGCGCGTACAGTGCCTTGTACTCAAGAGGTACAAGAAGCGCAAAGTCTTCTGCGTCTTCACGTATAACCGCGATGAAATCGTTGACTCCATTGGAAAATTGTTCAAGATTCTTTCTAACGTCTGAAGGAATTGTGAGGTTGGGATACAGCCCGTTCCAAGTGTCGTTTGCTATTTTGTAGATGCCAAGAGTTCGCATCAGAGCATCGTCCTGCCACATGAGGTTGCCGAATAGTTCAGCAAGTCTGCCAGCAGTTGCTCTTCGGAAAAGATCCATTTCAAAGAGTCTATCTTGAGCCATGACATAACCCATGGCATAGTAGGCGTCACTGGTCTCCTGGGAATATATATGTGGAACTCCCCAATTATCTCTGTAAACAGTGACATTGTGACGCAGAGTAGGCTCAAATATCTCTGGGTCTCCCGGATTTCCCAAGATTTTCAAGTAACCGGAGCCAGATTCTCCCTGAACCGAACTTGCTGTGGTGGTTGCTGGAATAGCGTTTGTCGTAAGTCCAAGGACAAGCAAAACTACTAACACTGACAATTTTGTTTTTTCCATTTTTTCTCCTTTCTCCTTAAACTGATTTAGTTGCGCCACGATTGGCGCAAGAAGAGGGAAATCGAGCACAGTTATGCCAGACGCCCTCTTCATGAAATAATAGATAAAACGGATTTAAAACCTTTCTGAAACAAAACTCTATAAAAAGAGCTCCACCCGCGTGCGCGCGCTGCATGTTGCTAGGCAAATGGATGTGGCATTCACTTTCTTGACTCCAATACCATCACGTACCATTGGAGTTTATTCCCACACCTAAATCATAACACCAAAAGTAGCTTGGCTTTGTTTTCTCACCATGGTCGAAAAACAGTCATCGGTTCGCGCGCATCACCTATGTTTATAGAAAATTAACAAAAGACAGCATCTTCTATAGGGAAATTGGATAGAGCTTATATTTTGGAGACATGGAAAACAGTGTGTTGATTGACTTTGAAGAAAATTGTTCTATTAGTCTTTGTATCGATGTTTTTGTCATTAGCAGGGGTCTCAGAGTTGCCAACACCTGTTGTAGCACATGCTGCAGACATTGTGGTTCCAGACGACTATCCGAAAATACAAGATGCTTTAGACAACGCAAATGACGGAGACACCATTTTCGTTAGAGCAGGAATATACCATGAACGTTTTGTTGTTAGAAAAACTGTTTCGTTTAAGGGAGAAAACCGTGAAACCACAATTATTGACGGTGATGGAACAGGGTCAGTTTTTTACTTGACACCTTCATCTCAGGTCAGCCTCAGCGGGTTTAAAGTACGAAATGCGAGCTATGGTGTGTTCATGTATCACACATATTATCATTCACATGTGATTACGGACAATACGCTAACGCATCTTGATACAGGTATTGCGTTGGCAGGCTCTCTAGTTGTTAATAATGACGTATCCGGCAACATAATATCAAACAACAAGTTGGGGTTCTTCTTAAGCGGTTGTAAGAAAAATACCATCAGTGGCAACACGATAGTGAACAATACGATTGGCATCCGCCTAACTGGCTCCGAAGATTCCGTCTGTGAACAAAACATCATTTCTGGCAACACACTAAGAAAGAACGATCAGGGCATCCATCTTGGCAGTCATGCTAGCGAAAACACTATTTACGGCAACAACTTCGTAAACAACATTGTTCAGGTAAATAGTCTGTCGCCTATCGAATCATTTCACAATACGTGGGACAATGGTGTAAAGGGAAACTACTGGAGCGATTATAAAGGACAAGATCTGGGCGGCGACGGTGCCGGTGACACCCCCTACGTAATTGACGAAGCGAATCAGGACAGGTATCCTTTCATGAGCCTCATAGAAGAAGCTTCTCCATTACCTCCTTTATGGATGCAGTGGTGGTTCTGGGCAACAATAGCGGTAGGAATCACAGTGCTGGCTGGAGTGGTTCTCTTCTTGAAGAAGAGGAAGGCAACAACACCGTACGGGCATAAACTCCATTCACAAGAGACTGTATGAAGTATTCTTTACACTTACAGCTAGTATGTGCACACGTTATAAAGGAAGACCCTTCAAAAACCAATCGATCGAACAGCTATCTTCTTCCCCTTTTTGTGATAGTAAATATTTAGGACTGATCTTTTTCGATTTTCTAGGATACAACAACATGCACTCAAACGTGCCTCCTTAAGTAGTATATGAAATCGTTAGGTCGCTTTTTGGGGCCACTGCTGGGGTTGACACGATTTCAAATTCAAAGACAGCCAAAGGTCCGTTGCCGCTGAATAGTTCCGCTCCTGAAAGGAGAGTAAAAACGCGCGTGTGTAAAATGGTTTCAAATCTGTTTTTGCGTTTTCAAGCTTGTTTTATCCTTCTTTTGTAAGCATGTTTTTAACCTTTTTCTAAACACGCTAGCGCGCCAGACGCACTTTCAAATATACGGGCTTTTTAAGCGCGTGCAACTAACAAATTCTAGTTGACTCATTCTTCTGCCAATCTGAAAAGTTCTTTCCTCAACTTCTTATGGTCCGCCTTTCCAACATCTGTCTTAGGGATTTCTCCTCTAAATTCCACGATTTTCGGAACCTTATAATGAGCCAGCCTTTCCTCACACCAGCTTAGAATCTCCTCTTTGGAGACTTTCCCTCTGTAATCAGGTTCTAGAACCACTATTGCTTTAACCCGTTCTCCAACATCAGGAGTTGGAACGCCGATAACAGCAGCTTCTTTAACCTTCGGATTATCATACAACAAGTCTTCTATCTCCTTGGCGTACACCTGCAAGCCTTTATACTTGATCATGTCCTTTGTTCTCTCAACGAAAAAGAAGTAGCCCTCCTCATCCATTCTAACCATGTCACCTGTTCTAAACCAAACCCTGTCACCAGCCTTAAAGTAAGACTTCTCGTTCTGCTCAGGCTTCTTCCAGTAACCCCCCATCACCTGTGGTCCACTCACCACGCATTCGCCAGGCTCTCCGGGTGGAAGAAACCTGTCTGTGTCAAGATCAACCACGGCAACGTAGGTGTTAGGCAAGGGAACGCCAAACGAACCCACCTTGTTTCTATTTTGAGGGTTAGCATGGGTCACGCCGCTTGTTTCAGTCATGCCGTAGCCTTCGAAAATATCGACACCAGTCAACCGTTTCCAGTCTTTCCGCGTTGCTTCATGCAGAGTGTCGGCTCCACAAATGCAGTACTTTATTCTCTTCCAGTTAATTCTCTTGGTTTTAGGGTGATCAACAAGATATTTGTAGAGGGTGGGAACACCATACCACAAAGTCACTCCATACTTGTCGATTGCACTCAACATTTCGTCCAAGTCAGGCCTAGAGAACACTATTCCCATACCACCTCGTAACAGGCCCATGAGCATAATTATTGCTTGACCGTACACGTGATAAAACGGTAGAACTGCCACACCAACCTCTTTGCCGTCCTCCACTCGGGTCCAAAAATGTCGTATCTCCTCTACAAGGGAAATTATGTTGTAATGAGTCAACATCGCTCCTTTAGGCACTCCAGTTGTTCCTCCAGTGTAAGGAAGCGCGGCTAAGTCTTCTTTGGGGTCGATCTCCGCGTTCGGCGGATTCGGCGGATATTTCTCCATTAACTCTTGGAATTGGATGACTCCGGCTTTTTCAGGAACCCCCATGCTAAGCGTTTTCCCACCGAGCCTCCCAAAAAATCGTTTTGTACTGGGCAAATACTCTGTTATGCTCGTTACAATGACGTGTTCGAGATCCACTTCTTCCCAAGCCTTTTCCACTTTTTCGTAAAGCAGGTCCAGACAAACGACAATTTTTGCGCCGCTGTCTTTAAGCTGGTGCACAATTTCTCTAGGAGTGTAAAGGGGACTCATAGTTGTCGCAATTGCCCCTAACCTGAGAATTCCAAAGTAAGCGATCATGAACTGGGGGCAGTTAGGAACAAGTATTGCAACCATGTCGCCCTTCCCGATACCTAAATCGTGTAGAGCCGTTGCAAACCTAAGAGACCAGTTCTTCAACTCTTTAAACTTGAACTTCCTGCCATAGAAAACTCCTGCAGTTTTGTTTCCCCATTTTTCAACTGCTTCATCAAAATACTCTATTATAGATTTCACCGGAATTTCAATGTCAGCGGCACATTCCTCAGGATACCATTTGAGCCACGGTCTTTTCTCGTATTCAGCTCTTGCCTTATCAGATTTTGATTTCGCCATCTCGGCTCACAAACACTGACACGAAGAACAAATATAAAAACTTAATGATTAAGCCGGTGAGATAACCAGTAGTAAGGAATCTTATATTCCCAAATATATTTCCCTAACGTCCCTGTCCTTCATCAACTGTTTTCCAGTTCCTTCAGTCACTATTCTTCCATGCGCAAGGACGTAAATTCTGTCCGACAAGTCCACGGCTACACCCACATCTTGTTCAACAAGCAAAACTGTGACTCCAGAAAGCTGAATTTTTTTGATGACATCAAACACTTTGTTTTTCAACATGGGAGCCAAACCCAGCGACGGTTCATCAATAAGCAGAAGCTTAGGCCTAGACATCAACGCCCTTGCAATGGCAAGCATCTGCTGTTCACCGCCGCTTAGGGTTCCAGCATCCTGATCACTTCTTTCTCTAAGCACCGGAAACAACTGAAAACTCGTTTCCAAGTCTTTTGCGATTCCCTCCTTGTCTTTGCGGAGGTAGGCACCCATCTTCAAATTCTCGATAACAGGCATATCTGAGAAGGGCCTCCGCCTTTCCGGACAGTGAATGATGCCTTTTTTAACGATCTTATATGGACGCACACTGTCTATTCTTTCACCGTCAAACGTTACTGTGCCACTATCAGGTTCCACCAAGCCTGATATTGCACGAAGTAACGTTGTTTTTCCGGCGCCGTTTGGGCCAACAACTGAAATGAACTTTTTGTCTTCCACCTTTAAGCTGACCCTGTTTAAAGCTAAGGCACCGTCGTAGTAAACCGTGAGGTCCTTTACCTCAAGCAAATCAGGCCACCCGTCCCATGTAAACTTCTATTACCTTTTTGTTTTGAGATATCTCCTTAGGACTTCCTTCAGCGATTTTCTCGCCATAGTGAAGCACGATGACTCTTTTAACCAACTTCATGAGTGCATGTAATTTGTGTTCAACGATAACCATTGTGTACCCGTCTAAGTGAAATCTCCTGATGGATTTAAGTAAGTAATCTGTTTCAATTGGATTTAATCCACTGAACGGTTCGTCTAACAGCAGCAACTCCGGCTCAGTGGCAAGCGCTCTAGCCATTTCTAGTCGCTTTAAGTCTCCATGAGCCAAGTTCTCAGCTGGTTCAAGCATCATCTCAGTAAGGCCCACTTCCTCCAACATGTCTAAAGCTTTTCGTTCAGGGCTTTTAAGCCATTCAAGCTTCCTAGCTCCTCTAGGAGAAACGCAGGATACCATAACATTTGCGATGGCAGGCAAATGGTGAAACGGTCTAACAACCTGGAAGGTTCTTGCAACTCCTTCGTTGACAATCTCATGAGGTTCAAGTCTAGTGATGTCTTTACCTTTAAATCTCACGGTTCCTGAGTCAGACTTGAGAAAACCGGTTATCAGGTTAAAAAGAGTGGTTTTTCCAGCACCGTTCGGCCCGATTAAGCCGACAATTTCGCCTTCATCAACGTGAAAACTCACTTTGTTAACTGCTGTTAACCCTCCGAAACGCTTGGTCAAATTTTCAACTTCAAGCAGATACATAGCCATTCCTCTGTAGAGAACTACTTCTTCTTTCCCCGCTCCTCCAGCTCCCTTGCCTCCTGAAGGTCATCGAGCTTGTCAACTAGGGACTTCGCTATTCCAGTTGGCCACTTAATGACCAAGATGATCACAATAATTATGAAAATGAGGCCGGGGGAAGTACCAGAACCGACCCATGTACTTATGTTCCATTCTAAATGTTGTCCAAGGCCAACCAAGCCGATGTCGGTCATTAACCCTGCTAAGCCCAACATGAGGTCATGCAAAACAAACTCCCCTAGAAACATCAAGATGTACGCCCCTGCTATCGGACCGTAAATGGTTCCCAATCCTCCAAAAATTGTTAATATGATAGGTACAAAAGATTGGGTGAGAGCCAACGAGCTTAGACCCACACTCCCAGTGTGCCCAGAATGAACATACAGGCAACCTGACAAAGCTGCGAAGAAACCGCTTATGCCAAAAGCCATTAACTTGTACTTGGTAGTGTTGATTCCTGACGCTTTAGACGCCACCTCATCATCGAGAATAGACACTAAAATAATTCCTGTTTTTGAGTAGGCAAGTTTGTACAATATGTAAGAGGAAACAAACAGAAAAAGCAAAATGAGGTAATATTGTGCTATGCTTTGTTGGTATAGAGCTCTTTCTTGGGCTTGCCAGCCAAGACCTTTTTCAATGGGAAAAAAGACAGGAAGACCAGTGATGCCGTTTTCAGCCCCAAACCAATCTGAGGGAAGCCCAAGAAATATCGTAAGAAGAATGATAGGGAAAGCTAAAGTTACTAAAGCTAAGTATGGGCCCTTCACTCTTAGACAAGGAAAACCTACAAGGAAAGCGACAAGAACGCAGATAAGCACGCTTAGAGGAATAGTTTCCCATAGTGGCAAACCAAAATGGGAGATTAGTCCACCTGTACTATAGGCGGCAACTCCGAAAAAGAGGGCATGGCCAAGGCTTAACTGTCCGGAGCGCCCTACAAGAAAATCCCAGCTAGCTGCAAAGATTGCCAGTGTCGAATACTGCGCTAGTGTCTGTAACAGATCAGAACTCGGTTTCGTCAGAGGAAAGACCAGCAAAAGCAGAAAGAACAGAAAAGACAGTAACCTGGGAGGGACATCTATAACCTTCGCAGTGAAGGTTGAATAACCTCTTCTGAAGTAACTCAGCACCATCTTAATCATTCCTCCATTTCCCTACGCTTCCCAAACAATCCTGCAGGCTTAAGCAAGAGGACCACCACCAAAACTACAAAAGAAGTGGCACCTTCAAGGTAAGCCATACCCGTCCAAATAGTGACAGCTTTTTCAGCATACCCAATGATAAAGGCTCCAACAAGACTTCCTTTAATGCTTCCTAAACCACCAAGAACAACTATGGCGAAAGACATGCCCAGCGGCGAAGTCCACATCTGAGGATTCGCGGCCGTGTAAGCAGCAATCAATATGCCAGCTAACGCAGCAAATGATGCGGATATGGCCATCGTCAACATGTATAGTCTTTCGGTGTTGATGCCCATTAACATTGCCGCCTCGCGATCTTGAGCCACGGCTCTCATCGCTCCTCCAATTTTTGATTTTCGGATGAAGACCCATAAGACGGCGAAAAGGACTAATGAGACTACAAACGCTAAAATGCGATGGTAGTCAACTGGCAAGCCCAAAATATCTACCGACCCTGACAACAAGTTGATAGCAATATCTGATCCAGTGAAATGCAGGATTATTATCTGCTGAAAAACTAAGGCTACACCAAGTGTAACTACCATAATCGCAACTATATCATCTAGTACAGGGTCTATAAACACCCTGTAAACAATCATGCCTATGAAACCTATGAGAATCACGGCTAGAATCACGGCTAAAAAAGGCTCTAAACTAAAATACTCCACAGCAAAAATGTAAAACATGTAAGCTCCAAGCATGTAAAACGCACCGTGGGCCATATTTACTATATCAGCCACGCCATAAATTAGAGTAAACCCAAGAGCCAGCAAAGAATAAACTGCACCAGATATTAAACCGTATATAATCAAGTCCTCAATCAACGCTGTTCACCTAACCATGCATGCATGTGGATAAAAAGCGAGTATACACTGAGAATAATAAGTTTTTCCCATGCGCCCATGCAAAGTTGTGAGACAGATTAAACCTTACTGGTCTTTCCAAGGACATCATGGTCAATGAAGAAATGTTTGTGTTTTCTGAACAGAAGCACGTGCATGCAAGTATACTTTGTGCAGTTCACGGGAATTCAAAAAAATGGAAGGAATTCAGGAGGTTACGAATTAATCGAGCATCCATGGGGGAATTTTGAAATCTTTGACCCATTCCGGATTCGGGATTATCTCCCTCTTTCCGACAGCCACCGGCACCATTTCACCGACTCCTTCAGCGTTCTTTTGCCACTGGATCATCATGGGGTTCGTGTATTCTTCAAGTCCGTAGTCTTCTGCCTTCCATCCTCCTGCGAAAACATCGTGAAACTTTGTGTATTTGCTTCTACCAAGGATGCCTTCTCGCTCCGATTTCTCTATGTAGGGTATAATAATGTCATATAACGTTCTGTTTTCGTATAGGGTTTTCCATGTGTCAGGATCGCTGAGTTCAGGATAGTCTCCTGTGACAGGATCGCCAATCTCATTGATAACCTCTGCTATACCCATTAGCCCGTCGTGCGCGCCAAACGACGTGTATATGGGGGTATGACCCCATCTTTCAACGTATGCGTCCCAGTAGGGTACTGCTAGCGGGGAGACAGGAGTTCTTGTTCCCATGGTTGCGATAATGGTTTCGTACTCGCATTTCCCATCTGTCCACTCCCACATGTTGCTTTCCTGAGACAACACGTTGACGCCTATGGGAACAGCTGGAATCTTTAGGTCTTTCCACTGCTTGATGAAGGCGAGACCCTCCTCCCCTGAGAATACTTCAAAGATGACGTGAGCTCCCCTGTCCTCAATTTCCGCCAGTATTGTTGAGAAGTCCTTGGTAAAGGGGGTGACACCCCAATAATAATGGTTACCTACCTTAAGTACCTCCGTTAGCGCTGGTCCAAAGAACAGCTCTCCGACCGTATCCAACTTGTTACGAAGCAATTCGCTCCACGCCAACTCCTCAACGATACACGCAACCTTAATTTTATCTGTGTATAATTCCATTCCTAAACCAGGGAAAAGTACCTCTGGAAACAGATATTCCCTCATGTAAGGCACCAAATAGTTGGAGAAAATTATATCTGTGTTGGTAGGCGTCGCCCTAAACATGTACTTATAATGTTCGTAGTCGCACGACACACAGCGATCACAAGGATACGAGTGGTCTCCCACACCGGTAGTAACACAGCTAAGTAGCCAAGGGGTAGCTGAACCACAGATGATGAACGGTGTTCGGTAACTAACAGCTATCTCTCTCATCGGATCAGTAATTTCGGTTCTGAAACCGCCGAATATAAACTGGGCTTTCTCTTCGCTGCACAGCCTCAGCATTTCCGACTCTCCTGCTTCCGGAGTTGACCCTTCATCAGCAGAAACTATGACAACTTTTCGTCCTAAGATACCGCCAACCTCGTTGACCTTCTCCGCCGCCAACATGGTTCCTTCCCTTATGCCCACACCTTGTATCCACGTCATTGGACCTATTGCTCCAATCTTTATCGGCGGACTTACGAATATGTAGAACGATGTTGGGTCGCTGGTTTCTTCTTCAATCTTGGCTGTGACAGTCCATTTACCTGTGACATTTGAGCTATATGTGTCCGTGAACTTTCCATTCTCGTCAGTATTTGTCGTCCTGGTGTCGTTTAACTTGAGAGCCGTTCCAAGTTGCACCCTGGTGAGGTTTGAGGGTGGCCTGGTGTAGGTCAATGTTACCATAGTGTTTGCCTTAACTGGGGAGGTTGCCCCTGAGACAGTAACGGATTCGCCGGGTTCCATTTCCTTAGGTGAGACAGAGAGGGTGATGGCTTTCTGTTCAGGTTCACTACGGAAAAACCACCATCCCGATGCTACAGCCGCAGCGATGATAACTACAGCGATAACTAATACGATCCAAATTTTTGATAACGCTTTTTTCGCCTTTGCTCCCATTATTTCAACCTCGCAGTAAACTATTTCATTCGTTTGTTATTTAAACATTTTCTAGTTTGGCCGCGGCGCCGCATGCGCGCATGTACACGATGTCTGTTGCCGTATTACATAACACTCGTTTCAAATTTTCATGCATTATCAACGCTTCTTTGTTAATTCATCATTTTCTTTGCGTTTATTTAAAATATCTATATCAACAACTTAGAATAGCATTCTCTATTTTGCCCCTAAGAACATCAGAATAAAGGACATACAATTCTACAGTAACCGCCATTTAGAAGTACCTGCAATTAACTAAACTGTCTGTTAACAGTGCGCTATCTCTCTGAGAACAGAAAACTGCTGATCCGCTACCAGAGGAAAACAGCTAAAAAGAGAGAAGGAAGTTAGGTTTCCATCAGACGTTAACATTCTTATTAATTGCCGGTGCATCCTCCTCACGAAACGGAGGCTTTTCTTCTTCGCCATACTAGAATGCCTGACACAATCACTACAACGGCTGCTATGATTACCCAGAACCACCATTCGGTCCAAATAGGCGGTTCTACTTCTTCCGTCATCTTGAATGATGTCCACGCGTCAATGCGGTCACGTAAAATGCTAATTGGTCCATGTGCCGCCGCCATCGAAATTTCGCATAGGACCCCTGTTGATTTATCCCAGAAAGCCGTCAAGTTCACATAGGTAGCCGCTACCGAAGTTGAGGGAATTACAACGTCTACATAGTTTACTTCTCTGCTGACGCCTGCATACTCCCGTGAGACTGTGCCATTTATGTAAAGTTTTATAGCAGATGTTTGTGTGCCCATCACTTTCGTGTGGTCCCACATGATTTCGTCGCCCTCTTCAAGATTAGGTTCAATAAAGAAGAAACCTAGGTTTCCTAAACCTGTTGCCACATCACCATCTAACGTCTTATCTTCTTCGCTTCCATTCTCGAAATGGGTAGTTAACGACAGGGAGCGCTCTGTACCTGAAACCTTCTGCACCGTCATACTAATCGATTCCGTGTTGATTTCAGGCCAATAATCTGGTTTGGACCAAGTTAAATTCCACAAGTTGGGCGGTGCGTAGCACGGCCTAGAACTTATTATGCGGAGGCGCATACAGTCAACTTCTACAGTTGCATCTTCGTACCACACGTCTTTGGCCACGGACTCAAGGTACACGAGTAGGCTGTTGACTTTAGCCCAAGTATCTATATTCGCAGATTCGTCGCCTGTGTCACGCCATTCCCATGTGCGCTCTGATCTCACCGTTCCGCTATTGGTCCAGTGCATACCGCCGTCTGTGCTGTACCACACTCTTATATATTCGTCGTAATATTGTTTGCAGTAAAGCTCAATGTAAACCTCTTTGATTGCCCCGTCCGGCGAGGTCGAGAACTTGAAGTCTCCGATTTCTTGGCTGTCTGCTGTGGCCTTGATGTAGTTGGTTGGGTTGTCGATCTCATTCACATAGGGGCTTGTGCCAACTTTGGTCCATTCATTTCGCGCGTCGCTAACATTGTCCGCGTAGCGACCCTCTTTCTCCTCAAACCAAATGGTATGATCTAAGCCAGTGAATTCGCTGTACTTCACCCGCATGCCTCTTTTAACTCCGGCAGCAAAACCAGCTGGAACCAGTGTTGTAGAAAATATCAGCGCAACCAATGTCACAAGCAAAATCATCTTAAATGCAGAAGTCTTACTTCGCATTTTCCATCACCCTTTTCCAATTGGAATCCTATAAATATATAAGATTACCGCTACGCCTTCTGTTAACTTATCAGCTGGTAAATCCCCGGATATCCCTTAATAGTAAACAAACAAAGTCATTTTCAAGGCGGTAGGATAACGTATTCAACTCGTTTATATATACTACTAGCTTAGCTACTTTTCGATTATCAGCTAAGTATTTGACGAGCTGCGTGCGCGCGTAGGTATCACGTTTACTGACATTCGGGTATACCGTGTCTGGTACAAAAGCGCGCCCGCGGTGATTCAGAAAGATTTCACCAAATCTTCACGCCTTATTCTAGGTAATTCTTTTTTAATGCCGGCAAGGTATCTGGCTACGTCTTTTATCTTTTCTATGTTATAGGTACCCACCATCATAATTGTTTCCATGACTGGTGAACCGCCCCCGTGGACACCCGCTACCTGAAACAGTCCAGTAAGATCGGAGGCTAGAATGTTTTCAACGAGCCTGAAAGCCCTATGAACATATTCCGATGAAAGTTTTGGATTACGCATTATGTACTTGTTAAGCAAGGCTCCTGTTTCTTCGCTGTAGAAGTCTGCCTCAAGCGGCAAAGTACAGGCTAGGCCTCCAGCAAGGTCTGCGAGAAGCTCGTATTCATGGTATATGTTCTCTCCAGCCAATCTTCTTCCTGCATTGGTATACACGGGATCAGGAACGTATGTTCCAGAGGGAGATTCCTTAGCATACTGCGCACTAGCTATTCCAGCAGCATATACAAGTTCCGATAAACCAATATACTTAGATAATTTGTCCCGAACATGGGTTGTTTTTTCGATGTTGTTGCATTCTGCGATTAGGGCGGCGGCGCCCCCCAATACGTCGGTCACCGCAGGCTTACAACCTGTATAGCTATGTCTGTGATAAAGTGCAAACAGCAAAGCAAGAGCCCTTCCGTATTCCCATTCACCGCACATGAACACTCTTTCCCACGGCACAAAAACATCGTCAAATATCGTTAGAGATTCTGCGTCTCCAAAATTGACAATAGGAGCGTCCAGTTTTATCCTCTTGCGCAGGTATGCGGGGCGAACCACAAGTTTGACTCCCTCTGTGTCGGCGGGAATTGCAAAGGCAACCGCCCAGTCGCCTTCTTCTTTAGTTAAGGTGCGAGTAGGAATAGCGATAATCTCGTCGGCGTACGGTGCAATAGTATTGTGGGCCTTTGCTCCACGAACAATAATGCCGTCATCCCTTTTTTCTACAATATTTAAATATAGATCTGGGTCCTCTTGCTCGTGTGGTCTTTTAATTCTGTCACCTTTCACGTCTGTTTGGGCACAGTTTGCGACTATATCGTTTTCTTGGAAATATTTTAGATAGTCAAGAAAGCGTTCGTAGTAGTTGGTGTTGTACTGCATATCCAGCAGTTTTGTAATGACGGAAAGGGCGTTCATGGAGTCTATGCCCATGCATCGTTGAATGCAGCCGCCCAACGTTGACAAAG
>Ga0209636_10003121_pt1 | contig 16893 bp, 16 predicted proteins | sample DeeMarSWOR152_54_FD_187464 | JGI IMG/M metagenome (GOLD analysis project Ga0209636, IMG submission 187464) | Marine sediment microbial communities from White Oak River estuary, North Carolina - WOR-1-52-54 (SPAdes) (version 2) | ecosystem: Environmental > Aquatic > Marine > Intertidal zone >...
ATTCTTTTGTTGATTATTGATATTTTCATTTTGAAATTATCGTTCAGAGCAAAAGTAGAATTACCCTGAATGAGTAAATAATCATGTGTTTTTTTATTTTTATTTACGATTGATTTAAAAAAAGAATAAGTCAAGATCGCAACATTGATAATACATTTTCATTAAGGTTCTTAGTATGGTTATTAAGCATGAACCTTTACGCTGTAAGCCGCTGGGGGGAATTGAACCCCCGACCTATTCCTTACCAAGGAATCGCTATACCGCTAAGCCACAGCGGCATGATGTATCCACCTGAATAACACGTGGTTTATTTTAGTTTTTGGCAAAAATGGGTTGAAGAGCAACATTTTTTAGAAGATACTTATTTTTGAGTTCGGTGGCTTATTATCAGATCAATAGATTTACCAGATGTTCAATCTAGACTTTCACCATCTCAGTTCAAGTTAACGAGAGCCGGAGTAACTGGAGTTAAGAAACTTGTTCATATTAAACGACCTAATAAAGATTCAGCTTTCCCTTTAATCGTTACAATGGATTTATTCGTAGACCTACCAGCTTCTCAAAAAGGCAGTCATATGTCCCGAAATCTAGAGCTTATTTCTGAAATTATTGATCGAAATCTTGAACAACCTGTTTCTGATCTGGAATCCTTTTGCTCTCAAACTGCAAAATCACTTCTTGAAAAACATGATTATGCCACTTTTTCAGAAGTAAAAGCAGAGGCCGATTACTTTTTGGATGTAATATATCCAACAGGTAAAAAAGGCTCAGAACCATACAAACTTGTAGCAGAGGCAAGAGCTAAAAGCAACGGGGAAATTAAAAAATTAATAGGAGTAAAAGTAGTAGGAATGACAGCTTGCCCATGTGCAATGGAAGTCGTACGAGAGTTAAACTCTCGTAATAAATGTGATCCTGCTCCAACTCATAACCAGCGGAATATAGGTACCTTAATGATTGAGGTTCCACGTGATGTGCAGTCAGTCGATGCAGATGATCTTATTGAAATAGTGGAAAAATCATTTAGTAGCCCTACATATAGTCTTTTAAAACGAAAAGAGGAAGCAGAACTAGTTTTAGAGGCTCATAAAAAACCAAAATTTGTAGAAGATGTTGTAAGAGATATCTTAAGTAAGGTTTTAAAGAAATACAAAGATTTACCAGATGACGTTATTGTAATAGCCCGGAGTGAAAGTGAGGAATCTATCCATAAGCACAATGCATTTGCAGAGAGAGTTACTACACTGGGCGAACTTAGAAAATAGATTTATACATTCGGATACACTGACCTGTTAAAAAGCTTTAAGAATATTTTCAGAATTACTGTCCCTCATGCCTAGATATAAGATTGCTGTACTACCTGGCGATGGTGTAGGAAAGGACGTAATGGATGCAGCCAAAATCGTTCTTGATAAAGTTAATCTTGATGCAGAGTATATTCATGGAGATGTTGGTTGGGAATTTTGGAAAACTGAAGGAAATCCATTACCAGATAGAACCATTCAATTATTAAAAGAAACAGATTGTTGTCTTTTTGGGGCTATTACCTCTAAACCAAATGAAGATGCACAGAAAGAATTAATACCTGAGTTGAGAAATAAGGGAATAGTTTACCAAAGTGCAATAGTAAGATTGCGCCAATTGCTCAATTTACATACAAATCTTCGTCCATGTAAGGCATATCCGGGAAATCCATTAAATTACAGAGATGACATAGACCTTGTTGTTTTTCGAGAAAACACCGAAGGGCTTTACGCTGGTGTAGAATTCAGACCGCCAAGCAAAGAAGTTTTTAATGCTCTTTTGACTCATAAAAAAATGAAAAAATTTGAAAATATACCTCTAGAGGAAATAGCTATTTCCTGTAGAATATTCACCAAAAAGGCTTGTCAGAACATAGTTACTCAAGCTTTTAAATACGCTAAAGAGCACGATAGAAAATCTGTAACTCTTATTGAAAAACCAAATGTTATTCGTGAAACAAGTGGAATGATGGTTGAGGAAGCTAGAAAAATTGCAAGCGAGTACCCAAATATTGAATTCAGAGAAGTCAATGTAGATGCAATGTGTATGTGGCTCGTTAAAAACCCACAGGACTACGATGTGTTAGTTTCATCCAACATGTTTGGAGATATTATTTCAGATCTTGCCGCTCAACTTGTTGGTGGTTTGGGTTTTGCAGCAAGTGGAAACATTGGAGATAACTACGCTGTCTTTGAACCTACACACGGTTCAGCACCAAAATATGCAGGACAATACAGAGTTAATCCTATTGCTATGATACGTTCTGTAAAATTGATGCTAGATTGGCTTGGTGAGAAGAAACAAGCAGAGAATCTGGATACGGCAATAGCTCAGATTATAAAAGAAGGGAAAGTAAAAACCTATGATATGGGTGGAAAGAATACCTCTCTAGAAGTTGCAAAAGAGATTGCTAAGAAGTTTGAGGAATTCTAAGAAAAATATTTTTTAGATTTCGTTAAAAGAATAATTAATTATGAATCTTATTTATTTTAACTGTTCTAATGAAAAAATAGAAAGAAGGGTGAAATGTTTAAGCTACTTCTATTCCGCCCTTAAATGTGGCAAACGCCATGTATCCAAAGAAACCGAAGAGGCCAAATCCGCGCATGAAGCCGCCGGTATATGCTCCAACATCACAACGGCTAAATCTGACAATGCCAGATGTAGTTTCCGTACCCGTTATTTCTGTGTAATGGATACGGAGGGCAAAGAATCTGTTTCCAATGCCATTGGGTTTATAGCCGAAGTAAAATCCTCTTACAATAGTTCGGCCAATGTCTGTTGGTTCTGGATCGCTGTCTTCTACGTTCATTCCTGCTGCGAGGGGTATCGTCGCCAACATCAGCATGCATATAAATATGCCAATCATCTTGGTTTTAAGCTTCATAATTTTTTTCCCCGGACTCTAATAACCATAACGGTATATAAATGTTTTGCTGATTTATATATTAATATTACTTAATTTTATCTTAAAACGCAGAAGTTTATTGTTTGACTTTTCAATAACATCATTAGCAATTTTTACTAAAAGTTGAAGATATTTTTCATTACAAAATAATAATCCATTCCTTCCTATTGGCGCATCGAGCCGTTCTGTACTACAAACCTCGACAACGATTTTCTTCCCAATAGATTTTACACCCGAATTTTTGAATCCACATGAAATAGCAGTTTTTATCATTCTATCTGCCGCCTCATTATTAATGGATGTAACATGTATTATGGGGGATTGTGCAAGTAACCATAATTGACCCTTTCTTGCCTTTTTTGCTGATATATTAATTTCATCGGGCCTTATACTTTTGTGCCACTTACCTAAGAACTTTGCATTTTTTTTATCTCCAATATCAGGTATTTCAAGTAAGACAATCCTTCCAGCACAACTACTAGAAGTATAATAATCTTCAAATTCATTGATTATTTTTATAATCGGTAATATTCCTTCATCTACTTGATTTTCATTACAAGCTTTTTCCAAAGATATAAGTGCATTTCTCTTAGCTTCTAAAAACTCCTTCTTGCTATCCATTTAGTCTACTCTATAAGAAAAAACAGGTTTATAAAACATTCATCCTTTCGTTTTGTTAATTTTAATATCTCGATTTTCTAGAGATTCAAAAAAGATCTTGGGGGGAACTATATCCTCTGGACAAAAAACACCTCTTTCATTAATCACACCACTTTCTATCATTTGAGCAATAATTGAAACAGGATACCCAGTTGTACGCATCATAGAAGTAATATCATTCTCTTCGTCATAATAATCGATTATAGTATATTCAAGTTGAATTTTTTCGTTATTCTTCTTACCTTTACTCAAGACTTTTACCAACACTACGTCTCTTTCATTTTTAGGCAAAATCTTCAAAAGAAGTGCCGCCAATATTTCTCTCGGACTAACTCGATTTTTACCAATTACAATCTCCTCATCTTCTGCAAAACCTAAATCTATAAGAGTTTTGAACTTCTCGCAATGGCCAGGATATCTAATTGTTTTATAATCCAGATAGCCGATTTTATCCTTATAAGTGTAGGGAAGTGTAGAACACCCACCCGAAGTCAGAAACGCTTCCATGGTTCTAAAGGGTTCCGGAAACTCTATTTGCTCAAGTTCTGTCATGGATTTCTTTTTAATAATCTTACCATGATCAAGAATAATTGCATCTTCAACGTATTCATTTATTAATCCATATGGTGAGAATACAATCTGGTAATTAAGTGGAGGTTTTGGATCAATCGGTAAACCACCTACTCTAATCTTTACATAATCAACAATATCCAGTCCTTGAACAATGTCTCGTGTAATAACAGAAGTTAATCCTGGGGCAAGTCCACAATCAGGTATTATAGTAACATTATTTTTTCTTGCCATTGCAGATAAGCTTCTTTCTTTTTCTACAATAGAATTATTTCCTCCTAAATCTAGAAAATGTGTTTTTGCCCTTATAGCTGCTTTGGCCAGGTTATAATTGAATTTGTAAGGAACAGCAGATATCGCTACATCATATTTTTGAAAATATTTCTTTACATCATTTGTTTTTTCTACATCAAGTGTAAGAAAATCTATTTTCTTATTGTTAAGAAATTCTTTAGCAGATTTCATTGTTTTTTTATCTTTATCTGCAACAGCGATACCATCAAAATTTGAATATTTAAGCAAATCATAAGCAATTGCTCTTCCCATCATACCTGAGCCTAAAACGATAATATTCAAGATATCCTTCTCCGGATTGATGTTTTTCGAAATACTAGATATTGTTTAAAATCATTTCTCTAAGATATCGTATATTTCTTATATTGAATAACTTATTCGGGGAACGGCTAAGGGAGATTATTTATGGGTCAAGAATTTTGGGATCGTAAAATTGAGACGATGCCTTTAGATGAATTGAAAAAATTGCAGGTAAAGAGATTAAGAAAATTGGTAAAATATGTATACAACGGCAATAGGTTTTACCATGACAGATTCGAAGAAGCAAAAGTAACACCTGATGATATAAAGACTCTAAAGGATATAGAAAAACTTCCTTTCTTAACAAAACAAGATCTGAGAGATTACTACCCTTTTGGACTTGTTTGTACACCTCTTGATGATATTGTTGAAGTCCACGCGTCTTCTGGGACAACTGGTAAACCTGTTGTCGGTCCTTACACACGTAATGACTTGGAATTATGGGGCGAGGTAATGGCCCGTTCTCTTTGGGCCAATGGACTCAGGAAAAAGGATATTATGCAAAACGCCTATGGATACGGTCTATTTACGGGTGCCCATGGTTTTGAAAAGGGTGCACAAAAAATCGGTGCCATGGTAATTACAATTAGTTCCGGAAATACAAAGAGACAGATTACTGTTATGAAAGATTTTGGAACTACAGTACTCGTGTGTACTCCCTCTTATTCAATGTATGTGGCAGAGACTGCTGAGCTAATGGGTTTTGATCCTCTGAGGGATTTCAAATTAAGAATGGGTTGTTTCGGTGCTGAGTCATGGAGTGAAGAAATGCGAAGAAATGTTGAGAAGCGTTGGGGAATCGTTGCTCATGAACATTACGGTTTGACAGAGATAATAGGTCCAGGGGTTGTCTCTGAATGTAAGGAAAAGAAATTACATATTAACACAGATCATTTTCTCCCCGAAGTTATTGATCCTAATACTGGAGAAACACTAGAGCCTGGAGAAGAGGGAGAGTTAGTATTTACAACTTTGACCAAAGAAGCATTTCCAGTCATAAGATTCAGAACTAGAGACTTGGCTGAATATCATGAAGAGGAATGTAAATGTGGCAGAACCCTTCCTATTCAATCACGTATCAAAGGAAGAAGTGATGATATGATGAAGGTAAAGGGTGTAATCGTTTTTCCTTCTCAAATAGAAGCGGCTTTAATGAAAGTCGAAGGAGTGAGCGATAATTATCAAATTATCAAGACAAAGAAAGGCGATATGACTTCATTATCAGTTGAATTTGAACCAACTGAAAAGAGATTCAGGGAAGGAAGTCTTGATGATATTGAGAAACAGGCTGAGGATGAAATATATAGCGTTCTAAACTTACATGTAACTGTTAAAGCTGTGCCACCAAAAACCATTCCACGTAGCACAGGAAAAGCTATACGCGTAATTGAGAGATAGACTCATTTAAGGATGGGCAAACTAAAATGATAGAGCTTCTAAAGGCAGTTTTACCATATATTTCAGGGCTTTGGACACTTCCGTGGATACTTGTTGGCTTTATTGTGACAATACTGCTTTCTCGTTTTATTAATGATGAAAAAATAGATAGAACAATGAAGAAAATTGGTCTCATCTTGCTTTTTGTTTTTGTTCCTCTACTGCTCTTTAGAATATTTCTCAATGTAGATTTTGGTGCTAGAGAACTTGAATTTACTGTTATCACAATATTAGTTATTTTTTTCATGTATCTGGTTGCATACCTTTATTCTTTTAAAAGATCAAAAACTCTGCAATTAAATAAAAGCGATAAGCAAACATTTATAAAAACAGTTTTAACAAATCAAGGACGAAGTGCAGCGTTTATTGGTGGTGCAATGCTGGCTCATCCTGACCTCGAATGGAAAATCGCAGCTGGAATTTACATAAGCTTAGTTGGAATTGCCTTGTTTGCTGTTATACCATATATCCTATCTCACATGCATAAGAAAGAATCCAAAAATACACAAATAAATGCCTTGCCATGGTATTTGAAATTGTATCCATGGTATCTTATTTCTTTTGTCATAGCTGCTTTAATATTGCATGGACCTGCAAACATAGATATTGATTGGAATAGTTCGGGAGGAGTTGTTTTTACATTTGTTACAGCAATTACAATACCTGCTGCACTATATTATGTCGGCGCAGGCATTCATCCTTATGATTTAAAGATTAATGAGATGAAAAAACTGTTTAGCTTAAAACTCAATAGTAGCAAGGACCATTGGCCATGGATAAGAAGCATTTTTTTCCTTACGGTGATAGTTACACCATTGTTAACAACAATTTTTTTTGCTTTATTTTTAATTTTAAATTTCATTCCTAAAGAATGGTTTGCTGTAATTGTAATTAATTCAATTCTTCCAATAACTAGTACAAATATGTTCCTTATTCCTTATGGAATTGATAAAAAAGTAACTGCTCTATCAGTCACATGGACAACAGTTGTATGTGTTCCAATTGCTGTTTTGTTAATTACTGTATTTTCAATGTATTTAACATAATCATTTAGAAATATAAAGAAAGTTTCATTAATGCAAATATTATCTCACTTTCCATTCTTGGAGGTAAATTTAATGGATTTTAGTTGGACAGATGAACAGGAGATTTGGAGAAGAACAGTTAGGGATTTTGCTCAGAAAAAAATTAAACCAAGAGTTCGAGAAATCGATACTAATAAAAAGATTCCTGAAGAAATCATCAAAGATATGTCAAAATTAGGATTATTAGCTCCTACTACTTCGCAGAAATACGGCGGAGCAGATCTAGATTGGACAATGGCTTGCATTGCTGCAGAGGAACTTGGACGGGCAGACATTAGCCTTGCAATTCCAGTACTCTATTTAGTCGAAGCAGCTTGGGGATTCATATTTAATAGATATGGAACAGAGAAAGCTAAGGAGAAGTATTTGCCGAAGGTAACTTCTGGCGATGCGTTTTGTGGTATTGCTGTTACTGAACCTACTGGTGGTTCAGATATTGTTGGTGCCGCCAAAACAACCGCAATTAAGAAATCAAATAAGTGGATATTGAATGGCGAAAAGATTTTTATCAGTGGAATAACTGAATCAAGTAAATGGGGTGGCATTCATCTTACTCTTGCAAGAACCGATCCTTCCAAAGGCCACAAAGGCTTTTCCTTCTTCGCTGTTCCATTGAAAGATAATCCCAATGTAGAGACCACATTGCTTGAGGACATGGGGCGAATGGGAATTTCTACTGGTGGTTTTGTAATGAATGATATTGAGTTACCTGAGCATCATCTTATTGGTGAACTTGATAGAGGATTTTACTATGCCATGGAAGGATTTTCTGCTGCACGTGTTCTCATTGGTGCTACTTGTGTTGGTGCTTCAGAGGCAGCTTTAGAGCTTGGAATGGATCATATTAAAACTCGAAGAGCATTTGGTCGCCCACTTGGGAGTTTTGAGGGAATACAGTTTCCTCTGGCAGAACATTATTGTAATATTGAGGGTGTGAAACTTTTAACCTATAGGGCTGCATGGACTATGGATAAAATGTACAAAGAAAAAAAACGTACACATCATGATGTAGCCATAGCAGCTGCAATGAGTAAGCTACGCGCTCCTATTCATGCTTTTGAGGTGATGAATGAGGTAGCAGACTGGTTAGGGGCTACCGGCTATACCAAAGAATATCCTATAGAAATGGGAATACGGGGTGTTCGATCATATTCTATTGGTGCAGAAGGAACAATGAACATAATGAGAATAATTATCGCTAGGGAGCTATTGGGCAAAGAGTTTTTACCTTACCAATAGTATTAGTAAAACCACTTAATCTCAAGAGCGCACGTTCAATGAAACTTAAGATCAAAATCCTAAAACCTTTTTCAGATATAATTGGCAAAAAGGAGTTAGAGCTAGATTTTAAGGGCATGACTCTTGATGATCTAATTAAGTATCTAGTTGACAAATACCCGAAATTGAAGAAAGAATTTTATAAGAATTCTCAAGAAATAACAGACTACATATGTATTTTCGTTAATGACAAACCTATATCTGTATTAAATGATACCAATACAGAGCTAAAAAATGGTGACGAACTCTTATTTTTTGTTCCTGTCAGTGGAGGCTGAGCAATTCAGCTTTTTTCTTATTAAAGCGAGTGAATAAATCCTCTTTCGTATAAAATTGTTGCATCTAAGACTTCGCCTTCAGCTGTATCAAGAAAATCTAATGTATCTTTCAATGTATCAAGCATATTCTGCTTATCTTGAGGTAACCTTCCATAAACACCACTATAAACTACTTTATTATTTAACCAGATACTATTAGCAAAATGATCTGAGGCAAATTCACAATCGCTTACTTCAAGGTTTTCGACTAGCATCTTAACTTCCTGCAATTTTTCAATGGGAGATGTAGGTTTATAGTGGCCAGAATTTTTCTCCTTTTCTAAGAGAGAACCATGCTGAACTACCAGTGTTCTAAGTCGAATGAAGTCTGGATTCACTTCATTGCATACCCTTGCAGATTCAATAGCATGCTCTTTCAAACTGTCTTTTCCTCCACTGCCCACAAGGATATAAAAAGAAAGCTTTAGCCCAGCCTTTTTTGCTGTTCTGCCTCCAGCTATCATTTCTTCGGGTGTCGCACCCTTACACATGAATTCTAAAGTTTTTTTATCCCCCGATTCCAAACCCACGTGTACTCTTGTGAGACCTGCTTCCTTAATTTTTCTTAGACGATCAACTCCTAATTTCATCAAGGTCTTGGCTCTAGCATAGGAGGTGATTCTCTCAGCATCTGGAAAACTATGTTTTACATATTGAATGATTTCCTCAATGTTTTTCATAACAAGACTATCAGAATCAGCAATAAATACTGTCTTAGCATTTTTATAGATCTTTGCTGCAGTATCAACATCTTTTTTTATTTCCTCGACCGATTTAGGTTTAAATTTGAAGGTCTTATACATTGTACAAAAGAGGCATTTGTTCCATGGACATCCTCTAGAAGCGCGTATAAGTGCAGAGGCAGCTTCATTGGGAGGTCTGTAAGGTGGATAGTCATAATCAAACATAGTAATTATCTAAAAGAGATGAAATGTGTTTTTAAATTTTCGCTTCTTTTGCAAATAATGCTGCTCCAATTGCCCCAGTCAATTGTGGATGTGGCGGTGTATGAATTTCCTTGCCTACATATTTTGACAGGACCTTCAATAAGTAATCGTTATATTCAATCACGCCACCTGTCACAACCAATGTACCTTCAAGCGTGTCCATTTCAATAACCCTCTTACCAACTGATTCGAAAGCACTTCTGATCATATCATCGATTTTCTCTCCTTCTTTAATCCTAGTTAAGATTTCAGTAGATGCAAAAACTGTGCAGAAGCTGTTAAGCGCAATTTCTTTATCGGACTTGGCAGCAAGTTTGTTCAAGTCATCCATTGGAAGGTTTAATCTATGAGCAATTTCTTCTAGGAATGTCCCAGTGCCTGCTGCACATTTTCTGTTCATTTTGAATCCAATTATTTTGCCTTTTGAATCTATTTTGATGATTTTTGTATCCTGACCTCCAATATCGATGACAGTGATTTTCTCTGGAAAATAGTGGTAAGCTCCTTTTGCATGAGCACTAATTTCTGTTTTTATACTGTCAACAAAGGTAGCGTTTTTCCTTCCGAACCCTGTTCCTGTAATATGGCTAATCGCGTTTGAAGATACGTCTGCAGCTTTAATGATTCCCTCATATGCATTCTTGATAGATTTCTGTAAGTCAGCCTCAGTTCGTTCAATGATAGATTCGATAATCTTATCTTTTTCATTGATAATCACTGCTTTGACGTAAGATGTACCAACATCAATTCCTGCAAAGTATCTATTATTTACCATATTTCCACCTATTTCATTGGAACAACTTAAAAATGAAAATGATTATCCGTATTTGATTGTTAGCATTGATCAATTCCTCTTAATAAAAACAAAAAGAATTAAAAAGTTCTACCTTCATATAGGATTGTTACACATTCGCAATGCTACTTGGCAAAGGGAATTTAAATCGTTACTTATTTCCAAATGCTGGGGGAGATCGGATAGTAAATGAGAAAAAGCTAACCCGAAAGAAGATTAAGGCAACTTCAGAAATGAAGCAGATTATGGCTGATTATTATTATGAATTGGATTCTGCTGTAAAAAGTAAAGAAAAAAAGGTTGCTTGGTGTTCTAGTGTAGGACCTGCTGAGATTTTGAGAAGCATGGGTTTTTATGTGTATTTTCCGGAAAATCATAGTGCCATGTTAGGTTCGAGTAGGATGGCTACAGATTTAATTCCTTATGCGAATGCAATTGGTTATTCACCTGAGATATGTTCATATTTAACTTCAGATATTGGAGCATATCTTAAGAAAGTTACACCTCTTTCTCGAGCTTATGAAGGTATCGAGAGTATACCTAAGCCCGATGTTTTAGTGTTTAATACAAACCAATGTAGAGATGTTCAAGACTGGTTTGGATTTTTCGCGAAAGAATTCAATGCTCCTTTGTTAGGTGTATATACTCACAGAGGAATTAACGATGTGACAGCCACACATATTTCCTCTATTGCGCAACAGATGGAATCATTGATTGAACCTCTGGAAAAAATCTCAGATAATGTTTTTGATATAAAGGAGTTAAAAAAGGTTATATCTCTTTCACGTGAATGCTCTGATCTATGGAAACAAGTATTAGAAACTGCTTCTGTTTTACCATCGCCTTTGACTTTTTTTGATGCAGTAATACATATGGGGCCTGCAGTAGTTTTAAGAGGAACACAAAGGGCAGTAGATTATTACAAGCTTTTATTATCAGAGTTGGATGAGAGAGTGAAGAAACATGAAGGCGCGATAGATGGAGAGCGTTTTAGACTTTACTGGGATGGTATGCCTATCTGGGGTAGGCTAAGAGCTCATTCTGAACTTTTTGCAAGCCATAAAGCATGCATTGTAGCGTCTACTTATTGTAACAGTTGGATTTTCTCTGACTTTGACGATAAAGATCCCTTCAAAAGTATGGCAAAGGCCTATACTGAATTGTTTATTGTGCGATCAGATGAAGCTAAAGAGAAATACATAAGTGAGATGATAGATTTATACAATATTGATGGCATAGTATTTCATGACTCAAAGACCTGTCCAAATAACACCAATAGTAGGTACGGTATGCCACAACGGCTTGAGAAAGAAATGGGCATTTCGAGTTTAGTAATTAATGGGGATTTGAATGATTTAAGATGCCTCTCTGATGAGCAAACAGAAACAAATATTGAAGCATTTATTGAACAGCTTGAAGATATAAAGTAGTATGGTTAATGTTTGAATTGAAACGAAGGAGGACGTATGAATGGCCTGTTGGTTGAACTTGGGTCAAATGGTCAAATTGAATGCCAAGAAATTTCCTAAAACTATGGCTCTAAAGGACAAGGAGCGGAGCTATACTTATTCTGAATTAAACAGAAGAGTAAACAAGCTTTCTCATAGCTTACTTTCACTTGGGTTGAAGAAAGGGGACAAATTTGCGGTACTGCTTGAAAATTGTATAGAAATTGTGGAAGCTTATCTAGCAGCAGCAAAGACTGGTCTGATTATTGTACCTGTACACTTTAGGTTTGTAGGCAAAGAAATCGTGAATATAATGGACAATTCAGATGCCAAGGCCTTCATTGTACATGACGAGTTTACACCTACAGTTGATTCAATAAAATCTAATCTGAAGAATGTTGAGTCAGATCGATATATTGTTGTCGGAAAGAAAGTCAAAGGTTACAAGGAATATGAAGAGTTCATCAAAGAAGCATCAGAAAGTGAACCAGAGGCTAATGTAGAATGTGATGATCCCTGGATAATTCTTTATACATCCGGCACCACAGGAAAGCCAAAAGGAGTTGTACGATCCCATGAATCGTATATTGCTTTCTTTTTGATTAATGCAGTTGACTTTGGATTTACCGAGCATGATGTTTGTCTCAATGTTATGCCTTTGTATCACGTTAATTCTACCTTCTATACTTTTCTCTTCTTATATCTAGGTGGTACTGCTTATATTCATCCTGCCCGGCATTTTAGGCCAGAAGAGATATTAGAGATTATTGAAAGAGAGAAGATTACTTATATATCTCTCATTCCAACTCATTACAACCTAATACTCAATGTTTCTGAAGAAGCGAAAAAGCGTGATGTAAGCTCTATTAGAAAGTTACTATGTTCATCAGCACCAGTTAGAAAGAGTATGAAAAAGGCTATTATGAAGTTCTTTCCAGGTGTGGAACTTTACGAAGCTTATGGATCAACTGAAGCTGGATTGGTGACGATTCTTAAACCAGGAGATCAATTACGAAAACTCGGCTCTATCGGTTATGAAGCTGTTGGCACTGATTTTGTGAGAATATTGGATGAAGATGGAAATGAAGTTCCTGTAGGTGAAGTAGGTGAACTTTATTCCAGGGGACCCATGATGTTTGAAAAGTATTACAAGTTGCCTGAAAAGACAGCAAGCTCTTTTTGTGGGGAATGGTTTAGCGCTGGAGATATGGCAAAACGTGATGAAGATGGATTTTTCTACATAGTAGATAGAAAAGACAATATGATTATTACTGGCGGAGAACATGTTTATCCTAGTGAAGTAGAGGAGATCATAGGTAAGTATCCAAGTGTTTTTGATGTAGCTGTTATTGGACTACCTGATCCAAAGTGGGGCGAGCGAGTAACTGCTATTGTTGTCCCTAAACAAAAAGCAAAACTTGATGAAAAGTCTATTATGGATTATTGTCGGGATAAGATGGCTGGATATAAGCGCCCTAAACAAGTGATATTTATTAGAGATGAAGAGATGCCTAGGACACCTACAGGGAAGATACTACATCGTATTCTCAGAGAACGATATGGTTCAATGGAGGAAACTAAATGAAAGAATATAGATTTGGAGTCGTTGGTGTAGGTCCTGTTGGCGGTATAATGGCTGGACATCTTGCAAATGCAGGACATGATGTTACCTTGGTCGATGTTCTTAAGCCTCATTTGGACGAAATAAAGAAAAGTGGACTTTCGATTACTGGTTTTAAAGAGCTAAGAGTTCCTTTCCCAGAAAAAAATCTTTGCTATCATACAGACGATATGATCGGAAAAGATATGGATTACATATTTATTTCTGTCAAAGCTTCTATATTACCTCAGATTCTTCCGATGCTGAAGAATGTTGCTAAACCAGGTACAACTTTTATTAGTTTGCAGAATGGACTTGATAATGAGGAACTGATTGCTGAGGTTTTTGGTTCAGAAAACACTTTACGAATCGTGGTAAATTATGCAGGGAATCTCATTGACAATGGAAAAGTTAGAATGTCATTCTTCAATGCTCCAAATTATGTTGGGATGATAGATCCTGCTGCTGAAAATAAAGCACGATCCCTGGCTAAGATTATTACTTCATCAGATTTGGAAACTGTTTTTACAGAAGAGATAAAGAAATACGAATGGGAGAAGATTATACTTAATGCTGCGCTGAGCCCTGTTTGTGCCCTTACCCGAAGAACAATGAAACAAATGATGACTTTTAAGGAAACTAGGGATCTTGCAGAGGCAATAATTCGTGAGGGGATTGAAGTAGCAGCTGCAAATGGTATCAAATTTAAGTCCAATTTCTTAGAATTCTGTATGGGTTATTTAGACAATGCGGGGCATCACAGGACATCGATGCATGTAGATATTGAAAAAGGAAACTTAACCGAAATAGATTTTATAAACAATAAAATTGTAACATATGGAAAGACAAAAGGAATACCTACCCCATATAATTCTGCAATTGTCTCTCTTATAAAAGGTTCTGAACTTCCGGAATATATTGGGGCATAATTGAATTAGTTTTGAGGAAGGAATATTATTGCACTACGTAATAATCGGAAATGGAGGTGCAGGGATAAGTGGACTGCAGGCTATCCGAGAAGTAGATAAAGAGTCTAAAGTAACTATTATTTCACGTGAGCAATATCCCGCATATTCTCCCTGTTCTCTTCCAAGCTTACTTGGTGGTGAAATTGAACAGCCTACTATATTCCGATTTGATAAACAATTCTATCATCGTCTCAATGTTAAATTTATAAAGAACATGGAGGCCCTTGAGATAAATACTAAGAGTAAGGAAGTTAGACTTGCAAACAATAAGAATGTTAAGTTCGACAAACTTCTTATAGCTACAGGCGCGAAGCCAATAATTCCAAAGGGAATAAAGGGTCTGAAGCTTAAGGGCGTACATATAATGGGAACATTAGATGCAACTCTTGGGATACTCGATGAGATAAATCAAGGTGTTGACCATGCAGTAGTAGTCGGCGGCGGATTCATGGGAATTGAAACCGCAGTAATGTTGAAGAAGAGAGGAATAGACGTCAGTGTTGTAGAGATGCTTCCCAATATCCTTTCAAGAATGCTAGATCTAGATATGTCTCAAAAGGTTGCATCAATTCTAGAGGAGCATAATATAAGACTTAACCTCAATGATTCGGTAAAAAGTATTAATGGAGCTAAGAAAATTACCAGCGTTGCTTTAAGTAAGAAGACTTTAACTTGTGATATGATAGTAATATCTATAGGAGTTACACCTAACATAGATGTCATTGAAGGATCTGGAATCAAATTTAATCAGGGAATTCTTGTTGATTCTACAATGCAAACAAACTTTAGAGACATTTATGCTGCAGGTGATATTTCAGAAGTGCGAGAACAGATCGAAGATAAACAAGGATCTTTTGCCATATGGCCAAATGCTATAGAGCAGGGGCGGATTGCAGGCCTAAATATGGCTGGAAAACCCACTGTATACGATGGCGCTGAAGTTGTGAATGTTCTAGATATCTTTGATACCCCCGTGGTTGCTATGGGTTCTACGTCTAAAGAGATTGGTAAGTGTAAAGTAATTTCTCGTCGTACTCCTCATTATTATAAAAAACTTCTCCTGAAAAATAATAAACTATTGGGACTTCAGTTTATAGGTAATATTCGAAATACAGGCACATTTTATGGTCTGATGAAAAAAGGAGAGGATGTCAGTAGTATTGAGGCGCGGTTATTAGACGATAATTTTGTGATTACCCCAGATGTTCTCCCTCCTCAATCTAGTTGATACAACAGGTAAAAACTTATATAAAAGTTCAAACATAGGTTATATGGGGAAAGGTATGAATAAAAAGATCCTGATTGGTGGGAGTTCAATTGCTGTAGTTGTTTTGGTGTTAGCATCATTTAGTCCTGTTGTTGGATATAATAGCGTAAAATCATCTGTTAAGGATTCGCCATTATTTAATATTAGAACTTCTAGAGCAATAAATGAGGAAAGCAAAACTCTTAATTGTAATTATCTGAGGAAAGGGGAATTGATGCAGTTTCCATCACGAAACAGTAAAACTGCATTAATCCAGAAGGCAATTAATAGAATGGATGATACAACATTTGACAGATTTATAGATATAGTAATTAATCATGCGATTCATAATTCTATAATCAAAGATGAGGATATTCCTAAGATTGTAGAGATATTTTACCAGTTAAAGAATAATTTTGCTGAATCAAATTACCATCTGCTAAACGGGAATGAGTTGGATTTTCCAACTTGGTTCTATTGGACTTTCTGTAACTTGGAACCTGGTTGTGTACTTAAGGATATTATTATAACTTTGGTTGCATTTATTGTAATTGGACTTTTCTTTATATCAGCTTTAACGAAGTGCATAACTTATGGTGAAGAATGTAATCCTTGTAAATATCGTTCACCATTGACCATATAATTTTATGAACTAATAATTTTTAAACAGAGGAGAATTATTGTATTAAAAGTCCAATAATATTATCTTATCGTACATGAAGAATTGTCGCTACACTTCCACGCAATTTATTGTGTGGCTTTCCCCTCGATGGGAAAAACGCCTATCGGCGTTTTAATACTACATTGCCCGTGCGATTCATCCATAACATAAATGTCATGGATCTCTTGCTTGGAATTTTTTAAAAAAAAGTTTTCTACTGGTATTTCTATCTCTAAATATCCCCATTCACTTTCTTCGTCAAATATGTCCTTTGCTTTAGCACTAATAGTATAGGTTCCCTCCTCATCCCATTTATGTGATCTTGTTATTTCCTCCCCTGAGTCAAAAGGACCAATC
>Ga0209636_10003122_pt1 | contig 16889 bp, 18 predicted proteins | sample DeeMarSWOR152_54_FD_187464 | JGI IMG/M metagenome (GOLD analysis project Ga0209636, IMG submission 187464) | Marine sediment microbial communities from White Oak River estuary, North Carolina - WOR-1-52-54 (SPAdes) (version 2) | ecosystem: Environmental > Aquatic > Marine > Intertidal zone >...
AAAGCAAAAGAAATAGAATTAAGAATACTCTTCTTGGATAGAGGAAGTGTCTGGATTGACTATCTGAAGGTTAAGAAAACTGGTACCATGAATACATGAAATAAACGAGGTCAAAAAGAGAGATGCCCGTTTTAAAGAAAGAAATTTTAGAATTGTACCAAGAACATGGTTTCTTAACCCATCTCTATATAAAGATAAAGCTAAAAATCTGCCCTTTTATAAAAATGGAAACCTTTTTCCCGAAAAAAGCGAAAATTGTTGATTTGGGTTGCGGGAATGGACTTTTTCCGAATATCCTGAAGTTAAAATCACCAGATAGAGAAATCTTCGGCTTTGACCTGGATGAAAAAAAGATAAGAGCCGCCAAAAAGACTCAGAAAGAACGCCCGCGTATAACATTCCAAAAGAGGAATATTATAGAGATGGATGACCTTGAAGGAGATGTATTTTCATTAATTGATGTTTTGTATTTAATTTCTCCAGATAAGCAAGAAATTATCTTAAAAAAATCTTATTCCACTCTGAATGAAGGAGGCTTCTTAATCATAAAAGAAATGGATACCAAACCATCCTGGAAATACCTGTGGAATCTCATCCAAGAGACAGTGGCAGTAAAAATTATTGGATTAACACTTGGTGGGAAGTTTTATTTTAAAAGCAGGGAAGAATACTTAAAAATCTTGACTGATCTTGGATTTAAGGTTAGTCCTGTAAGATTGGATAAAGGATATTGGTATCCGCATATCATTTATGTATGTGAAAAACTTTTGTGAATTCTTCTTCTAAATGAAGAACACTCGGCTCTCCCTTTATTTGATAAGGTTCTAGATGATGAACAATCACCTCCACCCCGTCTTCCATAATCCTCTCTACCTTACCCTGTTTTGGGCCGCAATTAGTAACAACGAAAAGAATCAAAGTAAAACAGGCAATTTTTTTCATTTAATCCCTCTCCTTTTTAAAGATAAAACCCAATGGTCCCTAAGTCAAACTGCTCTTCATATGGAGGATTTATTATTTCTTGAAAGCATAACTATAATTAATCATGAATATAATTCATGGAGATGTCAGTTAGGAGGGACGCTGTATGAAACGCTTGATATTGGGAGTTCTTATTGTCTCGGCAGTATCGGTTTTGCTAATCGTATGCAGCCGAGATTCATCGATCGATACCTCATTATTCACGGTCGAAGAAATCGATGGTGTCAGATATGTCCATAATCACGCTCCACAGCTCGGAGATATCCCCGGTGCGAAACTGGAACTTGTTGGAAAGATCGGAAAACTGGAAGGTAAAGAGGAAGAAGATATTCTGTATGATCCGATAGATGCAGCCCGGCTCTCAGACGGGGATATTCTGATCCTTGAAAGGCGCGGCTGTACAGTGAAGCGCTATAACAAGGATCATGAATATGTTACATCCTTTGGACAGAAAGGCCAGGGTCCTGGCGATTTTCAATCTCCGTTTTGTTTAAGACTGAATCTGAGCAGGAATAAGCTGTATGTCGCAGATTCTAAAATTTCTATGTTTTCACTGGATGGCAGTTATGAAGAAGGCTTCAAACCCGAGAGAATAGCTGTCTTCGGCAGTATTGGAGCACAATATAAAACATCCGGAATGGCCGTACTCTCCAGATCGCGTGTGATTCTGCCGAGCCATCCTTCGATGTGGGTCGATTCAGGGGAACATAAATTGTTATCCATTTATGACAAATCAGGGACGGTTATCTGTTCATTTGGCGCTGTGAAAAAGTATGATGATCCACGGCTGACTTTAAATGCCAATATTGTCTGTTTTACCACCGATGACAAGGACAACATCTACATTGCTTATGCCTACCAAAACAGAATCAGCAAATACGCACCCGACGGCAGAATGATTTTTTCTGCAGACAGACCTCTTCCCTATGAGGTAAAAAATGGAATGAAGGCAGTCTTGCTTAAAAGCGGCACAATGGAAAAAGAATTATCCTGGCCTTCTGTTTCATCCGTTGCAAAGGGGATTCATGTCGATCATAAAAACAGAATATGGGTTTTGACCTTTCTTAAGCAGCCGAATAAGTTCTTGACATTTGATGAGACGAAAAATTTAACCCAGTGCTATGAATTCGATGTCTTTGATTCAAATGGCATTCTGCTGTTTGAAGTTCCTTTTCCGAATGTCCGGTTCGACAATTTTTCCATCTACGATGACAGGATGTATCTTATCGATTCGCAGACTGAATCGTGCGTTTACGAATACAGAATTGTAGAGAATGATGAAAAATAGCTTCATTTTAATGGCAATGGTTTTTATAGTATTCAGCAGCCATAGGGCGCAATCCAGGCCGCTTTCAGAAAATGATCCTCCGAAACAGCCTTTTGATGGTATCTCCGCACCCTATGCCCGGTACTGGTGGTTTGCCTCTCTGATCAAAGAAGAGGATATTCGATACAATATGGACTGGTTGAAAAGCAACGGCTTTGGCGGCGTTGAGCTGGCCTGGGTTTATCCTTTAAATGCCAGGGATGACTCGGACACCTCCGTTACTCCGCGCCAGGAGTGGTTAAGCCCGGAATGGCGAAAAAGAGTGGCTTATGCCATTTCTTATGCCGACCGCATCGGCTTGGGATGCGATCTCACTCTGGGCACTCTCTGGCCCTTCGGAGACAGCAAGGTGCCGTTCGAACAAGCCACGCAGCGTTATGGAGACATCGAGTGGCGGCAGAAAATAACCAGATCATGGGAATATCCCAAAGAGGGGTATGTGGTCGATCACCTGAATCCCAAAAATTACCTACCCTACTTCGAGAGGCTGTTAAAGGCTTTCCCCCGCCCGAAAACAGCGATCCCCCAGAATTATTTTATTGACAGTTGGGAGGTCGAAACCCGAAGACTTTGGACTGAGAGCTTGGAACGCGATTTTAAAAGAAAATACGGTTATGACATAACGGCTTACATGGACTCGATCTATGAGCCATCTTACGCCAAGCACCTCTATGACTATATGAGCCTGCTTTCCGAGAAAGTGATTGAATTCTACAAGAATTTTAGCTCTAGCGTGAACCAATACGGTGCTTTTTCCCGCGGGCAGTGCTCCGGAGCTCCTTGTGATGTTCTTTCGGCCTACGCCTGTCTGGACATCCCCGAAGGGGAAGCACTGCTTTCCGAGCCAGAATACAACACCATCCCGGCTTCTGCTGCAGTGCTCTCCGGCAAAAATGTGGTCAGTGCCGAGACATTCACCTGTTTGTACGGCTGGCCTTCCGGTTATATCCGCCAGGAACAGACAGCGGATTTAAAATTACTCGCTGACGCCCTCTTTGCCAACGGGGTGAATCATATTATTTGGCACGGCAAACCGCACAATCCTCAGGGCCAGGATACAGTCAATTTCTATGCCAGTGTGCATGTAGGGCCAAAAGGCGCACTTGCCGAAGAAATTCCATCCTTTAATCGCTACTTAGAAACCATCTCCGGCTGCATGAAAAAAGGAAGAACCTGCACGGATGTGGCGGTTTATTTGCCGTTGGAAGACGCCTGGATGGCCGGGGAAATGCCGATTGAACAACAATTCAAATGGGCATGGGGCTTTTATGAAATGCGCTATGTCTATTTTCCTGATGAACTGGCCGGCTATCATCCGATTTGGATCAACTGCGAATTCCTGGAAAAAGGGGAAATGGCGGACGGCGTCTTCAAGGTCGGAGATGCCAGTTTTCCCATGCTGTATGTGGATGTTACCTATATGGATTACCGGACGCTTAAACGGTTGGTCGAGCTCGCGGGACAGGGGCTGCAAATCATCTATAAACGTCGCGTGCAGGAGCCCGGCGCCGCCCCCCATAAGGATTATAATGATCTGGCAGAAAAGCTGGAAAAATTCCCCTCGGTCCACCGAAATCTGCCCCGGGAACAAAAGCCTTTTATGACCGGTGAGCGTCTACCATCTTTCTGGAGTCGGCTGGATGATCACACACTTTATATTTTCTTTGCCCATCCCAAAGCGAAGCGGCTGAAATTCCCGTTGGAATACGGTCAGTCTTTCGCAACAGAAACTGTAGAAATGCCTGTGTCAGTGCATGCTGCTGATCGTACTTATGACTTGCTATTGCGGTTTGAGCCGTACCAATCGCTCTTATATAAAATCGAGAAGGGCAAAGTTGAGCCGATCGATATCCGCTTCTCCCCTAAGATTCCGGTTGTTAAGCCAAGACCACCTGGTTATAAACCTCCCTGGCTCATTCGCTAGAGAAAGATTCTCCTGTTGCTGGAGGAAGATCTTCCCGTTTTCCCAACAAAAATTTCGTCCCGGACAGTTTCCCATATCCTGAGGCATACATATATTCTCCCATTGCAGTCGGAATGTCCAGGCCATAACAGCTTTGCAAACGATAGTTCAGCGAATCACATTAGATGCTTCTTGGAACATGTTGTATTCCTGACGAGTGTCTGCCGAACGAAAGGCCTCGTCAAACTGCTACAGCAGTGTTCAAGGCAGAGCCTTGGAATAGTCGAGCTATGTGGCACAGGGATCCACACGAAAAGCTCTATGTTGCTTTCCGCCCTGGTGCTGTGATATGTTCGTGGAGAAGCTTTCCCTTCAATATCTATAAAGGAGCAAGATATGAGAAAATCCCTTTTTTCATTTATCATTCCCAGGTTTTTTCGGGTATCCGTGATCGTGATTCTTTTGTTTTCCTTTGTGTCAATCTCCAACTCCGAAGAAATTCCCTCCCATGGGCCAAGACCGCTGATGAGGTTTCCTGATGTCGATAAGGATCTGATCGTGTTTGTGTATGGAGAAGACATCTGGTCTGTCCCTGCCAAAGGAGGAATCGCCACCCGCTTGACCATTCATGACGGTGAGGAAAGGTTCCCCAAGATTTCCCCGGACGGATCTTTGATCGCCTTTACCGGGGAATATGATGGAAACGCCGATGTGTACGTCATGGATGTTTACGGCGGAAATATCACCCGGATCACCTATCACCCTGGTTATGATGAAGTGGTGGGCTGGCATTCTGTAGCCAACAAGATCCTTTTCCGCTCCTCCCGGTACAGCTACAGCCGTTTGGATCGATTGTACTTGATCTCCCCGGATGGAACAGATCTGGAAGGGTTGATCCTTCATGAGGCAGTCCAGGGCAGCTTTTCGCCGGACGGGAAAAAGATCGCCTATAACAAGGTCTCCAGAGAAAACCGAACATGGAAAAGGTACAAAGGAGGGACGGCTCAAGAAATCTACCTGTATGACCTGGAGACAAACCAGGAGCGAAACCTCACTAAATTCGAGGGAACGGACCGCATCCCTATGTGGATCGGAGATAAAATCTACTTCAGTTCTGACCGGGATGGAATCCTGAACATTTACTCCTACGACCTGCGCACAGAAAAAATCGAGCAAATGACCGATCACACCGAGTATGATGTACGCCGCCCATCCAGCGGGGGAGATAAGATTGTCTATGAGCTGGGAGGATCGCTCTGGGTCCTGGATGTCACCACCAAGGAACACCAGCAGGTTCCTGTAGAGATACGCAGTGACGCTCCGGAAGTTCGTCCTTATCTCAAGAAAGTGGATGACAACATCACAGGTTTCGATGTCTCTCCCTCTGGCCAGAGAGCTCTGGTCGTGGCGAGGGGGGAGGTGTTTACCGTTCCCAGAGAAGTGGGGCCCACCCGCAACCTGACTCAAGATTCTGGAGCAAGGGATAAGGATGCGGCTTGGTCACCGGATGGCAAAAAGATCGCTTATCTTTCTGATAAATCCGGTGAATACGAGATTTACATCGTGGATGCTACGGGCAGTGAGCAATCCGTTAAACTGACCCAGCATGAGACAGGCTACCGCCATACCCTGCGCTGGTCTCCGGACAGTCAGAAGATCGCTTTTGCTGACCAGACTCTTCGCTGTTACACCATGGATGTTAAGACAAAGGCAATTACAGAGGTTGACAAGGCATATTTCGAGAATGTGGATGTCTCGTTGGATCTGAAACCGATCTACGATTTTGTCTGGTCTCCTGACAGCCAGTACATCGCTTACTCCAAGATGGATGAAGATCAGGTTTATAAAGTGTACATCTACTCTCTTGAGTCCGGAGAAAAACACTGTGTGAGCCAGGGGATTTTCAATGATTTTAATCCTCTGTTCTCCACAGACGGAGAGCATCTGTTCTTTATTTCCAACCGGCATTTTGACCCGACTTTTTGCGACTTCGAATGGGAGATGGTGTACAAAAAAGTGGCCGGCATTTACTGCTTGACCCTGCGCAAAGAAGGTGCTCCCTTGCTGGGATTCCGAAGCGATGAAGCTGTGACAAAAGAAGGGCCGGATAAGGAAAAAGCAGAGAGCAAAGAAAAACACGTGGAGGTTCGCATCGATTTCGACGGACTCGCCGAAAGAATCGAAGCCCTTCCCCTTCCCTGCGGCAACTACCGCCATCTCTCTGCAAACGCCACCACACTGTTCTACCTGAATGCTGACGAGGGCGACTACAACCGGTTTGAATTTCGCCCGAAAGGCCCTCGCTCCCTTTATGCTTTTTCGTTCCAGGACCGGAAAGAGAGCCCTGTTATTAAAGAGATAGAAGATTATGCCCTATCCGCCGACGGTTCACACATCATCTACAAGAAAAGAAATATTCTGGGAATCATCCCTTCCAGCGAAAGGGATTCCAAAGGCCATCCCCTCGATCTCTCTGATTTAGAGATGTGGCTTGATCCGCTTGCAGAATGGACCCAAATTTTCAACGAGGCCTGGCGAATGGAAAGGGATTTTTACTATGAGCCTGATATGCATGGTATTGAATGGAATGCCATGAAGGAAAAATATGGGCGTCTTCTTCCTCATGCCTCCTGCAGGCAGGATTTACAGTACATCATCGGAGAGCTTATCGGCGAGCTCAGCACCTCTCATACCTATGTGTCTGGCGGAGAAAGGCTCAGACAGGCCAAACGAGTGAATGTAGGAATGCTGGGAGCAGATTATGAAATCGACGAGGCACAAAATCTCTACAGGTTCAAAAGAATCTACCGCGTTTCTGACTGGTCGCGGAAAGTCTATCCTCCTCTGGCCCTGGCCGGCATAAATGTCCAGGAAGGAGACTATCTGCTGCAGGTTAACGGCAGAGATGTGACGGCTGAGAGGAATATCTATTCCTATTTTCTGAATCTTGCGGGTCAGCAGGTTACGTTGACTGTTAACAGCCAACCCTCCATGGATGGAGCCAAACAAATTGTGACAAAGCCCCTAGGAAGCGAATATACCCTCAGATATCAGGATTGGGTGGAGCACAATCGAAAGGTCGCTGAAGAAGCCTCTGACGGCCAGATCGGATACATTCATCTTCCCGATACATACATGGGATCTGCCACCGAATTCCCGAAATACTTCTACTCCCAGTTGAGGAAAAGAGGAATGATCGTGGACGGCCGGTTCAACGGAGGAGGTCTGGACCCGGATATCTTTCTGCGACGGCTGGATAAACCTCTGCATGCGTACTGGACCCGCCGGTACTCTCACGATCAGACGATTCCAGATTTTGTCACCCGTGCCCATATGGTGTGTCTGACCAACCGCCAGGCAGGTTCTGGCGGAGACATGCTGCCGATGGAATTCCAAAAACGGGGCATGGGGCCGGTCATAGGAACCCGCACCTGGGGAGGCTTGGTCGGTGTTTCGATGTGGATTTCGCTTATAGACGGCGGCGGCCTTTCTGCCCCGGATTACCGGATCTACGATACAAATGGGGAGTGGATTGTGGAGAATGAAGGAGTTATGCCTGACATCATTGTGGACCTGCATCCGGAAGAGGTTGCCCGTGGGTATGATGCCCAACTGATGAAGGCTGTGGAAGTGCTGATGCAAAAGATCAAGGAAGAACCTCGGCCCTGGCCTGAACACAAATCCTTTCCCAAACATAGAAGAAAGCGCTAAAAAGGATGGAATCCTGAATTCAGAGACGAAACCGGATTTCGAGCTGATTTTCGGCTATAAGACTACGCTCATAAAGAGCACTGCGACAAAAGTACCAACAATGTTGAAGACCATGTGGACCACAATTGCAGGGATTATGCTTCCTGTTTTTTCCCTGTAATAACCGGCTACCAGCCCGAGCACTGTAGCATTCACCACTATTCCCACTACAATATAAGGACGCATCATTCTCAATAATCCCAGATGGCCGAGACCAAACCATACTGCACAAACCATCACCGGGACACTTATAAAGGATTTATATAATTTGAATCCAAACTCTTTCAATGGCATAAAAAGACTCTGTAACAAACCCCTGAAAAAGATTTCCTCGCTGATACTAGCCAATATCCAAACCGAAAGGATCGGTTTAAGCAGGCCCCCGGGCATCATCATGACACTAAAACCTTGTCCTGGTTTCTCGATAATGATTCTCAAGAGCATATTTATTGAAATTATCACAAAAGCAAACACAATACTCAGCAGAATCGGATTTTTTAGTTTGCCAATTTTTACGGCTTTTAAACTGAATTTGGAAACTTTTCCTCTGCTGAAGAGGATGATCAGGACAAAGGAAAGGACTAAAAAAGAGGTTTGGATCACATCACCCCTGGTAATGTATTGATGTTTTTTGACAAATTCGTCAATAAAACCGATGGATGGAATGACCATTAGAGAACAATAATGTATGGTCAGTCCCAAGATGACCCCAAATATTAATCGCGAACTTTTATTCATTTTTTCAGCATCTTCCAAATGTTCTCGAACAGTTGTTTGCCTATTGTTTCAATATCTATGGATTTGTCCAGATAACTTATAAGGCCAGTGCCTTCTATCACAGCATGTATTTGATACGCAAACACTTCGCAATCAATATCACTTCTTATTTCTCCTTTTTTCTGTGCCTCGATAAGCTCTTCGGTCAAACGCTGCCGGGAAATCAAGAAACCTTTCTCGATCCTCTTCTGAATGCTTGGATCTCTTTTGCTTGCCGCCAAGAGGAGCTCGATAAAGCTGTAGGAAGCATCCTCCTTCTCTTTTCCCAGCAGGATGTGAGTGACTTCTCTGAACGATTTTAACGATTTCATAAAAGCCCTTAGCAGCTCTTTCAAGTTTTCACAATCCTGGAATTGTCGGGAACTCCAATTCCCCATCTCCTCGAAAAAAAAGGTCAGGACTTCGTGGAACAGTTGGTCTTTGTTTTTGAAATGATGATAGATTGCCGGTTTTGTTATACCCACTTCTTGAGCGATCTGATTGAGTGAAGTCTTTTCATAACCATGCAGTAAAAAGAGGTCCAACGCAGTTCTCAAAATATGCGACTTTGTATCCATTTAATTTTCCTTACTTACCGTTAAGTAAGTTATAGAAAAACTCAATAAAAGTCAACTCTTTTTTTCACAGTAAACCTATAGAATGTTCTACTCATTTAGACATCCTGTTCTCTGAGCGTTGGAATCATTCCGGCAGCCAGAAGTTTCATTGGTTTTTTCCTATAAGTATTTTGATAGGCCTGTAAAATTTAGATAGAACTGAAAGATCCCCATACTCGTACACATGATTTTTTTCTGATCTCTTTCCACTTCTTTTTTGTATTCAACGATTACCGTCTTTTTTTCAGGGTGCTGAAGCCCCCTGCTGCTTACCTGAACCAAATAAGCAGGCATCCCTCTGCCCGGACTACCCGTTTCATAGTATTTTTGACAGGATATGATCTCGACTTCCTTTCCGTTAACCGTGATTTTTAAATCCTCAGGCTTTAATTCGGGGGATGCATCCATGATAGAGAATTCTGTCTCATTCAATTTGACCGGGAATGTTTTTTGCTGCATGGCCCAGAGTACCATTGGCCTGAAAGAGATGAAATAGGAACTTCCGCCGCAGTTCTTGGGCCAAACATTCAGGTTGTAGACCTCGCCGATCCCGACTTTAAAATCGATACTTTGATCAGAATCCATGATGATATGCCATGCCCAAACTTCTAGCTCTGTTACACCATAACTTTTTAATCAGCCACTAAAATTTGTCCTCTCTTTCGGCTCGACTCTTGTTGTTTTTATGGGCGAACGACACAAGCCCAGAGTCAAGGCGGAAAAGGACACCAGGATATCAGCTAACAAAAAGGATTGTCCTTTTGTCGCGAAAGGATAATCTGGTACGCTTTATTCCCCAGGATTTCGGGCGAAATCCTAGCAAAGGTCAGGTGAAATAAACCGATGATGATAAAAACGAGGGTGTAGAGGCCTAAAAACTCCAAAGTATAAATAAGCGATTTTTTGGCAGGATGCGATGACATGTTTTTTCTCCTTAATACGACTGTTGAGAAAGGGACTTCAGTTTTTGCCGGTCTCCCCACCTGTATGGGAAGAGTAGAGCACATAGGTTCCGAAATATTCGGGGAGAGGTTTCGGGATGGCTGGCAATATCGCCTGCTGGATGAGCTTTTCGGTGGTCAGATACATGAGCACGTGGTAGCTATACTGGATGTAGTCTCCGGCCCCGTCCAGAAATTTGGAGTAGGGCGAATTTTCGAAGGCGTTAAGAATGACGTTGAAGTTTTCGAATGCAGCTTCTGCCGTGCGTTCCGCTGCTTTGGCCAGAGAGGGAGTTAGAGGTGTCCTGATCCGGCTGTCGATCATGGGAACCTTCAGTTCCTTATTTTCCAGCCACCCCAAAGCATCCAGTATCTTAATCTCCTGATCCGACAGGGAAGGGGTTCCCTCCTGCGGAATAAGCTTGAAAAGGGCCGAGGAAAGGTCAGGATTTTTTTCATATCTGTTTAAGGAAATTTGGATGCGTTCGAACAAAGTTCCATGCAGGACAAAAACATAGATGCTTTGATTCTTTTCATTCCCTTTAAAGGAATAGGAGTTGCAACCGAAATTGGTAAAATTCTCCCCGGTTTCGAGGAAGAAGGCAGGAATGATTTTCTGTTTTTCCGAGTAATGTTGCCTGAATCCCTTTTTTTTCTCCAACGCACTCAAGGATCGCAGGAGGAAAATATCCAGCAGGAAATAGCTGATGAAAAGATGGGCTGTTTCCTTCCATTCCGGGTCAGAGGAGAGCCGGTTTTGATCATACAGGTTCTTTATTTGAGGAACTATACTCGAAGCAGCTTCAGCCATTTTATCGGCGAGGGGCGACAACTTTTGACTGAGAACTGCCATTTCCTGGCTAGTGAAAACGGGAAGGGTTGTGGCCCAGGTGGCATCTTTTGAGAAAATCATGTTCAGCGAAACTAAGAGGGAAGAGATCTCATCGAATTCATCTTCCGATAGACCGCTTTGTATTATAATCTGCTCCTTTGATAGAGGCTGGCAGGCGATGCTTAATAGCACCTTTTCGGCCATATTTTTCTTGTCTGATGAGTAAAAAAGTTGTCGATACGGATAAATCTCTCCGAATCGCTTGATGAATCCATCTCTGCCTCCGACAATCAGGAAGGTCAGCTTGTCTTGATCCTGCTGGGCCTGCCGAGCCGTCAAAGGAACAGAAGAGAAAAGAAGGAAAATGATGAAGAAAAACATAAAAGCTCTTATCTTCATAATAGATCTCCTTTGAATATACGTATGAATCTACGTATTTTCCCGCTAATTTGTTCACTTCCCGATTCAGGATCATTCTTCCGAAAGAGATTGATCTCAAAAATGTATTGGAGAATTCACAAAAAAGAGGGGTAACATTTGGCATAGGGGACCTCTTTTATTTGGATGAGAAAGGCTCTGATCGGATAAGACTGCAGTTTTCATTGGAAGATGAAGAGAAAATATTAGAAGGGGTGAAGATAATTGGTGAAGAATTGAGCAATGAGGTGCGTTCATAAAAAAATGAATATAAGCACCAAATTCTATAGAGTCTCTTAAAAAATCACCCCCGAATTCACCCCTAAAGGGGATTGCCAGCTCGCGCATATCGGGACAAAATCTAATTGTATTATATGATTAATACAATTTTTTTGAAACGAGTTACTCATGACCAGACATAATATCGACTTCAGTTCTTCGGTTCCGGTCTACCGCCAGGTGATCCAGGCGATTAAACTGGAAATGCTTTCCGGAAGGCTCCAGCCAGGCAACCAACTGCCTCCGATCAGAGAGCTGGCCAAAATCCTTAAATTGAATCCCAACACTGTCGCAAAGGCGTATTACAATCTGGAAGAAGAAGGATTCATCGAAAGTAAAAGAGGGAGCGGCAACTGGGTGAACTACAAGAACAACAAATTGGACAACCTGCGAATGGGAATGGTCGAGGACGAAGTCAAGGACTTTTTGGAAAGAGTTTTCTCCTTAGGGGCCACGCTCGAGGATGTGAAAAATTTAATAGAGAGGTATTCGAGAAAATGAGTCGAGAAATCATCAATGTAAAAAATCTAAGCGTGAGCATGGGAAAGAAAAAGGTCCTCGACAACATCGATATCAAATTCAAGAGAGGAGAGTCGGTGGTGATTGCAGGAAGAAACGGGTCGGGTAAAAGCACCTTCCTGCGCTGTCTGGCAAACGTCATACTCCCGGACCGAGGACAGATTCTCTTCAGCAACGGCATCGCTAGAGATAAAATAGGCTTTATCTCGGACCGACTCAGCTTGTTCGAAGATTCTACGGTCCAGCAGGGGATTGATTTTCATTCGTCTGTTTTCGGAATCAAAGAATTCGATTACACATTGGTGAACGAACTGAAATTGGAGTTGAATCAAAAAATCAAGAGACTTTCAATGGGACAGAGAACGCTCTTCCAGTTGTCATTGCTCCTATCCCAACATCCTGAGATCCTTTTGGTGGATGAGATCATCCACACCATCGATCCCTATCTCAGAGAAAAATTCCTGGAAACAGTTATAGACTTGATGGGCAGCAGCCAGACCACGGTGATCATGGTCAACCACACCTTCTCTGAGATAGAGAAAATCCCTGAAAGAGTCCTGGTCATGGAAAAAGGGCAGTTCATCCTGGATGAGAGGACCGAAAACTTGAGCGAAAAGATAAAAAAGGTCGAATCCGATACCCCGATACCCGAAAATATTCCCTGCATTTTCAAAAGAGAATCAGAGTTTTACAAGGAATATTTCATCTATCCTTTTGATGAGGGGATCAGGAAAAAATTCCCTTATGAGTACAAAGATATCAATCTGAACGATATGATCAAAGCATTCGTGGGAGGACAGTATGTTAAAGACAGAAATCATTAATGTCCTGAAACAGACTTTTTATTTTCTTCTGGTGGTTCTCACTCTACCGGGGATACTGCTTGGCACCAGAATTGTCAGGGATCAATCCTTCTTTCAAATCTTCTTCCCCATATTCCAGTTCGGACTCCTCTTTTGGGCTCTATTTATGGGAATTTCCCTGTTTTCAACAGAGCGCGGCCAAAGAGGAATGGAATATCTGCTTTCGCTTCCCTATTCCAGGCTCTGGCTCATCGGCCAGAAGATCCTTCCGAGAGCCGCTGTCGAGCTGGCCCTCTATTTTGTGTGTATGCTGCTTTATGTCCAGGGAGGTGAAAACGCAGCCGCTGTTCACTCTTTTTCTTTCACTATCCTGTATTTTGCACTCTTCTGTATTTCCCTGTCCCTTTCCGCCAGTTCGGACAACTTCCTTGTCCTTTTTGTTTTCTCCCTTTTCTCTTTGGCTGCATTTCTTTGCTTGGTGTTCGGCGTTTTCTGGGCTGCTCTTCAGGCAAAGGGCTATATCTTTTATGAGTTTGATATCAGGCCTTTTTTTACGGACACCGTAGATAGATATCTGGTGAATCTTATCGTTCCTGTTGCCCTCGGTATTCTGCTTCCTCTTCTCATCTCTCTGTCCTTAGCTTTTAGAAAGTTCGATATGCGGCCGGCAAAAACCTACAACAAACGCTTTTTTAAATTTTTTGTTCCTGTTTTTATCATAGGTTTGATCGGCAGCTTTATGTTCGCCCACCAAACCCTGGAAATTGGGTACACACGCTATTTTCTCACTCAAGATCTTCAAGTCGTCGAAGCAAACGAATATACTGGCGTCAAAATCTACGATGGACAAAGGGAATACAGAGTTAACATGGATGTGTACTATTTTTGGCCTTTGTGGCAAGAGAGTCCTTTTATATACTTTTGGGATGGATTCAGGGTTGGCCGGCTGAGCACACTCGAGCACACAGCAGAAATTCTGTATGAAGCACCCCGGGGAGAATGGATCGATTGGAGAAACTGGGGATATGATCGAACGATGGCCTTTCTGGAAAGGAAGAGGGACTACTCTGATACGCATCTTGTTTTGCTAGATATCGATTCATGTGATGTTAAAAAAATACCTCTCACCGGAGAACCTTTTAAAGACTATTCGAACTGCATGATCTTCGGGGCTGATAAGGTTGAGGGCAGGCGGTTCTGGCTAATATATCCCCAGGGGAGGTTGGAGGAAAAGCCGATTTATCAATTGTGGGAAGACGGAAGGATTGATAGCATCGGAGCAAGCCAAAAATGGCCCTGCTATATCAACGGGACACTTTTGAGCTATGCTGCAAATGAGATCATCCTTAGCAAACATAAAGAAGGGAAGTTTGAAGTCCTTCAGAGCATTCTGAACAAGGAAGATTTTCATTTTGGATGGTATGTTCATTTCCAGAAGAAGCTGAGCAACTCCCCTGTAAACGAGGTGTATGGCCGGAAAATTTACCTCACTTCAGACGAAAAAAACACAGGCCAAGCCTATTATACAGAATATGCCAGGTTGGATCTTGACAATTTCAAAATTGAGGAATTGGATGGTTTGAAGGGCTATCTGAATCTCTACTCCGCAGACATAGACTCATATTATGCATTAGAGATGGACGATGCCGCACACGAAGCGAACCTCTACCAAGTGAAGGAGGGAACGCTGAAACTTCTGAAAACATTCAAAGATGTGGATCTAACATCTGGCTTGAATAGCTTTGATGTTTCCGAAAGCGGCATGTTGGTCAAAAAAGGAAACAAGATAAAGGTCTATGCGCTGCCAGACTTAAAAGAAGTTAAATTCAAGAAATTGTAGAATTTCTTTTTTTGCTTTTTTCTGAATCCTCAACTTCTTTTTCGATTGCTTGTTGGACGAGTTGATTGAGCGAAATTCCTAACATCAGCGATTTTTGGACAGCTTTTCTGTGCAATTCCGGAGAAATCCTGATATTGAAGCTTCCCTTGTAGGATTTGAGCAAAGGCTTTTTTGTGATTTCACAGAGTTCTATATAATCCTCTACAGCCTCATGGAATGATTTTTTCAGGGCTTTGATATTCTGGCCTTCGAAGGTCACAAGGTCGTCTATGCCTTCGATCTTCCCGAAAAAACACTCGTCTTCGGAGCTAAAATGAACCGATCCCAGAAAGCCCTTGTAAATCAGTACATCTTTCATTTCAGGATCTCCCTTTTTTTCAACTCATCTTCGATAAAATCGAGTTGATATCTTTTCATTGTTTTTTCTGGATGTGGCTTATGAATACGAATGATATGGCGGATGCCATCATGAAAGAAAGCAACCCTGGATCCTGCGGTCGTACAGGACTTTATTTCTCGATACCCGAACCCTCTGAGTAATTTTTTCATCTCTTTAAAAGTGAAATCTTTAGGTTTTGATAAAAACCTATTCAGAAGTTTTTCAAATTGAGTCACAGTTAAATTACCATATTTTCATCTAATTTGCAACTAATAATTAGTTGCATTCACGATCAATACTTCTGGATTTTATCAGCTTATCTGAACAATTGGATTCTTATATCTTAATAACGAGCGATGACCGATTATGGTCTCATACAGAACTTGAAAGCTAGATATTGAATTTTTCAATCCCAGATTGGCAGAGGTCTCAGGTTAGGTATTTATAGTTCAGAACAGCTCTTTTCTGGGGTGCATTTGCCGCCACTGGGACGGTTCTGTCTGGATTATTTGCCCTGTATAATCATTGGTGGGGTAAAGCAGGAGTCAAGGGCGCTCATCATATCCACGCCTAGAGCAATGGAGTGGATTATTTTATCTCTTCATTGAGTGAAGTAACCTTTTTCACTGCCACACGCTTTACATCCACAGGCAAGATCTCATTTTCTATTTTCACGGGTATAACGACACTGCCTTTTACATCTACAGGTAGGTTATCCGAGATATCAAGCAACACAGGGTCCCAACTATCCCATGATGTTCTTTGAAATCCCACTATTCTTACGTCAACAACATCTTTTTCCTCAGCCGCATAAAGGGCCGGAAACACCGCAATATCCTTCAGACAAATCCAGACGAGACAAACAGCAACAATGGTGAGAACAAATTTTGTATATGTGTCAATCTTCATATGTTTCCCCATATTCTTCTCCTTTTAGTTCATTCTCTTTATTGGTTTGTTTCAATTCGGAGATTTTTTGTTTTATCGCTTTTATTTCTCTGTCGGTTTTCATAATTCTGTATCGAATATATCCCAAACGATCAAAGACCACGGCATACCGATAGGCTGTCCGATTGATTCCAAAAAAATCTCCAACCAAGATGTTTCTTTGTTTCAAAAGCTTTTCTAGGTATTCCTCGGCTTCTTCCAACGTTTGAATATCCTTTCCTTTTTTCCACTGCAAACTGAATCCATCTATCTCTTGCAGTTCTTTGTTTCTTTCCTTCTTGTTAACCTCTTGCTGACTTATCTTGGGACCAACAGCTTTTCCCTCTTGCGTGAAAACCTGCATTACAGAATTGCTCATCAGAAAAAAACAGAAAATGCATAAAACAGAGATTCTCTTCATATTTGCCTCTTTCCCTAATTGTTTCTACTTATATTGTAATCGAATTGTTAAGACGGTGCCGAGGGCCGGACTCGGACCTGTACGTAAGCACAATCTACGAGGGATTTAAATTCCTTTGTATCTGCTCAAATTTAATTTTTTTTTATGAAAAAAAAGGAATAAAGTTGAAAGGAATATTTGATGGAACTCAGAAAGAT
>Ga0209636_10003124_pt1 | contig 16888 bp, 15 predicted proteins | sample DeeMarSWOR152_54_FD_187464 | JGI IMG/M metagenome (GOLD analysis project Ga0209636, IMG submission 187464) | Marine sediment microbial communities from White Oak River estuary, North Carolina - WOR-1-52-54 (SPAdes) (version 2) | ecosystem: Environmental > Aquatic > Marine > Intertidal zone >...
TAATGCCAAAGATAGCCTGGGTCGTAAAATATGGCATCCGTTCTTCTTTGATCCGCAGGCTCAAACCTGTTACCTGGTTGTTGAAGTAGCAAAAGGGAAAATGATAATCAACACTCGATTACAGGATGGGTCTTTGGTCGACAAATTTATAATCGACAAAGAAAATCCAAAAGAGAGCACTCCCGTCGTCCCGTTTGGCGCTTACCAGGATGTCCGTTTTGCCGCATTCGGCTATTTACTTCAATTTGGCAATCCACCTGAAAAAAACGACGTAGGAGAATGGTTTGTCGATATCAATGCCCTGGCTACTTTCATAACTGGCTCATTCGATCCTAATACCAGAACTTTCAGTTATAACGAAGATGAGATTCAACTCCAATTAACAGATGACATGTTTTTGAATGAGTCGAAAAGGATGGTTTCTCTGTCGGGACTCACTTCGGTAGGATTTTATTGTAAATATTATGAAGCAATGAATATGGTCATGGTGGAAAGATGGAGAGATTAACTCTTACCACTGCAATTTTAAACAGGATGAAATTATGAGAGGGAACACATTAACGTTTTTGTTGCTTTTTTTCTTTTTCATTAGTATTTTCCCTGTTCTGGCTCAGGAGAATTGGGATAACGCACTTGTATTCAATGTCACTGCCGATATGCGCTATTATGCAACCGAACCCTATCGTAACTCGCAACACTTTTGGGGTGCAGTCGAAGCCATAAAAAAGGTCGGCAAAGGCTCGTTCATGATCGTACCTGGAGATGTTGATCCTCCTCAAGCGGTTCACGAGGTAATTACGAATGTGCTGGGCGCTGATTATCCCTGGTATCCTGCTCCAGGAAATCATGAATTAGATGTTCCCGAATACGCCGAATGGCTCAGGCAATACAATAAAAATGGCACGACACTCCCCAATATTGTCCGAAAAGGTCCGCCTGGCAGTGAAGAAATGATGTATTCATTTGACTGGCAGAATTGTCATTTTATCGCTGTAAATCAATATTACGATGGCAAAATAGATACAGGCGCTGATGGCAATCTTGTTCCAGAATTATTGGCATGGCTGGAAGATGATTTAAGAGCGACGACCAAAAATCATATCTTTGTCTTTGGTCATGAGCCGATTATCGCTATGCCAGATATGGATAATGGTCGGATTCGTCACCAGGGCGATTCTCTGGATAAATATCCTCAAAACGCATTTCATTTTCATCAGTTGTTACTTAACTATAATGTGACAGCCTACATCTGTGGGCATACCCATAACACCTCATTTTCAAATATTAATGGTATCTGGCAAATTGATCCTGGACATGCCCGTGGCATTGAGGAAGATTCAGCGCCAAATGTCCTGTTTGCTATGTTGCTAAAATTTATTGAGGAAAAAAAGAAGACGGGAATGACCGAAGAAATGGCTTTGCAAGAATATTATAAATCGAACGAAACTCAGGTTAAAAAAACATTGTTCTATGCTCGATTAGACTCAGTCGACTCTTATAAAAAAATTATGGCAGAATCTGCCATTCTAGGATTAAACAGGTTTTATCAGGATTACAAACAAGGAGGTGATGCAAAGGAAAAAATCATAGAGGCATTCTGGGCTAATTCAGGCTACACGAAAAGCTCCTTCTTTAAAATTTATGCAGGGGAAAAAAGCGTAAAGGTGGAAATTTATCGGGATGATGGCAGAGGGGGGGATTATTCATTACGACAAACTTTGATTTTAGATTAGAAATGAGTTCTTTTCAGTAGAGGAGAATTCTTAAAAAATCTACCCTGTCGGATTCTAATCATCATGTATGAATATTTGAGAGGAGGTGATTATTCATTTAAAAATCAAGTGTTACATGATTCATCTGGCTGAACTGAGAAGTTGATGATCATGTAATGAATTCCTCACCACGTTGGAAGGAGGTGATAACCAGCAATAATTATTGAATTGTAATCATCAATTGTCCTAATTATTCTAAAAAATAATTTAAAAGGAGTAGCGGAAATGAATAAAGAGTTAACCTTATCAAGGAAGTTGCTCTATTTCATCTTATTAATTGTCTTATTCGTAAGTAGTTCAAACTATTTATTTGCTCAAGGCAAGGGACGAATTATGGGGCGGGTTACTGATGCCAGTACAGGGGATTATTTACCAGGCGCTAATGTAATGATCAAAGGCACTACCTTTGGAGCAGCCTCCGATCGTGAAGGGAGGTATCGAATTGACAACGTACCTCCTGGTAGTTTTACACTCATTGCCAGTTATATTGGCTATGATGAGTATTCAGCAGAAGTCTCCGTTGCTGCTGGAAGTACAGTTAATCAGGACATTGCATTAAAGCAGAGTTATGTTGAAATGAAAGAGGTCACTATTTTAGGCTTGAGGGAAGGACAGATGAAAGCCCTTAGCCAGCAAAAAACCGCATCGAATATCAAAAACATCGTTGATGCAGAGCAGATGCAGCGTTTTCCAGATTTAAACTCTGCTGAAGTGCTGCAGCGGGTTTCAGGTGTATCAGTCACACGTGATCAGGGTGAAGGTCGCTTTGTTCTGGTACGAGGCATGGCTGCACAGTTGAGTACCATGACTATCAATGGTGAGAAGATACCTTCTCCACAAGGTGATGTGCGCTATGTAGCATTGGATGCTATCGCCGCGGATCAGCTTGCTGGAATTGAAGTGACCAAAGCGATTACACCAGATATGGATGGAAACGCAATAGGCGGCTCAGTAAACCTACGAACCAAAAGCGCGTTCGATTATCCTGGACGTGTTTTGAATGTGACAACAGGCAGCGGTTATAATAACCTTAGAAGTAAACCCATTTTCCAGGGTGGTCTCACTTATGGAAACCGTTTTGGAGCAAATCAAAATATTGGTGTAATGTTCAGTGGAAGTTATCAAAAGAGCAACCGTGGTTCAGATAATAATGAATTGGAATGGGGTGATGTGGAGGATGTTGGTGGTAATGATATTCCCTGGGCGCTCCAAAATTTAGAATTGCGCGACTATTCATTTGTACGAAACCGAATGACCTTTTCCGGAACAGTAGATTATTTATTAAAACCAGGTCATCAATTCTACGTGAGTGGAATTTTTAGCAAGTATGAAGATAGCGAGAGTCGGCGCGCTCTGGCAGCGACTTTTGATGACGATGATATTGTCTATAATTCAGCTACCGATATTTCTGGAGCTGTCTTCGAAGGGGCATTTCGTAACCGCGATCAGAATCAAACAATCTACAATATCGCAGCGGGAGGAGAACATCAATTCAATAAAATGAAATTAGATTACCGGTTTTCATACAGTTATGCCGAGGAAGATGAGCCTCGTCATATTGAAGCCGGGTTTGAATTAGATGAAAATCCAGATTTGACATTGAATCTTTCCAATACTGACACACCAAAATGGACGATAACCAATCTGGATCCAGGGTATGAGTATAATCCTGCCCATTACACGTTTGATAAATTTGAATGGCACGATAACCTCACCTCTGATAAAGATATTAACGGTTCTTTTAATCTTCAAATTCCTTACGCGCTCGGAAATAACCAGGGTAACTTTAAATTGGGCGCAAAAACAACGATGAAGAAAAAAGACCGGACGGAGAATATCTGGGAATATGGCTGGGAAGGCGATGATGATGTGTTGATGAGTCGGTTTGTAGGCGACTATAAAAACAAAAATTTTCTGGATAAAGCATATACTGCACCATTTGCTTTTGATCCCGATAATACCTGGGACTTTTTCGATGACAATAAAGGTGGATTGTTGGAAGGAGAAATCCTGTATGAAGACTCGGATGGTGGAACATATAACGCAACAGAAGATGTCTATGCCTTTTATGGTATGACCACTGTTAATTTTCACAATTTAATGGCGTTAGCCGGTTTCCGTCACGAGATCACACAGATCGATTACACTGGGCACGAAGTGGTCTTCAATGAAGATGGCGACTATGAAAGTACTACAGAGCTCACTAACAAATCCGATTATTCAAATTTCATGCCGATGTTGCACCTACGCTACAGCGTCACCCCCAGAACGAATATCCGTGCAGCCTTTACAACTGGTATTGCACGACCCAACTATGAGACACTTGTTCCTTTTCGTATCATTAACAGGGAAGATGAGGAAATGGTAATTGGTAATCCTGAGTTGGTGCCGACAAAGTCAATGAATTTTGATTTTTTAGCAGAGCATTATTTTCAGGGTATTGGAATACTATCTGGCGGCATCTTCCATAAACGGCTGAGCGATATCATCTACCCGTCGCTATTCGAAGTGGTTGGCGGTAATTATGATGGTTATGAAGTGGAACAAGAAATACAAGGGGAAGATGCGACCCTCACAGGATTCGAATTGAACTGGCAGCAACAGTTGACATTCCTTCCAGGGTTCTTGAAAGGATTTGGCATCTACGCAAATTATACGTATACGACCTCGAATGCCACTGTCAACGAACGCAAAGATGTCCCATTGCCAGGTCAGGCTGGAAACATGGCCAACTTTGCCCTCAGTTACGAGAAGGGCGGATTTTCAGGCAGGTTCAGCTTGAATTACCACGGAAGTTATCTCGATTTCCTGGGAGAGGATGATGAAAATGATATTTATTACGACAACCATCTCCAGTGGGATATTTCTGCCAGTCAAACCATACTCGGCGGACTCCAGGTTTACTTGCAGGCAATTAATCTCAACAATGAACCGTTACGATACTATATTGGCAGAACGAGCCGACCGATACAGCGGGAATTTTATTCCTGGTGGATGCATGGAGGTTTGAAGTACTCATTTTAATTAAAGAGAAAAATTAAATTTGAGAGCATGGGGGCTTGATATCATAGGTTATTTACGATTGCAAGCCCCCGCTTTCTAATTGTAATAAAATTAAAACGACTTGAGGAAATTAATGAAAAAGATAAGAAAGAATCAATGCCTTTTGAAATTGTCTCTGTTGGGAGTGATATCAAGTATAATCTTCTACAATTGCGGAGAAAAGAAGCCATCAATCTCTGCCGATGCAATTAAGCCCCTGGTTGTAACCGAACCGACTGCACGTGATACGGATGATCCAGCGATCTGGCTACATCCAACAAACCGATCATTGGCACAGACAAGGATGCAGACGGAGCGCTTTACGTGTTTGATCTGACTGGGAAAATCATTGAAGAAAAGACTGTTCGAAATTTGCAGAGACCGAATAATGTGGATGTTGAATACGGGCTGATGCTAAATGGGATTGCTACAGATATTGCTGTCACCACGGAGCGGCTGACCAACAAGCTTCGGGTATTCAGTCTACCAGAAATGCAATCCATTGATAATAGCGGTATTGAAGTTTTTGAAGGTCAAGCTCAACGAGCACCGATGGGTATTGCTTTGTACAAAAGAACGACAGACAATGCTATTTTTGCAATAGTTGGCCGTAAAGAAGGTCCGACTGAAGGTTCATATCTGTGGCAATACCGACTCGAGGATGATGGAATGGGAAGTGTTAAGGGCACGAAAGTCAGAGAATTTGGCAACTGGAGCGGGAAAAAAGAAATCGAGGCGATAGCAGTCGATGATGAGCTTGGTTATGTTTACTACTCGGACGAGACATTTGGTGTCAGGAAATACTATGCCGATCCAGATGCGGAAAATGCTAATACGGAATTAGCTTTGTTCGGAACAGAAGGTTTTGCTGAGGATCATGAAGGCATCTCTATCTACACCATCAATGATGGAACGGGTTACATTCTGGTTTCTGATCAGCAAGCGAATGCATTTCGCATTTTCAAAAGAGAAGGTGAGCCTGATAATCCACACAGTCATCAGTTGCTGAAAATCGTCCATGTTTCGACGAATGAAAGTGACGGATCAGAAGTGACCAATGCCGTTTTGAATGAGACTTTTCCTGTAGGTTTATTTGTGGCGATGTCTGATAATCGGACTTTTCATTTTTATTCCTGGGCAGACATCGCAGGAGATGATCTGGTTATTGCGCCGAATGGGAAAAAATAATATAAAAATTTTTAAATGCTGATAAAGAACGATTAGCTAATACCATCCAGCGATTGCTCACCAACAAAAGGTCAACTTCCAGATTCAGTCAAAAGCTTGGATACTATGATATCGTTTATATGCTCGTCAACGGATCATTGACGTTTATCATTGAAATTTCTCCGCTAATTGTTGGACAAGTTTGGAATTTGGAGTTTGCCGTTTGGATTTTTTTCAAACGGATCATGTTTCATGATCAATTTTTTTGAACAGGACGGCTGGGTTTACGCCAAAATTCTCATTCACTGCGATAAGAAGAAGGAGAAGTATTCTATTCTGAAAAAAGCAGAGTTGGTGGAAATGTAAGGGGATTTTTATAATTATAATTTATCGAAATATTTCATCTTTTCACCCAAACTGAGCGATTCTCAAATAAAAGGAAAAGTTAACACCATAATAAATTGTGGTGTTTTCTCAAGTCCCTTAAAAAATCTTAACTAAAACTCTCTTGATGATTATCCAGCATCGACTAATTGTTACGCAATCACAAACGTCCCACATCCAAAATGTGTCTGCTTTCCAATATGAAGGATGGAAGCTAATTCCAGATAGGGAATGATTGATCGGGGAATAGCTTGAAATCGCTGCACACCGATCCATTTACCAGGCATGGCGCTTGGAGCGGGTCTTATATTATTGGTTTTGATTGGAATTTTGTTTACTTTTTCCAGAACCTGGTGAAATGACTTTCGATCCTCATCGTCAAAAAAGTCTCCGATGCTTTCATGTACTTTTGAGTGACCGCGCAAAAGTTCATTCACCCGGTAAAGCAAGCTGGCTAAAAGTAATGTTAGTGTCGGGGCATTGTTGTAAAACAACGTTCGATTTTCGAAAGAAAATTTAAATTTATTTAGATTGAGCATCACTTCACTTAAATCAAAGGGACTCATCCAGTTTAATCGAGTGAAACGGTAAAGGGATTTTGGCTTTATTCTTAGCTTCTCCTGCCATTGAAAAGGATTTGCTCGATAACGCAGATCTAACCGACCATCCTTCACCACAGGTTCCCAATGATTCCCCCGAGCGGCATAGGCATTGACAATATCAAAATGTCCCCACAATCGATTACGCTGGTTCCACTGCGGATCGGATGTGTAGCTGGCTTCTTCCATGGCAGGCAGAATCACTTCTAAAAACAGACCATGATCAGCGTGCTCGCCAAAGAGTTTTAGTTCCCAGAATATTAATTCATCACGACCATAGGTGCGTTTGCCTGGATAAATAAATAAGACTGCGTTTATGGGCCAGGCAAAATCTGGAATTGTGCCTGGTTTTTCCTTTTTATTTTGGGAATTGGTACTGGTTTCATTCATGAGGGGAGCGAGCAATTTTTTCCAGGCGGTTTTCTCACTGGAAGGGAGGCGCTGAGCAATAATAGATCCAATTACTCTTGAAATATCAATGGATAAGTAGCGGGGAAAGAACGCTAAAGAGCTGTTAACCCGCCATACGACAAGATATCGGATAAGATTAATTCGATTGAGGAAGGAAAACATAGTTTATCAGGTGATAAAAAAATTGTGTTTGCGATTTTGACCACTGACGGACTTTCCAGGCGGTTAGCATATCCTTGGCTTCCTGACTAATCTGTCCCAAAAAGCGTCCCCAGTAAAATTGCTCCTCTTTAGGATCGTTCAAACTTAGCAGTTCTAAAAGATCTTTTTGCTGTTGAGGATAGAGATAGACACGAAACACTTCTACCATTTCCAGCATATTGATGAAATCGGATATGTGGAAAGTGAGCAAGCCTTCCTTTTCCCGCTTCTTAGGATTGATGATTTGTTGTGGGTTGGTATAAAACCGAACCCGAAGTTGATCCAGCGACAGCGTGGCTTCATGGTGAACAGCCCAGGAAAGGTAGTCGCCAATGTTCAGGTTGCGAAATTCTCCAAGCGATGGGAAAATCTGGAGCAGTCCTTTCAAGCTCAATCCCGAATAGATGACTAAATCCTGGAGCCATTGTTTCATGAACTGACGATGCGTCATTGCCAGAAAACGCTGATCATCATGAACATAAATTCCATAGAAAAATTCAGATGATTTACTGTCTCGAAGACGTCGAGAGATTTGATTGACATAACCCCAAATCACAATCGCACGAGTGGATTTGGGGATTATTTGTTCTTTCAGCTCAATTATTTTCTCACAAATTCCACAATATCGAGTATGTTTTTTTCGAATTGTGATAGGCGCATAAACCTTACATCGCTGACATAAATTACCAATAGCTGATAAAGGACCTCCTTGTTTCAGTTGTGAGAAATCAATCTCTGGATTATCTGAAAAATATTTCAGCGTCGCTAACAGTTCCGTGCCACTTCGACATCGACGCAGCCAATCAAATTTGCTTAGCATTAAGCGCCTCTCGGAGCTTATCATATTGAGCAATCACCTTCGGATTAATCCAATCTGCTGCTTTCAAAGGTGATCGCCAGTTCTCCTCGGCTTTTCCTGCATAGCGATTTTCCCACTTAATCAGGTAACTATCTTCAAGTAAGCGAAGCTTCAGGCTGCCAAATCCCAGGTACCTGGCTTTGCCCATTTTATGCGCCAATCCTTGTTCCAGCACCAGGCACCAGATCAAACGTTGCAACTCCTGTTCTGTTAAATTCCAGAAACGAAGCTTGAAACGACAGCGAGCGCCAGGCAGAATAGCTCGCATGTAGCTGGCTTTGACTGTATCGGGTTTGAAATCATCCATCTTCTGGACAATCGGAGCCAGCGGCACATGGGGGAAATATCGCCAATCTTCGCCGATTCGCAGAAGCTTGGCTTGCGCTTTTTCAATATTTTTCCATTCACCGTCGATGAAATGCCAACTGCCATACGGATAAGGAACTTTAAACCAGGCAAGTTCAGGCTTATCAAAGGATGCAAAATTAAAGGAGAGCCGTCCCGCAATCGCCTGGTTCTGTCCTGAACCGACCCAGCCGAACAGGCTATCCACTGGATTCAATTTGCTGATATCAGGACTGGCTTCTTTAGCATTGCTGGCAATGGTATAGATATGTCGAACCATGCCTCGAATACTTTTAGCCGGCAGGGCATAAAGTTTTTCAATGCCTTTCAGCGAAGCTTCGGGCGACGCAATAGCAAAGAAATCCCAGCCGTTGATATGCTCGCCATCCTGGATCAGCCGAAATGACGGCTCGCCGCTCTCCTGCACGCTAATCGGGGTTAAAACTTCACCTTCGACAGACAAGGTACCACAATATCCACCATAAGAACGATGGGAGATGAATCCCTGCGTGGCTTTGGGTGGAGTTTTTGGTAACCTGTTGGTATCAAAGCGAATCGGCTCTTTTGCCTGGAAAAATGCAACGGCGTCATTTCCCTGGAGTTTCAAAGTATTCCAGATTCCATTTTTTTCAAGTGCTTGATCGCCAAATAATTTTTTAGCAATACTATCTTTTTGCGCCGACATCCAGTTGATTTCCAAAATGTCAGCTTGCACCCAGCCCATGCCATTAGTCTTTTCTCCGCCCAACGGAATCTCACCACGGTTAAAATCGAGGATCAGGTGACTCAATATCGACAGGGCTTCCATATCATTGTCATGAATATCCTGCAAATCCAGGCTGAGTTTAAAAGAAAGATTATCGCCATAGGCGAACAGGTAATCAGCTTTGGCTTCTTCGATGGGCTGCGCTGTGGCAGGATCCATCCTGACACCATCCATGGAACACCAGGCATTCTTCGGGACTTCAGGATTAGCGAGATACGCATCAGAAAAGAAAACGAGACCTCTTCTGCCCTGAGCACCGAAGAGCCGATTGAGAATTTCGGTTGTTTTTGCGGTTTCTCCCCACAGAGTCTTTAAAACCTGCGAAGCACGCTTTCGAAATGCTCCTTTAATGGTACTGCCTGGAATATATACTTCCCAGATTCCTTCTTTAGCTGAGGGACTCCAGGATAACATTCGCATAAAAAGTGTATCGTAAGGCTTGCCATATTTTTTTGAGATTTCCCGATTAAAAGGTCCGCCAGCACGAAAGTCGGTGTTAAAAGGCTGGGATAGTTCCTGGCGGGTTCGACTCCGATAAGATTTTAAAAATGTGATATGATTTTTGTCATTGGTAATACTTTTCCGAAGGTTTTTCTCGTTCATTAAATATCGAAACTGTATTTGAGCATGAGATTCTTTAAATTCGTTCCACGAAGTGGGTTTCACTCCTTCTGGAATGAAATCGGGCTTAGTCCATTCTTTTTCAGTGATCTTACCCTCAATAAGCATCTCTTTAATTTGTGCATGATCTTCCCGATTGGCGATTTCCTGTTCGATCCAGGCATCGCTCTGAAGCAATTTAACCTGACGATCAACCTGTTGATAAAGCTGTGGCAGGATTTTATCGCATTCAGGCTTTAAGAGATTAAACAGTGCCTCCTCATCCTTGAATTGCGCTTCAAGCTGTTTTCCCAATTTAATATTTAATCCCAGATTGGTAGCAACCTCAGACCACGCCTGGCTATCGAACTGTTCTGATGACATTGTCTGTTGTATTAAATGTTCCAATACTCGATTGACGAGATTGGCTTTTTTGCCCATAGCTTTGGTGAATGCAGTTTTTGCGGCTTCCTGATCCGAGAAAGGTTTGTCACACATCGGTTCGATTGCATCAAGAATTTTTTTTGAGAGCGGGAATTTGCCTTTGCTCAATTTGTCAATAGCGGATTTGGGTAGCGTCCAGGCGGTTCCTTCTTTAATCGAGCTTTCTCGCAAATAGATAGCGATCACCCTGGGTAAAAAATCGGCAAGCTTTTTCTTCCAATCCTGGGGACTTAAGATAGGTCCGCCGATTGCGATCTCCAGTCTTTGCCGAATCGGATCGGGAATATTTAGCATCGCTTCTACAAGCAGTCGTCCTTCGATAGCAGCGAATGCGGGAATCTCTGGATCAATTTTTCCCCAATTCCAGCCGACCAAAATGGGGTTCATCGTATTGAACTGCAATGAGATCGATAAATGATTGGCATTTGAATTTAAATTGGGAGAATTATCAGGCGAAGAAAAAGGAAGATCCATTTCCAGCCTGCATTTGCCCAAACCCTTACTTTTTCCTGCACCGAACCAGAAGCGTCCATCTTTTAATTCTTGCAGAATATAATAAAGCTTGGATTGGTTATTATTTTGGTTGAGCAGATTGTCATAAATATACAGTTTCAAATCGAAAATCGAATTGCGGAACAGAGTTTCCATTTTGTAGTTGGCATTAGCTTCGGCAGCCCATCGATCTTCATCTAATTTAATTCCCATACGAAGATCAAAAAAACGATCTCTTGGGTAACATTCTTTACTTAAACTACATTCAACTTTTGTGATTAGTTTTTCAGGTAAAGAAGAATCATATAATCGTTGCCACATTTGGTTTAGTAGACCGATATTTTTGCCGTCACGAGATTTACCGATGAAAGCATCCATCAGCGCCTGGGCAGTGCCAGCAATTTCGCCAGCCAGAGAGACCAGGCGCTGGGTACCATCGCCATCTCTGGTGAAAAGTGTTTTCCGAGCATTGCCACGATAGATAGGGGACTCGACGAAAAGTTTGCCTTGAAGCAGCATGGGAACCTCTCTTTTAGTTAAATTCTTTTATTTTGAAATATTTTCTGTTTGACTTATGAAATGAATTGTTTTCGTCACACGGATTGAAAAAACACCAGGATAAAGTATCCGTGGGATTCTTCAATCTGTGGGAGAATTTTTTAGCATGTGATTTTAAATTAGACTTCTTAATATAATACATCTTAAAAAAAATGTCAACAAAAATTATTTTTTGTAACATAAAAAAACTAATGGACAGATACTTATGAATCAATAAACTTAACTTATTCAATTATTTCATGATGCTTGGATATGTTTGCTATTTATAAAAAATGAATGTAAAATTTATAAAATAAACTAAGTCATTTTTTGATAAAAGTCAATGACTTTTTAAAAATTTTTTAATATATTATTATTAGGAAAACCTAAAAGATAATATTAACCTAACATGTCTCTTGCTCAATTGAAAACTGAAAGGAATTATCATGAGTGAATTATTAAACAACGCCCGAAAGCGGAAGGATTTGCTGAAACACATGATCTTGAAGCTTAACAAAGGCGAAGCACCTGAAGCAGTGAGAACTCAATTAATTCGACTAATGGGACAGGTACCGTATGGTGATATCGTCGAAGTGGAACAGGAATTGATTTCTGAAGGATTACCACAAGAAGACGTATTAAGGCTATGCGATATTCATACGGCTGCGTTAAAAGGATCAATTGATCAAACGGGTGCCAAAGAAGTCCCGTCAGGACACCCAATAGATACATTTCAAAAAGAGAACCATGCATTGGAATGGGAAATTGCTACACTGGAAAAATTATACGATCAACTTAATGGAATGAAGGATGGTGAGGAGGCCAGCCATGTCGTTAATGAAATCTTCACCCATTTCAATGCCCTGATGGACGTAGAAAAACATTATTTGAGAAAAGAAAACCTGCTTTTCCCTTACCTGGAAAAATATGGCGTATCAGGACCATCTACTGTCATGTGGGGCAAACATGACGAGGCACGGGAGTTATTGAAAACCGCCATCGAAGCTCTGGAATCAGCTAAGCAGATTACAGCAGGTGAAGCGAAAACGGTTATCGAGCTTGTCCTCAAGCCTGCTTCCACTGCCGTGAGTGAGATGATTTATAAAGAAGAAGAAATTCTCTTCCCCATGAGTCTGGATAAACTGACAGATGAAGAATGGTATGAGATTTATAAGCAGAGTATTGAAATTGGCTTTTGTTTATACGATCCCACAGACAAGTGGCAGCCTCAAGGAGTTGTAGTTGAAAAAGAGGTCATTAAAGAAGATGACAGAATTCAGCTCCCCAGCGGCAGTATGAACGTCACCGAGCTCATAACTATTTTAAATACTATTCCATTCGATTTGACTTTTGTCGATAGAGACGATACCGTTCGTTTTTTCAGCCAGGGTAAGGAACGAATATTTGCCCGCAACCGAGCCATTCTGGGCAGAAAAGTCCAGAACTGTCATCCGCCCTCAAGTGTGCATGTGGTCGAACAAATCTTAAATGATTTTAAATCTGGCAAACAGGATCGTGCGGCATTCTGGATCAACATGGGAGGGAGATTTATTCATATTGAATATTTTGCACTTCGAGATGAAAACAACAACTATCTCGGTACCCTGGAGGTCAGTCAAGATTTGACCGAAAAAAGAAAGTTGCAGGGGGAACAGCGATTATTGAGTTATGCTAAGTAAAGTTGGGTGGTTGAGTAAGTTAAGTAGGTAATTGTCACTGTAACTGTTTAACCAGATGAAGAATTTTTTTCGTAATTCAAGAACAAGGTTCATTGGAATTAAGGCGTCAGATTTTAGTCCCGCCAATCCCATAAAATCCGCCGATTGGCGGATTAATTCCAACTTCATTTGGCTAAACAAGTATGTCTAACCCTTACTCAACTCAACCAAACAAAACAGGATTGATACCATGAACGAAATAGAATCAATAACACCCGAAACCAAAATTGGCGCATTACTGGATCACTATCCTGAATTAGAAGAAATTCTGATCGAAATGGCACCTGCATTTAAAAAGTTGCGGAATCCTATTCTTAGAAAAACGATTGCGAAAGTTGCTACATTGCGACAGGTGGCACAGATCGGAAATGTATCTTTAGGTATAATAATTAATAAACTTCGCGCTACAGTTGGAAAGAAAGAGGATTTTAGAATTGGGGAGGAAAGTGGTCTCCCTTTTGAAAATGGAGACCACTTTCCTCAGGATGGTGCCCCTCCAAACTGGTTTGATCCTTTAAAAATTGTAAAATCCCTGGATGCAAGACCGATCATTGAATCAGGGCAACAGCCAATCAACCAGGTTATGGAAGAGCTTAAAGAATTGAAAACTGGTGAAATTTATGAATTGATTACACCGTTTGTCCCTGCACCATTGATTGAAATGATTGAAAAGAAGAACTTTCAGGTATGGTCGCAGCAGGTGGAGCCAGAGGTGGTGAGGACTTATTTTGTTATTTAGAAACCAGGTTTCTTGAAGAAACCTGGTTTCTGTTAATTTATAACATACTGTTTATCGTTGCATATTTCTCATGCACTTCTTCCGTCGCTTTTTTAATTGCTTCCGTATCATCCATCTGGCAGGCTGCCTCCAGATCATTTACCGCTTGTAGTAATTCCTTGACTTTTTCTTTCAGAACATCAACTTGATCACTTAAAACAGGCGGCCATTCGATATTGTCCAGCGCGGCAGCTTCCTCTTTAAATGCTGGCACCGCAGCTTTAATGGCAATAAAATCATCGCTGGGATAAGCATCGTGCCATACCCCATGAAGGACATCGTGAAATGAAACGAGCTGGGGAATTTCAACACGAAGTAAACCACCTAACCTGGCAAAATTTATGCGAACTGTACTAAAGTTAGTCAGCACAGTTGAATCAATTTCAGAGAGTTCAGGGTTCGTTAAAGCTGCAGATAGCTCTTCTACTGAGGTCGAAAGTTTTTCAACCTGGGATTTAACTTTATCTGCGTTTGCAGCGAGCCGTTCTGGAATTTCGGCTTCTGTAATGGCTTTCAATTTTGCGGTCAGTAAATTGAGCGTGTCTTTTGCTGCCGCAATATTTCCCTCTTTCAGGACGTTTTCAAGATTATCCATGATCGGTTTAAATTCTTTTGCAGCAGATTTTAAAGGCTCAACAGTTGTGACTTTGCTTTTTTCTGTGGAACATTGAGCTACAAACAGTGTGATTAGAAGAAGAACTAAAAATGATAGAATAGAACGAGATAAAACCTTCATAACTAAATCCCTCCTGGTTTAATGATTTAGAAAATGATTAGAATTAGAATTTTCATAAAAGTCCCTTCATGTTAAAAATGGCTTTAAAGATAAGGAGAAAGTTTTTAAAATTCAAGAAAAAATATCAAAAAATGAAAAATATTAATCTTACAACTCTGGTAAATTTATATTTCTTGACTTTAGTCAATGATTTCCAATTCTATTTTTATTATTATACCTTGCTCACAGGCAAATTACAATTAACAATTTGTTCAAAATTGAGGAATGGGATGTTTATTATTAAAATCTCAAAAGGTTCTATAATTAAATGGGAAATAATATTGATTACTACGAAACATAAGAAAAGAAACAATACTAATCTTTAGTATTTTTCGGGTCTTTCTTGGATTAATTAATGGAGTTCAAAAATGGAAAAGAGTCAATCTGGAAACCTACCGTCAGCCGAAGCAGTGCGGTTAGAAACACTAATTGAGTATTCAGCCAATTCAATCGTCAGTCGAGAAATTGTGAAGACCAAGACAGGTACTTTGACGCTGTTTGCATTTGATGCAGGTCAGGGATTGAGCGAACATTCCACACCGTTTGATGCTATCGTTCAAGTGCTCGCTGGAGAAGCTGAAATCATCATAGGTGGAAAATCAGTCATCACCAAAGCAGGTGAAACTATATTGATGCCTGCAGAAATCCCACATGCTGTATCGGCGAATAAAAGATTTAAGATGTTATTGACCATGATTCGAGAATAATTCGATTTATGAATTATGATTTTAGATTTTAGAATTAATATCTATTGGATCGCTTCTACCTTTTATATTTAAAAAATTAGAAATGGATTAAAAAAGAGCCTTTCTCTCTATTGTTGCGTTTTATGTTTAGTTTCATTATATTAAGTTGTTAAAAATGATTCATAATTGAGCGAAATTGAATAATAGAGAAGAAAGGGATTTAATATGAAAAATAAAAAGACAATATCACTGATCAAAGGCGACGGAATCGGTCCTGAAGTGACACATGCAGCGATGAAAGTAATAGAAGCGGCTGGCGCTGCGATTGACTGGGAAGAAGTCCCTGCTGGTGCTAATGCATTCGAGAAAATTGGTACAGTTTTACCTGAGTATACCGTTGATTCAGTGAAGAAAAACAAAGTGGCGTTGAAAGGTCCTGTGGGTACGCCGATTGGTGAAGGATTTAAAAGTATCAGTGTGGCGCTGCGAAAGCGGCTGGAGCTTTATGCCAACCTGCGTCCAATCAAAAGTTTGCCAGGCATCAATTCCCGATATGAAAATATTGATCTTGTCATTGTGAGAGAAAACACCGAGGGACTTTATTCAGGAATCGAGCATGAAGTGGTGCCTGGCGTGGTTGAATCGTTGAAAATTATCACAAAGAAAGCTTCGACTTGAATTGCTGAATTTGCTTTTCAATACGCCAGGAAAAAGAATCGTAAAAAAGTGACTGCGGTTCATAAAGCCAATATTATGAAAATGAGCGACGGATTATTCTTGCAATGTGCCCGCAAAGTCAGTGAAAAATATCCTGATATTGAATATGATGAAAAGATCGTTGATAATGCCTGTATGCAGCTTATTTTGAATCCCTATCAATTTGACATTATGGTGTTAGAAAATTTGTATGGGGATATTATTTCGGATTTATGCGCAGGATTGGTCGGTGGTCTGGGAACAGCACCTGGGGCAAATATCGGAACTAAATATGCGATCTTCGAAGCGATTCATGGCAGCGCCCCTGATATTGCGGGGCAGAATCTTGCTAATCCCATTGCCCTGATCCGTTCAGCGATTTTGATGCTCGAATACATCGGCGAAAATGAAGCTGCTGCGAAAATTCATCAAGCAATTTGCAGCGTACTGAAAAAAGGCGAGAAGCTGACCCGAGACCTGGGCGGAACTGCCACGACAACGGAAATTACTGATGCGATTATTGCTGAGTTGTGATCTCCCACAGAATTGAAATGCCACAGAAATGAAAAAAAACATGGGGATTCATTTCTGTGGGAATACATTTCAGTGGGAGAAA
>Ga0209636_10003126_pt1 | contig 16883 bp, 17 predicted proteins | sample DeeMarSWOR152_54_FD_187464 | JGI IMG/M metagenome (GOLD analysis project Ga0209636, IMG submission 187464) | Marine sediment microbial communities from White Oak River estuary, North Carolina - WOR-1-52-54 (SPAdes) (version 2) | ecosystem: Environmental > Aquatic > Marine > Intertidal zone >...
AACATTTACTATTTCCCCGGGGTCATAAACACCAGAGTCTGTTGTTAATTTTAATTCTGCTTCATTTAGCAAAATCTTATTTACATTATTTTTAACTTTTTTATTTTGTATTTCAAAATTACCTAAAGAAATTGTATTTGACAAAACAAGAGTAATCAAAATTATTATTAATAAAAAATATTTAGTTCTTTTTTGCATATCTTTCTTTTTCCCAATATGGAAATAAAACTTCCTTTTATTATTTAGATCTTTATTCAATTATAACACCTTAAAACATTTAAAAAATTTTGTAATAATAAAAACCTGTCAAAGAAACGTTTGAGCCAAAAATTTTTTGAATAAAGAGTAATACTATTTATTCTAGGACGTGAATGGAAATCTGATTCATTAAATATGAAAGTAGCATTATTGCATGCTATATCATAGACTACAATCTTAAACTCAATCTTAGGCGGTCTAAGATATATTATAAAAGTCCAACAGTAGGTTGGTCCTGGACCTGTTACAGTTTCCTGCAAAACACCATTTAGATAAAATTCAATTCTTTCAATACCACTTGTTTCATTGCTTATATTTACACAAAATGTAATTTCCCACTTCCAGCAACCTATTTTACGTATTTTCCATACAATTTTCCCTTCAGTCGGTGTTTTGTCAATATCTAATGTTGATGATTTCACAGTTTCAATATTTCCGGCATTATCAATTGAATAAAACTCAATAAGAATATTTTTTCCATCTTCAGATATTATAAAAGGTGAAATATACTCATTCCAATCTGTTTCATTAATTCGGTAATAAGTTACATTAACTCCCGAGATATCATCTGTTGCATTCAAGGTTATGGTAACATTACTGATATACCAGCCGTTACACCCATTAGGTTCGGCCGGGTCAAAAGAAATAGTAGTTACAGGTGGAGTAGTATCATCAAATAAGTTAGAAATTCCTAAAGCAGAAGTAACAGATATTCCAATAAACAAAACACAAATACTCAAAGCAAGGGTTTTTACTAAAAACTTTCTCTTCATAATTTACCTCCCTCTCAAATTACATTATTTCCATTTGATTTGAAGTATATAAATCTTGTTACACCTACTTTTAAATCATCCTTCAGATTGGAATATTATATGGTTTTAGTGACGGAAAAAAATCAAAACGAAATATAACATATGTTCTTGTTGCATGTTCAAATATTATGACGGTTTTTGTACCCCATATGATTTTTATAAACCTTGGATGGTCCCAGTAATTTCTAAACCATTTGTTAAAAAATGCTTGACATAAGTAGGATTGGAAAAACGCATCTTTTTCATTATTTATGAAATTATTTTTTATAATTTCATTGTCATATGCATCATCCAAAATCAATCCATTTTGGTTGTATCTGAAATCATTATTTATTATTATGTGTTTGGTGCAATATCTTCCAAGAATAATGCCGTATTCATTCTCAATAAAAACATTTTCAGCTAGAGTATTATTTGTTGAATCAGATATCGAAATTCCATATTCAGTATTTTGTTTTATTGTGTTACGTTGAATATTGGAATTAGAGAGGAATCGAATACTGATGCCTTTTGTATTTCTTAAAATTGTATTGTTGATGATTGAAATATTTTGTCCGTTTAGATCAAAACCAACATAACCATTGTAGTTAATTTTGTTATTAGCAATTGTATTGTTTAAACCGCTAATAATTATTCCATAATCTTCATTGTTTTCAATGTCATTGTTATAAATATTGTTGTTGTTTGATGAATCGATACTGAGGCCCCTATACCTATTAATTTCAATGATGTTATTGGAGATATTATTAAAGTCAGATGAGCTACAGGTAATTCCTTGGCGGTTATTGAAAATTGTGTTATTAAATAGATAACAATTATCTGAATTTTTAAGATAAATTGCAAGCACTGTCGATTGAATATTTTGGTTTTGTATAGTTATATTACTACAGTTAAATATAATGATTTGACCACAACTATAGTTAATTAATAAATCTGATTTGTTATCTAAATAAACAAGTGGTTTTTCTTGAACAAGGTTGTCTATTATTATGTTGGGATATGAGTCATCTATAAAAAGCCCTGAGTATAATGAGTTGTTTTCAACGATACATCGCGGGGATTCATCTAGCGTTATGTCGCAAGCATAATTAGAATGAATGTATTGTCTCAAGGAGTTATTTTTAATTATATTATCTGGGGCATTTGCAAGCATAATAGCCTTAAAATGGCAACCATTAACGTAGTTTGCATCTATAGTTGAATTAGTCGTAGCTGAGATGTATATACCATGATAGGTTTTATTTACCATATTATTGCATATTGTATTGTTGTTACAGTAAACACTATATATACCTATTGTTAAGCTGTCTATTCTAGATATTATATTGTGTTGAATCGTTGAATTATTTGTATAATAAAGTTGGATACCATCCCGGCTATTGTCTCTTATCTCATTGCCATTAATTATATTGTTATTAGTATAACGAATGCGCATTCCATAGCGATTGTTGATAATAATATTATCTGAAACGTTGCAATTGTTTCCAAATAGGTTAACTCCTGCATTATACTCTCTTCCACTGTGTTGAATAGAAAAATCTTTTAAACTTACATTATCTGCGTTTATTTCAATAACTGTTCCGTTTTCTTTAGCATCAATGCACGTTGTTAATTTTTCCTCTCCAACTAGTTTTATTGATTTATTTATGAGTACATTTTCATAATATGGCGATGAGTCATCATAAACAAAAACGGTATCATCATCAGAGGCATTATCAATTGCATCCTGAATATTTGTGAAGTTGCCTTCACCTGTTCCACCAACGTATAATATATTACCGTTTGATAATGGAATATTAGGTTTTTTAATTTCTAGACTTTCAATAAATGGTACAACTGTTAACATAAGAAGAAGTATTGTTATTCCGACTGAAAAGACATTCTTATTCATTTTGCACTCCTATATCATATGGTTCTTTTACTGGATTCCAGTCAACCTCAATATATCGAACATACCAAGATGCATGATCATAGACTACCCGTGCGCGACCCAATATAAGGTGAAGATACTGAGGTCGCCCCCAATAATTCATAGACCACTTATTATGATTGATTTCATCAAGTGGGTCCCCATCCGGCCAAATAACATCTGGTCTCAATAAAACCGAACGGAAATTCCACAAGAAATTATTTTTCATAATGGTGTTATAATTTGTGGTAATAATTATGATACCATACCAATTTAGTCTAAAAACATTGTTTACTATGGTAGTATAACCACTTCCCCAATCTAGAGCGACACCATATGTATTTTTTATAAAAATATTCTGTGAAAGCGTATTTGTGTGTGTAAATTCATCCCATATATAATTTAAAAGATAGATACCTATATCTGTATTTGTAATAATCATATCAGATATAATACAAAATGTTGCAGCTAAAAGTTGTATTCCTATCCCTCTTGCATTATCCCAATTGATTTCTGAACGTGAACTGTTTTTTATTGTAAATCCTTGTATCTTAACATTATCACATAATCGTATCAATATTATTATTTTATTACCACTTCCGTCAATAACTGTCGTTTCTTTATTTTCACCTATCAATGAAATTGATTTGTTGATAATTAGATTTTCATAATATGGTGAACTATCGTCATATACAAACACTGTATCTAAATTACTTGAGTCATTTATTGCGTCCTGAATCTTGGTGTAGTTATTTGATCCGCTGCCTCCAACATATAATATATCTCCTCCATCGAAAGGAATAGTAATATCATTACCAGGTGATATTGGAATATTTATGGAAAGCATCAAAAGAAATAATATTCCAACTGTTAGGATTCTTTTATGCATAATTTTCCCCATTAAACAAGAACTCAACATTCTTTGTTTTTTTATAATATTATAACAAATTACTATATAAGAATTTGCCATAAATGTACATTATTGTATAATATTGTACATTAAATTTTTTTATTAATTTAAAGTATGCTTTTTCCATTTTATATCACATTTAAAATATTATATGGTTCTTTTACTGGATTCCAGTCAAATCTAATTAGTCGAAAAACCAATTCCCAGCTATCTCCCCAGTAACTATAAATATAGATACCACCGTTGATTTTATGTACTTGTTTTGTTTCATTCCAAAAGTTTCTGTCAAATCTGCTGCTAAAAGAATTTTTAAAAAATGCATCTTCTAATTTATTTTCAAAAATATTATTATTGAAAATTTTGTTATATTTTGAAGAAATAATTTCAACTCCATAATAATTTTGAAAAATGTTATTGTATGAAATTGTTGTTAATGCTGCTTTCTCAAGTAAAACTCCCCAAACATTATTCGTTAGTTCATTTCCTGAAATAACATTTCTAATACTTGCTAAGTCCCACCATATTTTAGATTTTCCCAGGATATAAATCCCTGCATCCCAACAGTTTGTTATAGTATTATTGAGAAATTTATTTCTACTGCATCCAAAAGAAAGATCAATTCCGTGATCTAAGGTATAATTGATTTTATTTTGGAAAATGATATTGTCACATGAATGTGAAAGATGTATACCTGTACGACTATTTGTTATAGTGTTAAATGAAACAGTGTTAAAATTAGAATAATAAAGATGTATAGAATCTAAGGAATTATTGATTTTATTAAATGATACTGCATGTTTATCCGAATCTTTTAAATATATTGCATAAGAATTATTTTCCAGGACGTTTTCTTGGATATTATTGTTTTCTGAATCAAGTGAGAAGATGCTCCAAGATTTATTGGAAATGTAATTCTTAAAAATATTACAATCGGTACATCTAATCAATTCAATACCAATCCAACATACCTTATCGAGACATTGATTCGTAACAGTGATTTTATCACAATTCACAAGTATTATTTGTCCAACATTTGGTTCAATTATTTTATCTGATTGTTTTTCAAGATATATCAAAGGTCGTCCATTTACAGTATTATTAATTATAGTATTATCCGTTGTATATCCATATGAGATAAAAATACCGTTGTTAATAAATGTATTATTGGAAATTGTATTTTCAAAACAAACATAAAGTACAACTCCATATCTTTCATTTTGGATAAGATTATTCTCAATAGTTATATGTGTTATTTTATCATAGAAATATGTGTCTCCAATGCAAATACCAACTATATTATTCATAATTATGTTGTTTTTTATTTTAATATTATCTATCTCTTCATAAATTTTAATTCCAGCATTGCCAATGAATTGTCCACTATTATTCAATAAAAAATTTTGTACTAAAACATTACTTGCAACAATGTTTATAACGTCTCTTTTCTTTCTTCCCTCGATTATTGTGTTGCTTTTATTTTCACCAATAAGACTTATTGATTTATTGATTAAAACATTTTCATAATACGATCCACTATATACAAAAACCGTATCACCATCAGTTGCATTATCAATTGCATCCTGAATTATTGTATAATTACCAGAACCACTACCACCAACATAAAAAATATTTCCATTTTTCACAGGTTTAAACTCATTATCAGTATTAACATTAGAAGCAGATACATTTGTACCAATAACCAAGATTATTATTATAAAAACTAAGCCTTTTTTTATAAAATTATTCTGCATATTCTTCACCATACTTTACTTCAATAATAGTAATATCATATGGTTTTTTTGTTGCCATTACTCTTGTCATTTTTATCACTTATGTAGTATGATACCTTGCTACATGTATACACGTAACATTTAAATACTTTTCTAATTTTAATGTCTTTTAATTTATTTACAAAATCATAATGTTCACATGAATTTTTTATTTAATGAGCATAGCATTAACAATTATTCATCCCTAATTTATAAAGAAAATGACACTAATATTATTTTAATTAATATTTTATAAAAAAATTACGCCGAGGGGGAGATTTAAACGCCAGTTTACTAGTAAAAAAATTGTTTCTCCTGTTAAGCTCCACAAAAACAAATTTAGATATAATTTTAATCCTCGATTTATAAAATCTACCCCTTTCCGTAAAAAATAGAATACATTTCAGCAGTATTTAAAATATTTATTTTATGTTGTTGCTTTAATTTTTTATCATCTGACCAAATAATGCTTTCCGGGTATGCTAGTGCACATGCAATAAAAAGTGTGTCATCAGGATCAATATCTTTAACAAGTTCATACGCTTGTGTTCTATACCGAAACAGTACATCGGTTGATACAATCAATACCTTTTGTAGTAATAGATTTAAGAGCGTTTCAAAACTTTTTCTTTTCATCCCAGATTTTTTCAAGAGTTCCGCTTTATGTTTTTCAAGTTCTTCAAATATAAATGATGGAAAAAGGAAAAACCCCTCGTATTCTAGTATCATTCTTCTTGTGACTGATTTTTTTATTAATGCTGAAAAAAGTATGTTGGAGTCAATGACAATATTCAACCGAGAAACCTCTTATTTGCAGAAGATTTAACTTTTTTATTAAATGCTTTTACATCTTCCTCTGTTAATTTACTTTTCTGGACGAGCTTCTCTGCAAGTTGTAGAAGCTCTAATTTTTCAAGGATTGCTTTTCTTGCAACTTCGCTCCATCTTACTTCAGAAAAATGTTTCATCTGCTTATGTATATTATCTGGTAAAGAAAGTGTTATGTTTCCCATTTATATCACTATCACATAAATATGTGATTTCACATATTTAAATTTTACCTATAGAATTGAATATTCATAAATATTAATCTGACTTTTTAATTTTATTTTAACAAAAACAATAGTTTTTCCAGCATTGGAAAATGTTCTAGGAATCGAAGAAATAACACATTTACCACCCGGCTATTTCGTTGAATACTTACTTCAAAAGACGCCCATGGTCCTTTTAAACCATAGATATCTTTAGCCAAGGCTCTAATCATATACTTTCCAAACTTAGAATATGTATGTTCCAGTGTTATTTCTTCACCAGAGTGATACCATCCAGTCAAATAATCAGGGGTGCCATCACCCCACTCAATATAGTAGGAGACATTATCCCTATCGGGATCTGTTGTTTTGAATTTATATTTGTATGTTCCTGGTCTTCCAACTGCCCGACCTTTAACAAATGTTAGGTTAGGAGGTTGATTTCCAATAGGTGTAATTGTTATTACATAGGGTTCTGACCAGGGGGTTTCATACCCATATATATCTTTGGCTTTCAATTTTAGTTCGTAAATCCCTGGAAAACTCCATTTATAAGATATATTTCCTGTAAACCATCCACTGAGATTCCCATCTCCCCAATCAAACATATAATATTCAAAACCTTCCCAGTGAATCGTGAATTTGTAGATTATATCAACCCATACAATGCTTGGATGGAAAAATTTAAAATCAGAGAATAATGTCAAACTATAGAATATTCTTCTAATTTCGCCAGCCTGATTTTTCGCTTTTGCTATAATTTGATATATTCCATCATAATCCCATTCATGCGAAATTGAAACGGTTTCATTTGAGTTATAAGGCCCAATCCAATCAGTTATATCACCATCTCCCCAGTCTATCCAGTAGTATACATTGCTTATATTAGAAACATTAGTAGTTGAAATATAAAAAATTGAAAAATTTTCAGTCCACATAACTGGAGACAATAATTGGTCTAAAATAGCTTTAGTAGATGTTTTTGATGATTTTTCTATTACTACATTACTGGCAGATGATGATATAACACATGATATAATAAATAAAACAACAATACTTAGAGCAAGAGGCTTTATTAACCACTCTTTCTTCATGCTACCTCCCTCTTATAAAATAATCATCTTTTATCAAGTATTTAAAATGTGTGCTAATAATTATCATAAAATGATGATACAATTTATTTACAAATTATTTTTATTTAAAAAAATGAATAAAATTTATGCCGAGGGGGGAGATTTAGACGCCAGTTTACTAGTAAAAAAACAAGTATTTCTCCTGCTGATCCTAAAAAGAGATATAAGACAGGATTTGGAATAGTCTTTCCAGAAATGGAAACTGTTCACAAAACCTCAAAAACAAAGAACTAATTGATGCTCTGTTTCTTGGTGTACTAAAACTGTAATTTGTCCAAGGGCTTTCAAAACCATAAATATCCTTTGCCTTTGCTCTTATGATAAATTTATCAAATCCAATCCAAGAATGTCTCTCAGAATATCCTGGAGAACCAGAAGATCTATATGATGTCCAATTCGTAGTTATTCCATCACCCCAATCAATGTAATATGATACATCATCTCCATCAAAATCTATTGAGGAAAATGTAAATAAATAGGGGATTATTGGGAAACCTTTTATTGGACCATCAATAATTGGAGGATTTGGAGGTTGATTTTCTTTTATAAAAATATATGCTGATCCAGAATTATCTCCATTGTCATTATCACCATACGTTCCAACAAGAATTGTATTACTGTTAATAGCAACAGAATCACCAAAAAAATCACCAGATTCACTATCCGAGGCAAGTAGTTTTTGTTGTTGCAACCAATTAATATCTTTGCGGGTAAATACATATGCTGACCCAGAATCTAATCCATTCTCGTCATTATCTTGTGCTCCAATGACGGCAATCTCACAATAAAGAGAAACAGACCAACCAAATATATCCCCTGTTGCACCATCTGAAGCAAGGAGTTTTGCTTGCTGTTTCCAAGTAGTACCTATACGATTAAAAATATACGCTGAACCAGATTGCGCACCTTTATCATCATCCCATTTTACTCCAATAAGGGCGGTATTTCCATCAAGAGAAACAGAAGAACCAAAAGAATCACGAGTAGCACCATCCGATGCTATTAGTTTTGCCTGTTGAGTCCATGTAGAATTGTTTCGGATGAATACATACGCTGAACCAGAATCTCCCTCAAAACCATCATCTGGTGCTCCAATAAGAGCTGTATCATCACTTATAGAAACAGAATAACCAAACATATCACTAACATTACTATCGGATGGGATTAGTTTTGCCTGTTGAGCCCAGGTTGAATCATTTCGGATGAATACATATGCTGAACCAGATTGAGGTCCATAATTATTGTCCCCCCAAGCACCAATTATAAGATAATCATTATCGATAGAAACAGAATGACCAAAATAATCATTATATTCACTATCTAAAGCAGATATTTTTTCTTGTTGAGTCCAGGTGTTTTCAGTTCGAGTAAAAACATAAACTGAACCAGTATTCAAATTATCACCAGGTGAACCAATAATAGCTGTATCATTTTTAATAGCAACAGAATAACCAAACATACCACCAATACTACTATCGGAGGCAATTAGTTTTGCTTGCTGAGTCCAGGTTGAATCATTTAGGATGAATACATAAGCTGAACCAGATTGATACCCAAAATCATCATCAAATGGTGCTCCAATAATAGCAGAATCTTTGTTAATACAAACATACCAACCAAAACAGTCATGTGTTGCACCATCTGATGCAACTAGTTTATCTTGTTCCAACCAATTGTTATTAGCTATAACTCTACTTTCAATAACTTGTTTTATCAAATTATTATAATCATTGATTTTATTTTCATCAACATTCTTACTAATACTTTGTATAGCTGTTATAATCAACAATACACATACTATAATTCCTATTATTTTCTTTTTTATAATTTTGTTATTCCTCCCTTATAATAATATCAACTGATACCAAGTATATAAAATTATTTTATCTTTAGGATTTTACAAAGTTGGTTTTACCCAAATATTTTTATTCAATAAAAAGAATAAATTTACGCCGAGGGGGAGATTTGAACTCCCGAGAGGGAAACCCTCACGAGCTCTCCAGGCTCGCGCCGTACCGGTCTGAGCCACCTCGGCAAAAACAAAATCCTAAATAACAATCTCTCTTATGACTTTTTCCAGATAGATGGATATGTTCCCTTATTCATCAAAACTCTTTCTAAATTAGCACATACTCCGCTATCCTTTTGAATTATTTCTTCTGTGGATAACAAAGTTCTTACTAAAGCAATACCTTCGCCTTTAAGGCTTAAGACGGCAACCATATCTTCTTTTTTAATATCTGAATCAACCTCAACCACACCTGGCACGGCTAGACTTGCACCGTGACATAAAGCATCAACTGCTGAATCCCTAATAACAATTTTTGGTAAAAAATCAATTAGGCTTTCCATTGAATGAATTATTGAGCTAATTTCTTTTTCATTTCCATCTTCTTTCCAAAAAATATAAGCATCTTTTAAGTCCTGTAAAATAATAGAATCTTCCTCCTTAAAAGGACCAACTTTTGTACGTCTTAGTTCAGACAAATGCGCACCACATTTTAATTTTTTACCTATATCAACAGCCAAAGTTCTGATATAAGTTCCTGCTTCACACCCAACACGAAACAGAACGTCTCTGTCTTTTTTTTCAATTACCTCCAAATAGTAGATTTTTCTTTTACGTTTTACTCTTTTAACTGCAGATCTAACTGGTGGAATCTGAGTGATATCTCCAACAAAACTACCAAAGGTATCAATAATACTTTTTTCGTCAATATCTTTGTGAAGCTTAATAATTCCAACATATTCTTTCCCTGTTAATAGTAAAACCTGCAAAGCCCTGGTTGCATCACCTATTGCAATTGGTAGAACGCCTGTTGCATTCGGATCCAAAGTACCACCATGACCAACTCTTTCTACCTCAAGAAAATTCTTTATCCATGAATCTATTTGATGAGAAGTAGGACCTGAGGGTTTGTCAAGAATAATAAATCCATTTCCTAAAAGCTCCTTAACACTGCGCTCTTTTGGGAATTTACCATAATTTAAATTTGTTTTAGCTTGCACTTTAATAATACGCTTGCGTTTTTTTTCAAAGGGAAATGTGTATTTATTCTCCATTTTAAACTCAAGAATAAAAAGGTAATATAAAAAATGTTTATGTATCAAGCTTTTTAATAATAAGCTCTACAATTTCTTTGGGTGTTTTGTCTTTTGAATCAATAATGATATCATAAATTGTATTATCTTTTAAATTTACTCCATAATAATCCTTGTATCTCTTTGCCTCGCATTTTTCACGTTCTTGAATCTCTTTTTTTCTTTTTTCAATCGAGCCTTTTTCACGACCTACAATGCGACTTGCTCTTGTTTCTAAATCAGCATCTATTAAAATCTTAAAAGCAGGTATTTTATTTATATAAGCAAGCCATCCAGCAAGTCTTCCTTCTAAAATAACATCTCCTTTTTTCAAAATCTCCAGTTGTCGATCATCAAGTTCGTTATCGATTTCAGAGTGCTCTTCACAGTATTTTCCAAATTCCTCCAAAGTCATTTTTTCTTTATCTGCCAGCTCCCTAAAAATCATTCCTAAATAAATATGTTTCAATCCAAGTTTTTTTTCTAAAAGGCGCGCAACAGTTGTTTTACCACTACCCGGTGTTCCGCTTATCGTAATTGTTACCATGTTTTTCTTATATAGAAGAAGGTCTTATTTTTGCTTTTATATTTTTCCAAGTTTCAGACCAACTTATGTATTTTAAGCCTTGTCTTATAACCTGTCCAATAACCATTGAGAATATCAGATAAAGCCATAGCCATGCCTGAAATAAAAATGGGTAAGAAAAAAATGAGACTTGGTTAGCCCAGGGTACAGAAAAATAGTAATGAGGCACAGCTTGTAAAAAAACTCTTAGCCAAATAAAAATCGGCCAAATAAATATTATCAGAAACACCATTGGTTTCATCATACCACCTGATGCCTCTGTTTGTTTCCTCATGATTTCAGGTTGCATTTTCATAAGCTTTGAAACTCTGTTTGTATTTCCTTCTTTTCGGGCTTTCATCATTTCCTTTTGAAACGCCTTTGATATTTCTTGAGATTCACCTAATTTTTTCCAATTTGTGAAAAAATTTGTCAGTAGAGAAGAAAGAAGTACTACTATCAATCCAGCAAAAAATAGGGTTAAAACTGGATAATTACCTCCAAAACCAATAATAGGATTTAATATAAAACTAAGATAGTAAGCTAAATATGGTGCTAAAGGCGGCATAATAAAAAATATAAGCAATATGAAAATCAGTAGCAATATTAAGGTGCTTCCTTGCGCTTTTTCATCTATTTTTCTCATTTTATATCACACCATCAAGTAAGTACAGGTGCTGCCTGGGCTACAGCATCATCTATAGCATTATCATGGTTAAAAACTATTTTCACTGTTGCACCTGAGAGCGCCGCGTATGCCATTGCTGCAGCACGATTTATCATTTGATGTTCATTTATTTGTTCTATTGTGTCAGGATCCCTATTTCTTGTGGGATCATTTGTTCTTCTGTTAAATATTTCTGTTGGATCTGCTTCTACCACAACAATTGCCGTAGGCATTAGTTTTTTAATAACCCATTCAGGAAGTCCTGGCATATAACCTTTTGGTGTTTTGACAGTACAATGTGTGTCAAGTATTACATTTTTCATACTAGCAATTTTTTCAGCAGATTTTATCTGTAAATCCTTTTGTTGTTCTAAAGTCAGTTTCCTCATTTCATCTCTATTTTTTACTAAACCTTTTTCTATAGCAATATCTGCCATAACTGTTCCGAATGTTACGAAATCTATTTCCATTCCTTCAGAAGCTTTTTTCATAACGGTTGTTTTTCCAACACCAGGTATACCTGTTACAACTATAACACCCATAATATTCTCACCAAATATTTTTATTACTCAGCACCAAAGAATCCTCTTAGCACTGGGTGCATCTCCATTGCTTGTTCTCTTGCTATTTGTTCATAAAGCTGAATCATAATACCTACTGTAAGTAGTACTCCTGTACCACTTGCTCTTCCTACTGTTCCTATTAAATCAGCAAACCCAGCAAGTGCACCAACTGCCGCTCCACCAATTACAGTTACAACAGGGATATATCGCTCAAGTACTTTTGTTAATATACGCGGGTCTCTTCTAAAACCTGGTATTTGCATATCAGAGCTTTGTATTTGTTTGGCAACAGCAGATGGTCCCATATCTGTTGTTTCTATCCAAAATTTAGCAAATAATATCGATCCGATTATCATAACAGCCAGGTATATTATTACCTTTAAAGCATATTGAAGAGAATCATGAGTCCCGTCTCCTCCTGACATTATTGGTATTAACCAATATGAAATTCCGTTGGGACCATTTAAATACCAAGCCCCACCACCCAGAGGCTGTGTACTAATAGATGTATCATATGTACCAAGCCACCATTGTCGACCTAAAAGTGGTAGATCAGATTGATACAAAAGCATGGCAAACATGTTTATATTGGCAAGTAGTGCAGCCATTAAAATAACAGGAATATTTGATGCATAAATCAACCTAATGGGGTATCTACCACGAGCTCCTCTTACCTTTCCATGAGCAAGTGGCAGTTCTATACGTGAAGATTCAGCATATACAACAACGAAGAATATCAAAATAGTACCCAGCAGTGGTACAATAGCATTTTCATACACACCAGGTCTTCCAACAAACATCAACTGGTATCCACCGCCTACCATATCTTCTAGAGTCATATGAGTAGCCATGAAGTAGGTTCCAGGTACTACCCCTGCTGGAGGATTGCTTAAAGACACCGCAGCTGCTGGATCAATTGGTAACCAATTGAAAAAACCTGTAAATAAGGCTTCTGAAACCCCAGCTGCAATAAAAAGTGAAATACCGGAGCCTATTCCCCATTTTGAAATAAGTTCATCCATGAAAAATACAAGTAATGCACCTATAACAAGTTGCAATACTATAACAAAATTAGCCATCCCTTCGCCACCGACTAATCCGACTAACTGGTCACTTGGCCGCAAGTAACCAAAAATTTGAGGGATTGCTTCGACAAAAATCATAACAATTACCAAGACTTTTTGTGTACCTTGATAAATTGCTTTATCTTCTTGTTTTGTTAAATCAAGTTTTATGATTTTTGCACCAACAAATAGCTGCAAAATAATTGATGCAGTAACAATCGGTCCTATACCAAGATGCATTAATGATCCTGAAGAACCAGCCATAATAAAACGGTAATTTTCAAAAAGATCAACAAATTGTTGTTGCATACCAAAGATCATAACGTTTGTTAAAATGTAATATAAAATCAAACAAAGAAGAGTCCACATTATCTTGGTTCTGAAATTTACATGGCCTTCCGGTTTAGCAACTGCAGGCCACCTCTCGATAAGAGGCTTTAAAGCATACAGTCGACTTTTCTTTTCCTCTGCCATTTTAAAACCTAAATTATAATAAATTTTATTTTACTTGTTTTTCTTCTTTTGTTTGTTCTTTTTGTATTTCAGGTAATACTATTTCTCCACCTTTTTCTTTAATTTTCTCAATTGCCTTTTCTGAGGCAAAATTAACTTTAATCTTAAGTTTAGTGTTAATAACACCACTGCCAAGCAGTTTATCAAAACCTTCTTTTTCAAGATCAATATTGTTTTTTCCAGGGAATTTTTCTTCCAGTTCACCAATATTTATTGTCTTAATTTTTTTAATAACACTCTGAGGTCTTTTAAAACCATGTACTCCAAAATGATCTGGCATGTACTTCAGCATATGCAAATATTTGTGTTTATGCAATCCAGCATTACCTCTACCGCCTCTTAAACCAGCACCACGACCTCCTTTTTTACCTTTTCCATGTGTCATGGATCCTCTGAATTTTTTTGTTTTAGTTCGCGCCAAACTATATCACTTTCCTTCAAGTTTTATTATCTTAAGGTCAAAGCCAGATAAAGTATTATATTATTATACTTTCGGATAAACTATTGTGGTAAATATCTTAATATTTTTAAATTTTTTAACATTCAACTTTTTTCTACCAGATTAAAAAACAGGTTTATTATTTTTTTGTAAGTATCCTTAACAAACAAACCTCATAATTTAAAACCTTTTTTTCATGGAAATTATATGTGTATTTTATTGGAAAATTATATTTTTTATAGAAATTAATTTCTCCCTTAAGTAAATTAACAATTTTTTCAATAAAAGAAATTGTTTTTAATAGATGAAGAGAATAAATTACACTTGCAATTTCAAAACCTTTTTCTATAAATTTTCTATCAGCTTTTTTATTACTTTTTTGTGCACCAAAAGGTGGATTCGTAATTATAGTGTCGCATTTAAATTTTATATCTTTAATATCTTTGTTAATAAAGGTTATTTTCATTTTATTCTCTTTTGCATATTTTCTTGCAACTTTTAGACAATTCTCATCAATTTCTACACCAATTATTTTTTTTGCTCCAAGTATATTTGCACCGATTGAAAAAATTCCTGTACCGCAACCTAAATCCAAAACCGTTTTATTTTCTATATCTCCAAATTGATATGCTATAAACAATATATCTGATGCAATTTCTGCAGGTGTTTGGTATTGTTCAAGATTAATAATTGGCTTTTTGTATGATGGAACTTTTTGTAAAATCATTTCTAATTGTTTTTTCTTCATTACAATTTGAAAATATAATTGTACTATCTAATATTTTTTATACGCAAATTTTATTTGCTGCTCTCTGTTTAGTGCCGTTTACCTTTGGGCTTGTAGATCAGTTCGGAAGATCGCCTCCTTGGCATGGAGGAGGCCTCGGGTTCAAATCCCGACAAGTCCATAAAATCCTGGTATGGCTATTATAAAGATTACTATCTTAAATATTAATTAACAATAAAAAGAAGGTCTTGATATTTTTCATTAAAAATTAATATATCAAAAAAAGATGACATAAGAAAATTATTTAGTGGTATAATGGAAAATATAAAAAAACAACCTAATACAAAACAAATAATTATTGCAAATATTATTAATATAAAATACATTTTCATCATATTTTTAGCTTTTTTTAAAAATTATTTTGGTGATATTAAAATAATACTAAAAAATTTTAAAAAAATTAGTGAGAAATATAATATAGGGTATTGGTCAATTATTTATAACTGTCTTATAAAATATCCACTTTTAGGATTTGTACCAACTGAATTTTTTATGTATGAATTATTAAAAAATTCTCATAAAAACTATTTAACTTTTTTAAATTTAATAGCTTTGATAAGTGTAAATAAATATAATTATATTTTAGTTGGTAATAAATATAAATTTAAAATGCATATTAAGGATAAAATACCAACTTCTAACCTTTTAGCTGTTTACGATTATAAAACTAAAAAAATAACTCATTATAACAAGCCTAAAACAAATAGAGTAGTAATCAAACCTTTTAAGGGCGGCGGCGGATCTGGAGTAAGAATAGAAAATGCTAATAATTATCAGAAAATTTTATCTAGTTATTCTAGAAATTGTATTGTAGAAGATTTTATTGAACAACATAGTTTTTTAAATAAAATATTTTGTGATTCATTAAATACATTAAGAATTTTAACTCTTAATGAGAATAATAAAATAAAGGTAATAACAGCTGTTCTTAAATTTGGAAGATATAACACAAATAAAATGGATCATTTCCAAAATGGCGGAATTTCTGTTGATATAGATTTAGAATCTGGATTGTTATTGAAGGGTAAAAGTATTTTTAAATATTTTGAAGATGGATATTATTTAGCTCATCCAGAAACAGGCATAGAATTTTATAATAAACATCTTCCTTTTTTTAAAGAGGTAATGCAAACTGCAATAAATGCTCATAAATTATTTCCATCTATAAAAATTATTGGGTGGGATATTGCAATCACTGAAGGAGGTCCTTGTGTTGTCGAGGCTAATAGAATTCCCGACTTTTTAATGTTGCAAATATTCAAACCTTTAAGAAGAACTCTTTCTAAAACCTTAAAATTATGATTTCATATACAGATTTTATTTGCGATTATTTATATAGTTCCGTTTACCTTCGGGTTTTTAAATAAGTTCCATAAATCCAT
>Ga0209636_10003127_pt1 | contig 16881 bp, 17 predicted proteins | sample DeeMarSWOR152_54_FD_187464 | JGI IMG/M metagenome (GOLD analysis project Ga0209636, IMG submission 187464) | Marine sediment microbial communities from White Oak River estuary, North Carolina - WOR-1-52-54 (SPAdes) (version 2) | ecosystem: Environmental > Aquatic > Marine > Intertidal zone >...
CGATATCTGAAGAGTCGGCGGCCGTGGTCCAGCCTGGCAAGATATTGGCCTTCCAAGCCAACGACCCGGGTTCAAATCCCGGCGGCCGCACCACTCTAGAGGCGAACGTATACGATTCGCCAATTCCCCCTTTTTCATCGATAATTAAAGAATAGGTCTGAAACTTGGATCAGCATGGAAGAGCGAGATAAGAGCCAGGGAGAACATTTCGATTCTCTAACTTTTTCACTCAGCCTGTGCTTCCTCTAGGATGTAACGTGTTACTATCATCCTTATGGCGGCGCTTCGGTTGGCATAGTAACCTTCCTGAACCAGCCTGTCTAGGACCTCAATTATTTTATCTGGCAGGCGTACGGGTACTATCTTCACCTCTTAGCCCCCTCCCGATCTTCGTATACTGAGAAATATACCATGGTATACATATAAAGTTGGCGTTTAAGCGTCGGGGGTGCGCCGATAAGTTTATATAAACGTATACGATTGATATACGAATGGGATACAAAGGTATGCTGATAAATATACGATGGATGGGGCGGAGCGCGGAGTTGGCTCAACATGAAATACGAAATTAAGTACAGTCCAGCTTATTCTCTGTTGGAAGTTACTTTAGATCCCAGCGAGGTCGTTGTAGCGGAGGCAGGCGCCATGGTCTACATGACCCCACAGATCAACGTCAAGACGAGGAAGAGGGAGGAGAAGAGCATATTGCAGAGCCTTAAGACGAGCGTTCTGGGCTCGGAATCCTTCTTCCTCAACGAATACGTTGCAGAGAAAGGCTCGGGCAAGGTTGGTTTCGTTCCAGCGCCTGTAGGGGACATACGTCCTTTTGAGGTAAGGGCCGGGAAGGGGCTCATTCTTCAAAAGTCCGCCTACGTAGCCTCCACAAAGGATGTCCGCTTGGACACGGAATGGCAGGGATTCAAGAAGGGCCTCTTCGGGCAAAGCCTGTTCATGCTCAAGGTTTCCGGAGAGGGCAAGATGTTCGTGAACGCCTTCGGAGCCATAGATCATCACAGCCTCGCCGGCGGCGAATCCCTGGTGGTCGATAACTTCCACCTGGTGGCCTTCGACGACACCTGCAGATACAACGTCAAGAAGTTCGGCGGACTAAAATCTACCCTATTGGGAGGAGAAGGCTTGGTCACCGAAGTCACAGGTCCAGGAGAGGTATACATCCAGACCAAGAATCTACGCGAATTCACCGATTGGCTCTGGGAGCTGCTCCACAATAGGGTGGAGAGCACCGCCAGAAGAGTCGCCGAGGAAAAGAGCGGCCCTAGCTTCGGCAAACCCGCGACCATCAGTTTCGGCAAGCCCAAGCTGTAATGCGCGCAAGCAGGGGAGGTTTTCATGTATTTTTTCATTCAAAAATGGAGGACACGTACGCTACCAGCCCTGTTTATGATGCTGATGCTCGCGTCGTTGGCGCAGCCAGCGTCGGCCCAGATGGCAATGCCGCCGCCTGCCCAGGGGATCTACGTCGGCGGGACCTCCCCGTGGAGAGGAGCCCCTGGAATGGAGGTGCGCGTCTACGGAGGCGGCGCCACTTCCGATGGTGCGGTCGTTGTTTTATTGGATGGTTCACTTGGGAATATAACGTTGGGGCGGACGGTTGCCGACGCCGAGGGTAATTGGGAGATCACATTCACCGTTCCCGACATCTCTCCGGGATACTACACAGTGCTCGTCGTCGATGATGAGGCCTCGAGCATAGCGTTATCTGGGTTCGAGGTCTTTGAGGTGCAGATAAGGATCTACTACCTTGAGCCTCCTTCTGGGCCTCCGGGCGCATTCGTCGCTCTCAGCGGCGATGGCGCCACCCCTCTGGGCGAGGTCAGGGTCTACCTCGATGGGGCGAGCGTTGCCAACCTGACAGCCACGGACTGGGGTAGTTGGGACACGCAACGAATGGGGCTCCCCCTCTTTCAGGTCCCAGATGTCGAGCCAGGGGACTATGCGATCACGGCTTTGGACGTGACATCAAATACAACCGATACAAGGATGTTCACCGTGACTCCGCCTCCAACGATTCACGTGTCCCCGCAAGAGGCATCCATCGGAAGCAAGGTAACAGTGAGCGGCGAATCCTTCACCCCTTGGTACGGCATCAACTTGATCTTTGAGGACCAGATTCTGCTCGTGTCCATCTCCGCAGACGAGAACGGCGGGTTCAATTCAACCTTTTTCGTTCCTGTTGTCAACTCAGGAAACTACACGGTGAGCGCTCTTGGCATGTTCATGGGCCGATTAGCGAATGCGAGCTTCAGGGTCACCGTCGGCCAGGACACGTTGATCGACGAGATGAAGGATGTTCAAAGGGCTCTAAACCAAACGCAGGCCGCTGCTCAGTCAGCAAGCCAAGCGGCTTCAGCAGCCGAGGATCGAGCCGCACGGGCGGAATCCATGGCCGGAGAAGCGAGAACATACGCGCTGGCGGCGATGATATTTGCGGTGATTGCGGCAGCGGCATCTGTCGCCATGCTGCTACGCAAAAGAGGATAGAACCTCAGACCTCCCCTTTCTCCAGTTTACAGGGGATTTTTGAAGTCGGTCACTATCTATCCGATTCTTGGAAGCAGTTCTTTCGCGTGATGCCGTTGAGGGCCAGTCACTCTTGGAATCCCTGTTTTTTCTCATCTCTAAAGAACTTCGCTAGCAGCAAGGCTTCCTCTAAAAACACATAGAGCCAGCTCAAATCCCGGCGGCCGCACCGCTCTAGAGGCGAATATGTAAAATTCGTATGCTGTAGCCGAGGAAGGCGGCCCTCCCTCAGCCCCCCGACCATTCTGAAGACGGGGGCGTAGGGGCGCTGGAGGGCTTCAGCCAACTCCCTGACGCTGACCTTGGACTGCGCCTGGGGCGAAGAACCAAGGCCCTCAAGGGGGAGTTTCGAGCATGCGAGGACGGTCCCGGACCGATCGTTGGACCAACGCCCATACCCATCGCATCGGCACTTCCGGTATAGCCCGCTTCCTCCAGCCCCGCCTCACGACAGACTGCCCCCGCAGCAGAGGCACTGGAGGCCTGTGGCCCACATGGCCTCCCTCAACATCTCAGCACGCTCAGTTCGGAAGGCATGAAAGGCTGGAGGGTCGGAGCCATCAGGAAAAGTCAGATGAAGTTGATAAACGCCATCCTCATGATGAGAGCGATCGAAAAATTTTTGAGCCAACGCAGGGTTTTTGGTTTGAGATGAGTAAAGGTAGAAAATTTCACGTAAAAGACGTTTTTAATCCTGCGAGGATGCATTCTCTGGTAGTAGAGGAAGGGGAATCCGTGCATTCTCTGATCGAAAAATTTTCAGATCAACCCGAACTTAGAGGGATATTCGTCATCGATGAGGAAAGCAGGTTTAAAGGAGTAATTACAAGATTTGATTTGCTGAACTGGACTAGATTTAAATTGGGAGGTGGATTTGAACGTAGAGCATTATTGGGGGATTCGAGGGAAGAGATTATCATGAACATAATAAAATACACTCATTCTACGACGGCTAATGATCTTATACGTACAGATAGCCATAATGCATATGTTAAACCCGAAGACGACATTATTTTAGCCCTGAATCTAATGCTATCTTTAGATTTGATCACCGTGCCCGTCTTGGATGAGAAAGGAAAAATTATCGGGGATTTAAAGCTTACAGAAATATTGAACAAAATAATCAAGTCCCCTCAAAAATAAATTATCATATTAAGTAAAAAGAGGTGAAATATGTTGCTTGTCTACAACAATTTGTTGATAATAAGGAAATAACTAAAAAATGAGAGTTTGATAGAAAAATAATAAGGTTGTACCTGAAGGAGTATATAAAAAGTGGTGTTTAATAGATAGTAATAGCAAGTGATGATTAGCTAAAATAAGGGGATTAGAGATCACGCCATGATCGTTAGCCTCTTATTGTCCAGATAATTGAGACCTTGGACGGAGAAAGCCGTGGTTTACCTTTACCGAGCGTTTTTGAAATCCCTTGCAATTGGCAGAGCAGTTAGGATTTAGCGCTTGAGGAGAGATGAAGATCCAGTCCCTCGTTTAAGATCTTCAATATCCATGATTGATCCATCCCTTTTTTAGGCATGATTTATAAGATCGATCTTATGAGAAATAATGTCTGAAATGGAAGTGATAGACAAGCTCGTCAAAACCCATGGAAATCAGTGTGTTTTAGAGAAATTTTCCCCATCGGATAGGCGAATTTTCGTAACCGTGAATAAAGAGTGTTTTAAAGATGCGATCCAATTTTTGAAAACGGAAGGTTTTGCTCATCTCTCAGCGATTACTGGTCTGGAAGTGGGTGATGAAATCGAGCTTCTTTATCATCTGAACAAGGAAGGGGCCGTGGTAACTGTACGACTAAAGGTTCCTTTAAGTGAAATCATTGTTCCCACCATCACCGATATCATCCCCGGATCAAACCTTTACGAGCGGGAGCTCCACGATCTGCTCGGGGTGAAGTTTCCAGGCCATCCGAATTTGGCACGTTTAATACTTTCAGACGATTGGCCCGAAAATATCTACCCATTGCGCAAACGCGGGAGGAGTAAAGAGACTTCAGAGCAGTGACCTCCTAGAGCTGGAAAAAAATTTTGATCAACAACGAAATAAGATTTTATGCGAGATCACTTTACTGAATTCACGACGTGGTGAGAGGCCGTGCTCGGTGATCCCGTTTTGCTTGGAGTGACAGTTATCCTATTACCGATAGCCGTGGCCATCATAGCCCACTTGGTATCGAGGCTTCCGAGGTATGGAGACCGTGTGGCTAAAGCTCTGTGCATTTTAGCTGCCTATATAACTCTGCTCCTTGCTTTTTTACTAATATCGGCATTGTCGTATGGGGTTATTGAAAAACAGCTTTTTGTGATTTCTTTACCTTACAGCAGGGTTAATATAGGATTATACATAGATTATTTAGCGTTAATTCCTGCCTTTATTTCCTCATTATTTACTGCACTTGCACTTACATTTAACATGTACTATCTTTCCCCATACAATAAAGCCTACAAAGTCGACTGGAAGTTTAACAGGTCCTACTCTTTCATCTTGCTTTTTAACGGCGCCATGCTTGGAACACTGTTTTCTAGTAATCTCTTCAGTCTAATTGTTTTTTGGGAATTAGTCAGCGTATGCTCCTATGCGTTAATTTCATTCTGGAACGAAGATCAATTCTGCTTGTGGGCAGCTATGAAATGTTTCATTATGACACATGTCGGCAGTATGGCTCTTTTGATGGCCACAATTGTTATCTACTTTGTTACTGGGACATTCGAGATTTTTGAAATAGGTCAAAAAATTCCATTAGGCGAACCTGCGCTTTGGATTATTTTTCCTCTTCTCTTGCTTGTCGTATTACCGAAAACCGTGCTATTTCCGCTTCACACATGGCTACCTGACGGGACTGTTGCACCCACATCAGCAACGGTCCTTTTTCACGTCTGCGGCTTTGAAATCGGGGTTTACGTAATTATTCGTTTCTTTTTTGATGTTTTCCATGCACATATTTTTTCGGCTCCAACTATTCCTTTACCTTTACTCTTTGGGAACTGTAGCATTTGGAGTTTCATTATTTCTCTTATCGGGGCTATCACTCTTATTATCGGAGCATTAAACGGGATAATTGAGAATGATTTTAAGAGGATAGTTGCTTACAGCACTATATCTCAGCTTGGTTATATAGTTTTGGCAGCCGGATTAACTACCCCCTTGGGTGCTATCGCAAGCATATTTCACATGATATCTCATGCACTTTGCTGTGGTTTGCTTTTTCTTTGTGCGGGTGCAGTAATTTATGCAACTGGAAAACATGACATCAATGAAATGGGTGGACTTTATCAGCATATGACGATAACAGCAATCTGTGGCTTTATCGGAATTATATCTTTGTCAACCGTGCCCTTATTCAGCGACTTCGCAAGTAAGTACCTGATTTTTCACGCGATCATTAACTCGAGGGCAACATTTTTTACCATCATCGCTTTTCTGGGATGCGTACTCAACACCGCAATTGCGATAAGGCTTTTACATTCAGTTTTCATGCAAAAAACAGCGGAATCATCCATGGCCTTTCAAATTAAAGACCCACCGATATCTATGCTGGCGCCGATGATTTTAATTTCATTGGTTTTGATAATATTTGGCGTAGCGCCCATGATCCCATTAAATTCCCTTGTTATTCCCGCTGTTGAACAAATCGGTTCCTCAGTTTACATCGTCAGTCGATTATGGTTAATTGAAACTCCTCTGGGCTTCTGGAATCCCGCGGCTGTAGCCATATTCATGTTCACACTTTCAGCGGTTTTCTTCCGCATGATATTTTATTCCAGGAAAGCAGCGGTTGTTTACCCGAAGTCAGCAAGCGAAGAAACGTTAAAGCCCTTCCTTTGTGGAGAAGACTCAAACCTGTTGGATGGCCCTCATGGCCATCACTTTTATCATGCGTTAACAAATGTTTTAAAGGTTGACCGAATTTCTCACGCATCTAATATCGACCGTGCCTACATCGCGTTATCGACAAAGTTCTTCAACCTCTGCTTCAAACTGCTTCGATTAGACATACGGCAAAGGTACTTTTCTGCGGTCTCAACGTTTATCATCGGGAGCCTCATCATCCTCTTGATCGCTGTTCTGGTGGGGTGACACGATGGAGCTAACGGTGTTTTTAACCCTAACAACGGCCACGTTTTTTACGGCTCTAGCTTTCGTAGCTCGATCCACCCGACGAACCATTCATTTTCTCACGCTGCAGGCTACGGCCTTGGGTTTTGTTGAGCTCATGTACTACTTCGTCTATTTTATGGAGGGCATGCATTTCCAGGCGCTCATCGAGTTCTTCGCTGCCTTCGCTGAGTGGTTCTCTGCGGCTGTGGTGAACCCCCTAATCATCTATTGGGGCGCAAGAAAAATCGAGGATATCGTTGGGGGCCTGATAAAGATGGATGACGTTCAGGACCAACACGTCATCGGAACTAGGAGCGCAGTCATCTTGATGGGAGCATTGACGATCTCACATCTGCTCTTAGGTATTCATACATACTATTTAATTCCCAAGAAGCTCGAGGCCCTCCCCTTCATCTCGATCATGTTCAGCATTTCCGTCTTGATTATGGTTTCGAGCGGGAATCCACTGAAAATCCTCGTGGGGCTGAACATGGCCGAGAACGCGCTTTTTCCGTTACTCGCTAAGATCCCCTTGAGCCTGATCCCCTTTATGTTGGTGTTGATGGTCCTAGTGAACATCGTCGGAGTTTTCGTCGTCACCGAAGCCTATCGGGAATATGGAACGCTATCGGTCTCCAAATGGAGGGGAATGGATTAATGTACTCTTTGCTTCCACTTCTTACCCTGATAGTCCCCTTTTATATAGGAATATTGTGTCTATTTACACATATATCTTGGTTTCTTGAATCTTTCTTTAAGAAGATCGAAAAAGCTTCATTGATTTTTGCTACCACTATAACATTGCTTATAGCTGTATCGATGGTTCCAGATGTTCTTGCCGGTCAAACTTTGGAGATACCACATCTCTCTCTCCGCGTCGACTTAACAAATATAGCCGGCGTGTTAGGCGTCGTCCTAATCTTCTTTTTAACGTCGATCTATAACGTTAAGGCCGAGAAGGGGGGTCGTCTGAAGCCGAGCTTGTACAACTTTTTCGTGTTGCTCTTCCTCGTTTGCATGCTGGGGCTTCTGTATTCACACGATCTGTTCGGTGTATTCCTGTTCGTGGAGTTGACCATCGGCGTTTCGATAATTTTGGTCGCCCACGCCCCCAATCGAATTTCTCCCGAAGCCGCGTTCAAGTATTTGATAATCACGGCGTTCAGCGCCCTTTTCGTGCTCTTGGGTGTTCTAACGATTTTTGTGTTGACTGGGAACTCAAATATCCTGGCCATCGTTGAGAACCCGGACCACCTGCTGGAAAACTCTCGCCTCCTTCTCATGGTCGTGGCGTGCTTCGTCGTCGGCCTTGGGGCAGACATTGGGCTCGTCCCGTTTCATGGATGGGCGCCTGACGTATTTCCCGCGTCCACCCCCATCGTAAACGGTTTCTTCTGCGCGGAGCCCATCGCCTTCATTCTCGCCTTGTATAAGCTCGTCCATCCGTTCTACATCATCTACGATTCTCCCATGATTCTTTGGTTGATGGTGGGCGTGGGGCTGGCTTCGATGATATTCGGGGTCTTAATGGCGTATCCTCAGGCAGACTTCATGCGCATGATGGCATACATAAGCATCGAGGGCTTTGGCCATATGGTCTTCACCCTGGGTTTATTCACGCCTCTAAGCTTCGTAGCTGGGCAACTCTATCTTGTTAACGGCGCGCTGATGAAGACGGGGATCATTTTATCCCTTGGCTCTGTTTTCATCACGAGCGGAACCTACAACATGGGTTCCCTAGGCGGCTTGGTTAAGAAGATGGATAAAACGGCATTGGTATATATAATCTGCGCTCTTTCCTTAACGGGCATTCCCCCCTTGAGCGGATTTTATGCCAAATGGCTTATCTTCAACGCTGTCTACGACTTCCTATTATCTTACGGGGTTATCGCCTCGGTTTTAGCGCTGATATCGCTAATAATCATATCCATGGTTTCTTTCGTTTATTTGGTGCGTTCCTTCCATCGAATTTTTCTGGGTCTTCTACCCGAAAATTTGAAAAATGCATGCGAAGTTCACTGGACGATGTGGCTTCCAACATTGGTTCTAGCGGCCATAGCTATACTGGTGGGGATCCAGCCAAACCTCATTCTTGGCATGATCAGGTCGCCTTAAGCGGTTTAACCTCTGTGGAAGGACCATTCCTTTAACGTTATTTGAAGTCCAAGATCGACATTTAATCGTTCAATAAATTGTTGCAAGGCATAGCCGCTCTCGCTTACCAGCTTAATCATTTGATACTCTGCTGAATGAACCCGATATCGCTCTGCCTCGCTAACTTCAACGATGTTCTCTATATGGATAATTTCCCCTAAAACGTAGACCATGATTTTAGCTTCCAGATAGTTTCCCTCAAAAATTTTTAGGGAAGAATATTTCCTTTCAACTTCTTCAGAAACAATGGGCGCATCAGCCTCTTCTTCAAAAAGAATCTTTCCTCTATCAATCGGAAATATCTCTCTTAAATGGGAGACCTTATGCTCCGCCTCTTCAATCCTCTTGAATCCATACTTTTCAACTAAAAAATCTCCCAGCAAAGAATAATCCGTATGCCGATAAACTACTTTTCTCAAAGTCAAAGCCACGATTTCTTGAAATTTCAAAACTTTCCCCTCACATACCAGTTAATCCAGGTTCTAGAAAACTTTATCGAACAACCAACTCCTCCCGCCCGAGGGCCACTATTTCGAAATCTGAAGTGAAGCCGATAGCATCCTTCGGACAGGTCTCCATGCACTGTCCGCAAAAAATACATCGATCAACTCGAAACATTACCTTCCTTTCGTCGGTAACGGTAATCGCTCCCGAGGGGCATGTCCTTATGCAAAGAAGACATCCGATGCAGGCGTCTCGATCATAGACCATTTTGCCACGATACCGCTCCGTCACAGGCACCCCTTCCCCATGCTTAGTGAGGTACTGAACCGTGGCTGGCTTTTTGAACAGCGACCAAAATGCATCTCGAAGCATATACCCTATTTTCAAAAAGTTTCCTCCTACATTCCCACGATGGACAACACCAGAGACAAAATAGATAGGGGGAGCAGAACTAAATTAAACTTAAAAGCCTGTCCTATCTTCAAACGGGCAAAAATGGTTCGAGGCACAGTTATCGTGAGGAACATGATCACCAAGGCGCCGGCCACACATAATGCTAAGATTGCCCAATATCCTAGCGAGCTATTTCCTTTGAAGATGGCCGGTAAATAGAAAAAAAGAGTGAAAGCAAGAAAGGTTAATGCAAAATTTGTGGCGCTCTTAGCCAGTTTCAATAAAGCCAGATATGGTCCGCCGTATTCGATTAGAAGACCGTGAGCGACTTCGGTTTTCGCTTCCGGTATGTCGAAGGGCACAACGCCAGCAGCGGCTGGTATACATGTTAAGAACGTTATCATTGCTATCGCCGCACTAGGAAAAGCAAATGCAAAGCATGATCCCAGTTGGATTTGAAACTGGATGATGTCGTTGTATGCGAGGGAAAAACCAGACTTTATCGCCAACGATACGACGGATATGAATAAAGGCACCTCATAACTTACCATCATGGTCATCTTCCTAGCAAATCCGATGGCAGCAAAAGGGTTGCCGGACGAGGAGCCTCCTACCATTATCATTATGGAAGAAGCAGCCAATAGAAATAGGATCAGGATCAGGTCGCCGATAGCGCCCGCTGTCGTTGCGAAGCTAGCTAGGGGTATCCCTGCTGCAATAATCGATGAGGCGGCAGCGAGGATAGGCGAAGCGATATTGATCCCTGAAGCGGCGGTCACGGGGATTAGACTTTCCTTGCCGAACAGCTTGACGAAATCGTAGAATGGCTGGATGATGGGGGGGCCTATCCTTTTCTGCATCCGTGCGTGAAGCTTTCTGTCGATCCCCTCGAAGAGAAGGCTGATTATAAAGACAACGGGGCACATCGCTGAGAGCACCATAAGGATGAACAAGCCTCTTCCTCCATCATCTTGAACACAATATTTTATCGGTTTGTGCAACTTAAGCAGGGATCGATGGAGGCTACAACCACAGGTATATCGGCGATCTCGCCTCCCACCAGCATGTGCCTCAGCGCCAATACGTTGGCGAGTGTCGGGGTGCGTATTTTCAACCGCTTTATACCCCCCTCTCCATCGGTCTTTATATAATACAGAAGCTCTCCACGTGGCGCTTCAACCCTGGAAATCATCTCCCCCTCCGGGATCTTATTAATTAGCCTGAGGATGCTCTCTTCTGGGGAGATATCTCCGCTTGGAAGTTTATCCGCGATTGTCCGAATTATATTGATAGCCTCGAATACTTCATAAATTCGGACTTCCGTCCTTGCATATGAGTCGGCTCCCGTTCTCGTAACGACCGAGAAGCTGTCTTTTAAGCTCTCATAGGCCGCGAAGGGGTCGTCCTTCCGGATATCCATGTTCAGCCCGGATGCTCTAGCGGTTGGGCCCACGGTGCATAGTTCTTTGGCTGTGCGGGAGTCAAGTAAGCCCACGCCTGAAAGCCTTTTTTCAACGGTTTTATCCTGAAAAACGTTGAGGATGTATCTCGTGTCCTTCTCTATCCGCTCCATGGAGGCGGCAATTTTTTCTACCATATCAGCCGTTAGATCCGAACGCACCCCGCCGATAGTGTTCATGGAATGATGGACCCGACCGCCCGTAGTCTCCTCAAACAGGTCAAGAATTCTTTCTCTCACATGCCACGTATACATAAAGAGGGTGTCAAATCCGATTTCATAGGCCATGACTCCGAGCCACAGCAGGTGGCTGTGTATCCTCTCCAGCTCGAATATTAAGGTCCTAATGTGCAATGCTCTTTCAGAAGGCTGTATCCCTCCAATTCCTTCGACGGCTTGAGTAAAACACGTCGTGTGGCTGTGGGAACAGATCCCGCAGATCCGTTCCATGAGATACATATTTTGAACTAAATTTCGTGTTTCCGCTAATGCTTCAATCGCTCTGTGAGCGTGGCTTAAACGTAGGTCAACGTCGATGATTTCCTCCCTTCTAACACTCACCCTAAAATGGACCGGCTCCTTAAGCGCGGGATGCACCGGACCAATAGGTATAATTAATCGAGAGTAACCGTATTCAACTTCTTTAGTCTCGCCTGCCACGCGCTATCACCCAAACTTTCTTTTTACCGCTGTCACGATTCCCCTAACGATCGCTTCAGGCCTGGGAGGGCATCCCACGACGTAGACATCCACGGGGATTATTCTATCCACGGGGCCCTCCATCACGTAGCTCCCTGTAAAGGGAACCCCAGAGGTCGCACACGAGCCAACGACAACTACTGCTTTGGGATGCGGCACCTGATTGTACACCCTCACAAAACGAGAGAGCATCTGACGGGTAACGGGGCCCGTCGCTAAAAGGACATCTGCATGGCGTGGCGAGCCCACGAGAACGCATCCTAAGCGTTCGGAGTCGTATCGAGGAGTCAAGGCGGCCACGATTTCGATATCGCACCCGTTGCACGACCCGGTGTTCACGTGAAATAACCATGGAGACTTCGCCCTGCTCCTGGAGACGACTCCTCTCATCGACATCCCTTAACAGCGCTCGTATCGCGTAGATGGGCTTATTAGAATAAAGGGAGTTTGATAAACCTCTTGGTTGACCCGCCAATCCCTTCGATCACTTGTCAGCGGAGAGAAATGTAAAACGCTGCCAGTTCCTCGGAATTGAGCCAAGGCGAGCATGGCCTCCATGCGTCGACCATTTCCCCTGCATGTGCCTCTAAATATAAGCTGAAGATGAACCGAACTGTTGCGCGAAAATGTGAAATTTAGACGAGTTGTGTCGCCTAACCGTCCCCAACGCTGCCGGATCTCATGGTCCTTTCGTAGCCTGAGGGAAGGAAGCGTTATGGATAAACCCTGGTGGGACCCAGTACAACAGGGTGCGGCACGAATGAGCGGGAGCTTCGATGCGATCCGCGAGAAAATGCGGGGAGGCCTCTTCCTGTCCTCCATGATGGGGGTCACCGATGGGGGCTTCTGCGCGGAGAGGAGGGCGGGGTGCGCCATGGTCCAGCTGGGGGCCTACCTGGCCGAGCCCCCGGCCCATGGAAAGGAGAGATACTTTCTGCCTCCCGACCCGGCGGAGTGCGAGGCGTTTCTCGGGGATGAATGCCGAAAGGCAAGAGGCGGCTCGGAGGTCCTCACATGCCTGAACCTAGCCACTCCCAGGCTCGAATGGGGGCTGGAGGCGGCGGAGTGCTTCCACAGGGCCGGGGGAGACCTCGTCGAGCTCAACGTCCACGGGAGCTATGAGCCCTACCTCCGGCTGGGGAGGCTGAGGGCCATGGTCCTCCCCGAGAACAGAGAGGAGCTATTCAGATGGCTCGAGGCCTTCGCGAGGCTGGATATCCCCCTCATCGTCAAGTTCAGGATGGGCGTCGTAGAGGACTACTCGCCGGTCTTGGACGAGATCGAGGGCCTCGGCGTCCACTTCAACGTGAGGGACGAAGGGAGGAGAGCGCCTGACTACCGCTTCGTGCGAAGCGTCAAGAGAGAGCCCCTCCTCCTTCTCGTGAGCGGGTACGTCCGATCCGCCGCCGACGCCGGGAGGCTCTTCGGGTCTGGAGCGGACATGGTCGGCATAGCGGAGCCCGCCAGAGACGACCCGAAGTTCATCCACGCCATAGCGGAGATGCTGCGGCGGCTTCATCCGCACACAAGATTTAAAGAACGGCATCAAGGATAGTCTGGGACGCCCCTGATCGAGGGGAGGCTCAGCGATCATGACCCTGTTTGAAGCACGCGCTTGGGAGGTGTGAAAGCTGGGAGAGAAGGCCATCTTGTACTTCGATCGCCCGGGCCCTGAGAATACCGACGAGGCGATGCGGGCGGCGCGCCGCAGGGCCGAGGAGCTGGGGATAAGGCACGCGGTCGTCGCGTCGAACAGCGGGGAGACCGGGCTGAGGACCCTTGAGAGCTTCGGAGGCCTCGGGATCGACGTGGTCGTCGTCACACTCCACGCGGGGCGGTGGCCCGTCTACGAGGCGCCGGACGCCGGGAAGATCGAGCGTTTGAGGGCGGGCGGGGCGAAGGTCCTCACCTGCACCCATGCCCTCCTCGGCAACGTCGAGATGGCGATCCGCGAGAGGTTCGGCGGATTGCAGCCGTCGGAGCTCATCGCCCAGGCCTACTACGCCATATGCCAGGGGATGAAGGTATGCGTCGAGATCGTGCTGATGGCGGCGGACGCGGGGCTCATCCCCGTGGACAGGGAGGTGATGGCCATCGCCGGGACGGGCGGGGGCGCGGACACGGCGGTCGTCCTCAAGCCCTCCTACACGAACAGGTTCTTCGACCTCGAGGTCAGGGAGATCGTCGCCATGCCCCGAAACAAATCCTGAGATTCCCCCGGCGACGAGAGGGCGAGCCTCACGAAGGAGCGAATGAAAAACACGTCCCTGAGGCGCACACATATGCTCTTTCCCGCCTGTTTCTCAGGCGCGCGATGCAGCTCTACACATGGGGTCGATATGCGCTCATGAACAAGTTCATCCGCATGATCGGGAACATGCAGGAGAGCTTTCTCATCACATCAACATGGGGAGAAAGAGAGAATTTTCGTGACTGTAACCTAATGAGATGGAGCCGTCGTATCCCAAACCGTATCTCTGCGTCTTCTCGCGCGACGCGGGGCAGTCGGATAGATTATTAAACGGAGCGAGAGGGTGTTATAGAACCACCTGGAGATTCGACGATTGGGCGAAGGCGCGAGCATATCTAGGCCGTTCCCGTACGTCGTCGTGTCAATGGTCTGGCTGGGATGGGTCTCCATCATCTTCTCCAGGATGATCATACCCCCCCTCCTCCCCCTCATCGAGGAGGCCCTCGGAATCTCCCACGCCCAGGGGGGCCTGCTCATGAGCAGCTACTTCCTCGCCTACGCCGTGGTGCAGCTCCCGGCGGGGATGCTCGGCGACAGGCTCGGCGTGAAGAGGATGATGACCCTGGGCGTCCTCGGCATGTCCGCCACGAGCCTCCTGCTCTGGTTCGCCCTGAGCCTGCAGCATCTCGTCGCCCTGAGGCTCCTCCTCGGCCTCTTCTCCGGGTTCTGGTACGCCCCTGGCGTGGCCCTCGTGACCGCTTCGGCGTCGGAGGGGGACAGGGGGAAGGCCCTGGGCCTCACCTTCACGGCGAGCTCGGTCTCGAACCTGCTGATCTTCGCCGTCGTGGCCGTGCTCCTGGGGCGTGGCGTCGATTGGAGGAGCTTCTTCCTCATCTGCGCGGCGCAGGGGTTTCTGAGCACCGCGCTGTTCTTCTCCCTCCTGAAGGAGGCGGACGGCGGGAGGTCGTACGCCGATGCGGAGAGGTGGAGGCTCGACGCGCTGAGGGAGGTCTTGAGGGTCGGGCCGATACTCGCCGTCCTCGCCTTCAGGTTCGTCAGCTCCCTCGCCGGGGGGAGCCTGTTCACCTTTCTGCCGACGTACCTCGTCCTGGAGAAGGGCCTGACCATCTCCGCCGCTTCCCTCAATCTGCTCGTCTACTCGGCCGCGGGGATGTTCGGCAACGTCGTTGGAGGGTACCTCACCGATAGGCTGGGGCACAGGCCTCCCCTCATCGTCTCCACCGTCGCCGTCTGCGCCTCGGTGGCCGCCCTCTCGCACATGCCCCCGGGCCTCCCGATGCTGCTGCTCCTCGTGTCCTGGGGGGCCCTGGGGACCTTCGCAGGCGCGGCTCTGCAGGTGTTCCTAGCTAGGGCGATCCCCCCCGAGGTGAGAGGGACGTTCTTCGGCCTCGAAAACGGTGTGGGCTTCATGGGCACGGCCGTGGGGCCGGTCGTCCTCGGCCTCATAGCCGATGTCCTCGGCTTCAACGCGTTCCTTCAAGCCGTTTTGGCTCTGTTCATCCTGGGGCTGGCCGTCGCGGTGATCGCGATAAGATAGGTCAACGGAGCCCAACATCGCCTCGCGCTCGGGCGATTCGGGCCAACGCCCTTCGGAAGGCGCGTCCACGTGAAAAAACATATCTTACCTAAGCACATTACATTCCGGGTTATCACGATGGCTGATGAAGAAAAGGTTGCGGAGAAGCAGATCTGGATAGCGAGGGACCTACCGAAGTGCAGCGGATGTCGGATGTGCGAGGTGGCGTGCAGCCTCCACCACGAGAACAGGATCTGGCCTGAGGCCTCCCGCGTCAGGGTCTTCATGCTCGTGCCGGGGGCCGAGTTCCCCCACCTCTGCGCCCAGTGCCACGACTACCCCTGCGTCGAGGCGTGCCCCGTCGACGCCCTCTCCGTCGAAGAGAGGACATCGGCGGTCATCGTCGACCGGGAGAAATGCACGTCGTGCAAGCTCTGCATAACCGCGTGCCCCGGCAGGGTCCCCTTCCTGCATCCGGGGGACAACAAGGCGACCATCTGCGACCTCTGCGGCGGCGACCCCCAGTGCGTCAAGGTCTGCAGCGAGGGCAACTGGGACGTCCTAAGGGTCGTGGAGAGGACGAAGGAGCACTCCCATAAGCTATATGCGAGGAGGCCCGATGACGTGACCGAGCACCTCGTGACCGTGATATACGGCGAGCGAGGGAAGGAGCTGATCTGAGATGAGGGGATACGCTGGAAAGCTCTCGGAGATCGACCTGACATCTGGTCGAATGAAGGACGTCAAGTTCAGCGACAGCGTCCTGAGGCAGTACCTGGGAGGCCGAGGCCTCGCCACGAAGATCCTCTGGGACGCCTTCGGGAAGCGGTGGGAGACCCTCGACCCCCTGGGCCCCGAGAACATCCTCACCGTCCTCGCCGGCCCCTTGACGGGCTACCATCCTGGCGGGAGGATGATGATCTCGGGCAAGTCGCCCCTCACCCTCGGCATCGTCGGCTCCACGGTCGCGGGCGAGCACGCCGTCGACATGAGGTGCGCCGGGTACGACGGCCTCATCATCAAGGGCAAGGCGGAGAAGCCAGTCTACCTCTTCGTCACCGATGACCGGGTTGAGATCAAGGATGCATCCCACGTCTGGGGCAAGGACCGGATCGAGACCTACAAGATCCTGACGAAGGAGGGGATAAGGGAGCTGGAGGGGAGGTCCCCGAACACCAGGGAATGGAGGGAGCCCTCCATCCTCCACATCGGCCCCGCCGGCGAGAAGCTTTCCCGAGTGTCGGCGGTGCAGACCAAGTGGACTCACGCCGCGGGCTACGGCGGCTACGGCGCCGTCATGGGCTCGAAGAACCTGAAGGCCATCCTCTTCAAGGGGATGGGGCCCCT
>Ga0209636_10003128_pt1 | contig 16880 bp, 10 predicted proteins | sample DeeMarSWOR152_54_FD_187464 | JGI IMG/M metagenome (GOLD analysis project Ga0209636, IMG submission 187464) | Marine sediment microbial communities from White Oak River estuary, North Carolina - WOR-1-52-54 (SPAdes) (version 2) | ecosystem: Environmental > Aquatic > Marine > Intertidal zone >...
TTTCATGTACTTGAAGGGCCACTTCTGCTAACCATTGGTATTTCTCTCCCATCTCAGTAAGGATCTCATAACTGCTCTTGGGGTGCCCTCTAATCATGGCCATTTCTTTTTCATCAAGGTTTCCACGTTTCTGCAGGATACTTTCCGGAATCTTACACATGCCCACATTTTCCAAAAGCGCCGCAAGCCCCAATTTTAATAGCATCCTTGTATCATAGCCCAACCCTTCTCCAACGATCAGGGATATAAACGCGACCCGAACGCTATCAACCACCAGCTGATCGTAATCCCCAGGCGCAAGCATCGCACATTCATAGAGTTTCTCTGTCAGATTCTTATCAAAGACGTAATGAAGATCAGAGAAAATGGGAGTTGGGCTTATCTCCTGATTATTCTTGACTCTACCCAGAGTATCTGTCACCCTTCTAATAAACTTTTCATAACAGGTTTTGACCTCAACACTCCATTCCTCTTCACAGAGGGGCGCAAAAGGAGTCTTTCCTCCCCTCAGTTTTGTAATCTGGGTATCGCTCAGCAGCTTTGCAATCTGAGAGTCAGTTAGTCCCGAAGCTTGCTCTTCAGCTTTCTTTTCAGGAGATTCCCTGGTGGGTTCTTTTTTATCCCTCTTATTGTTAGTATTAGAAGAGTGGCCCATCACTGCTAATATACTCTATTAGTTGGGGATCGATTGCTTTTCCCTCTCTACTGATTCTGGATCATTTTCTCGTTTAATAGCCGTAGGCATTGGACCTTGGCATCGGACACACCCATTGTACCAAACTACTATAAGACCTGCTGTAAAAAATCTATCGGTTAAAGTTTTGGAATAATGATAAGGCATATATCATTGCTCTGCGGAGAGTTGCTGCATGTACCCCTTGCTAGAGGTGGTCTTGCCACAGCGGCTATCCCCGGACAAGATGATACCCGCCATCTCATCTTTGCGGCATTAATAAGGCGAGTTCCCCTTGTCATGGGTCTTGGAAAGGCAAAAAACCCGCGTCAGGAACATTCTCAAAAGGGAACTTCTGGAATCCTCAGTTTTCGAGCTACAAGACAATATACAGCTACAAACCAAACTAGATTTATTGTACAAAATGTTCGCTATTTGTCAATATATAATAATTATTCATAATTATATACATTTATATTAAACTCTAGCTCAATTTGAATATATCCTTAGTGTCCTGTTTGGTCATTGCCTCCTTTATGGCATCATCGGAATCCACCTCAACGCACCGGGTCCCAGCTCAAGAGCATATGCTTCATACACTGCAGCTCAAAATCCTCTGGGAAACCCTTTGATCCTCTTCATAAGCTGAAAAACTCTCATCAAGTAGAGCTGCCAGACCTTACGATCAGGGGAATCCACGAATATCTGCCCACACGGGAAGGGAATCCCCTTTTATTCTCTCTCTCGGAACCTTCTTCTCCAAAAGATGGATTGTTTTTCTTTCCAGAAGTTGGCGGGCTTCCAAAGGGGGCTGAAAATCAAACAGGCGAATCAGCAGGAAAAAAATATAAGAAAGGGTTTTCTCTTGACCCAGCTCTTTCGTACGATTGGGAGTAGAAGATGAATAGATGGATCACAAACAAATGGGTGACCTTTCCTACATCCTCTCTTGGTGCTGATCCTTGAAGGAACAGCTTCAAGCTCTCCCAAGCACATCTACTCAATTGGGATAGCAGTTTTCGATCGTACATGAAATATCGCCGGAGAATCTTGGGTATGCTGAAAATAAAATGAAGATGAGGGACTGCCTTAATTATCCCCTGGCAGAGCCACTGCCCACCTGCCCGCCATTGCTCTCGCTCAGGCGAGGCAGGCGGGAATTCCACGACCCTCTTCTGATGACATGATCGACAGAAGTGCCGACGCTTGTCCCGCTAAGCGGGATTTTCGCTTCGCTTCAACAGAGGCCAATAGGTATTCATGACCACAATTTTCACATGTGACATGGGCAAATCCATTATGGGGTGCGTACTTAGCTGCAGGATTTTGTATTTTTGGCCACTTCGAACGCTCTGTTCACTTTAATTAAAAGATTTTACAAATTTACTTACACATGAAGAAATGGTGTTATTCAAAAAAAAACGAATCTTCTGAAATTAATATTTGACTTATAAGATAAAATAAATTATATTAAAATATATTTACTTTATTGATTTCATATATTATTGTTAGAATTAGATCAAATCTCAACTCTGTCGTGAGGTCTTAACATGTATCTTGAATATTGGGGCCTAACGAAGTTTCCCTTTGAGAATGTCGCTGATCCCTATTTTTTTTACCTTTCCGAATCCCACGAAGAGGCCTTGAGCCGTCTGCTCTATGCCTCTAAAATGAGGAAAGGCGGCGCTATGTTGATAGGCGATATCGGCTGTGGGAAGACCATGATTAGCAAGGTATATACGAATAAATTGATGGAAGAGGGATATGGGGTCATCCTTTTAACCAACCCGCCTCTAGGGCCTGTAGAGTTTTTGCAGGAAATACTTCAGCAACTAGGCATTAAAGATCTCCCAGATTCTAGAGCTAGGCTTTTGCAGATCCTCAATAAACACATGATCTATAATATGGAACAGAATAAGGAGACAATAGTCATCGTAGACGAGGCTCAGATCCTGAATGAGGAAACCTTTGAGGAGGCAAGGCTCCTGTTAAACTTTCAGAATAAAGATCGGTTTTTTCTGACCCTTGTCCTAATCGGGCAGAATGAATTGAAGGCTAAGATTAGCCATATAGCACAATTCTATCAGAGAATAGCCATAAGATACCATCTCCATCCCTTTCATTTATTGGATACTGCTAAGTACATCCTGTTCAGGGAAAAGAAGGCAGGCTTGACAAGAAATATCTTTACTACCGAGGCTATAAAGGAGATCTATGACTATAGTCAAGGCGTGCCAAGAAAGGTAAACTCGGTATGCGATTTGAGTCTATTGATTGCATTTAACAAAAAGAGAAAACTTATCAGTTCAGGTATAGTAAAAAGTGTTGTAGACGATTTAAGGTAGGGATGATTCGTTTTTCTGAAATAATCAAAGGCAACCGGGAGTTGGATCCAAGAAAGAAGGCTAAAAAGGGAGAGGTAAACCTTAGCAACACGGGCATCTTGCGTAAGGATAAAGTGCAGGAGAAGAATACGCTTGATGAGGCCAGGGTTCATTGCAAAAAACTTCTTAGCCTTGCTGACCAAGTCGAATCATGGGTTCAGAAGAATTTGATTATAAATACTTCTTCTATGATACCTGTCTTAAATCCCATCATTGAGGATAATCTTATTGATTCCCTGTACTCCTGCCTTGTGCTTGAGGGTGAAAAGGGGAACAAGTTGAAGGCTTCCGTAGGGCCACACTCCGTTGATGTAACTGTCTTTTCTCTCAAGATTGGCGCTGGAATGGGCTATGATAATAAAAGACTATCAGATCTGGCAATGATTGCTTTCTTGCATGATGTCGGCATGTACAGGATCCCGCAGAATATTCTGAATAAAAAAGGAGAATTAAGCGAGGCAGAGTTAAAGATAATTCAAAGACATCCGGAAATAAGTGCAGGCATACTCTCTAAATTGGGTGATGAGGATAAATGGATGGCTGATGTAGCTCTTCAGATCCATGAAAGGGCTGATGGCTCTGGTTATCCACAGGGGCTCAAGGAGGGGGAAATTCATGAGTATGCCTCTATAATTGGTCTGATTGACATGTATTCAGCTATGATAAAAGACAGGCCTTACAGAGAGAGGATTGAACAGAACAGGGCCATGAGGAGTATTATTGCTTCCAGCAAAGGAAAGTTTCCACCCAAGATAGTAAAGGCATTTTTGAATCAGATATCTTTCTTTCCTTTGAACAGCTATGTAAGGCTCAATGACCGCTCGGTTGGCAGGGTTATCACCACCAATCCAAATTTTCCCTTAAAGCCTACCGTAGAGATCCTTTACGATAGTCTCAGTAATAAGCTAGAAGAGGCAAGGGTTGTTGATCTATCCGGGGAACCACTCTTATACATAACAGGAAGTGTCGATGAAAAGGATATTATTTGATTATCTTTTTGCTGTAGTGCTTTTGGTGATACCTCTACACGGTTGTGCCAGATCTATTCAGGGTGCCCCTGTTAAGAACCTTCCTCATTTGACTTCGACCACCTATGAATCCTCCGTATCCTTGACTATGAAAGAGGAACTGGTAAGCCTGCGTAAGGTCACAGAAAACAGTGCTTTTACAGAAAAGAGGGGTTATCCGGAGTACAAGATAGGCCCCTTAGATGTCTTGGAGATTACCTCCAGGATAGGGAGCGAGCATAAAACAGATACCGTAATAGTCAGGTCAGACGGAACGATCTCATATTCCTTTGTAGATGATTTACCGGTTGAGGGTCTCACGGTTCGGGAAGTTGACGAGGAACTAACCGAGAGTCTGTCGGGTTTTGTCAGGAAGCCGAGGATCGATATTGTAGTCAAAGAGTTTAATAGTAAAAGCGCCTTGGTTATGGGGGAGATAGGTTCTTTAAGGTATGCCCATTATGAGGCTGCAAGTGGAAGATTTTTTCTTAAGGGGAAGACAACGGTCCTTGATCTTTTGGTCATGGCGGGAGGATATACCAAGGATGCAGATATAAAAAAGGTTAAGCTTGTCAGGGGAGACAAGATTCACTATATAAATCTCTATGATATCATCTATCGAGGTGAGGTAGAGCAGAACGTAATCATAGATGACGGGGACGTTGTTGATGTGCCGGAGCTTCCAGAATATGGTGAGAGGGTGTACGTATTGGGGGAGGTAAATAGGCAGGGTGTTTATTCTCTAAGAGATGTCCCTGATCTTCTGGCAGCACTCTCCTTTGCTGGAAGCTATACCAGGACAGCTGTTGAGGAAAACACAATTATCATAAGAGGGTATCAACCTGGCAAAAAACCCATGATCCTAACAGCAGATCTGCAAGCCATCCTTAAGAAGGGTGATATAGGGCAAAATATACCCCTTATGGATGGTGATATTGTCTATCTCCCTCGAAGCAGGATAGGTGATATCAATGAGTTTATCATCAATTCTGTCCCTCTCCTCGATTATCTCCTCTATCCTGGCAGATATCGAGACGCATATGGAAGTTATGAACATCTCAGGTTCAGGGATTAGGTTTCATAGATGGCCCAGTACGACATAAATTTGCGAGAATACTGGAGGATTATTAGGAAGAGAAAGTTATTTGTCATCTTGATTACAATCATCTTGACTCTCTTCAGCGCTGCCCTGGCCATAATTCGAGCTCCCTCACCCCTCTATGTGGCTGCTTCCAGTATCAAGTTTGAAAAATCAATGTCCCCTTTAGGGTTATATGCCAAATTTATTTCCTGGGGATCTGGTAGCGAAATAGAGACGCAGATGGCCGTTGTAAAAGGTTACCCGACATTCAAAAAGGTGGCATTGGCTATGGGCCTCATCGATGAAGCAAGAGATTCTGATCCTAGGCTTGGTCAGATAATTACTAATCTTCAATCCCAGGTAACGGTCAGTCGTGAAGGGTATAGCGATATCGTGAATATTACGGCAACAGGTCCCAATGCTAAGTATGTTGCCGCTTTAGCAAATCAGGTTGCCCTGGCCTACAAGGAGACCCATGCTCAAGAGATTAATCAGAGGACTGCCGAGGCGATTAAATTCATCAAAGAACAGCTCGGGGAAGTGGGTGGGCGACTGAGAGAATCGGAAGAGAGCCTCAGACGATTCAGAGAGCATAAAAGCATAATCGCTCTCACCTCCCAGAGCTCTGCTCTTTTGTCAAGAGCCGAATCATTCGAGACCAGATTGGCCGAAACCCTGGAGGCAAAAAGGGAGCTTGAGGATGTCATGAAAAGAATAAGAGAGGCCTCCAGCCATCCTCTGAGCTCTCGGGGGACTTTTTCCTCTGAAAAGGCCTCAGCCCTCTATCAGAAGCTCAACACGCGGCTCATTGATCTGATGATAGAGAAGGATACCCTTCTGGTCCACTATACTTCCTCTCATCCGCAAGTCATTGAAATAAATAAGCAAATTTTAGAAATTACACGGAAAATGATAACCGAGCTGGAATCTCACCTGGAGATCCAGGCAAGAAAAGGGAAAGAGCTCAGGAAAGAGATTGATATACTGAGAGAAAAGATTCAATCCCTTCCAGACAAGGGATTGCAGCTCGCCAGGTTAGAGAGGGATGTTGACCGTTTTAGTCAGATCTATAGTATGCTTGAATCGAAATATCAGGAGGCCTTGATCCAGAATGCTGAAAAACCAGAGGAAGTCACCATAGTACGGCCGGCCTTTGAGCCATCAAAGCCTATCAATCCTCCTAATACAGCCTCTTCGGCCCTTCTGGGCGCCATGATCGGTCTTGTTCTTGGGGTAGTATTCGCCTTTATCGTAGAGACCTTTGACACATCGCTTGGGGCAATTGAAGATGTAGAGGTGACCCTTGGCCTCAAGGTTTTGGGTCTGATCCCCCATTTAGATGCAAAAGATGTTCAGGCAAGTCTCAGAGATGAGTTCAAACAAGACATTGCAGACGATACCATGATGAGGGATGCACGTTTGATCCCCAACTTTGGCCCTCAATCTGTCTTGGCTGAGAGTTTCAAGTCTTTGAGAACGAATATTCAGTTTTCTGCTCTGGAGAAGAATATTAAGAGCATTGTCTTGACAAGTGCTACTCCCGAAGAGGGGAAAACGATGGTGGCTGCTAATCTGGCCATAGCTATGGCCCAGGGAGGCTTAAAGACTCTCCTGCTGGGTACTGATTTACGTAAGCCTGCTCTCTATAGAATATTCGGACTTGATAGATCGCCGGGTATTACCGAGTGCCTCTTGAGCAATTATGATTTTTCAGACACCATCAAGACAGTAAGCGACATCATGATGGGCAGCATGAGTATGGATAAGATAATGCTGACCCCAGGCATTGATAATCTTCATATTATGACCTGTGGCACGATTCCGTTGAGTCCGGCTGAATTGATCCAATCGGAGAAGTTTAAGAGCTTTCTTGACGAAGTCCGTGATCGCTATGATGTAGTCTTGATGGACACTCCCCCGCTGGTCTCTGCAGCAGATGCCTCTATTCTGGCCATGAAGTCTGATGGTGTTTTACTGGTATATAGGGCTGGTAAGGTAGCCAGGAGCATATTGAAAAGGGCCAAGGCTCAGTTGGAACAGGTAAAGGCGAATACTATCGGGGTTGTCTTAAATGGTGTAAAAGCCGAGATAAGTCTGGATTACGATAAATTCTATCAGTATTATTACTATGGAGAACGGGTCAAAAAAAAGAAAACAAAAAAGGAGAAAAAAAAGGAAAAAGGCAGTCGCAAATTCTTTAGGTTATTTTTGATACCCATACCCTTGTTTTTCTTGATAGTCGGCCTCTTGTGGCAAAATGGGATCATCAATTTTGATAGGTATCTCGTCAGAAAAAGGCCATCCTTGGAAGAAAATAAGATCCTCTTATCACCACCTAAGGTCATAAAGCCAATCAAAATTCTTAAAGCTGGTTCCCTAGGAGTCTCTAACTCCGAGCAAAAAAGACCCCCAGATTTCAATAGAAACCCTCCTCATTCTACCTCTACTAATTACCCCTATTCAGTGCAGGTCGGTTCTTTCAAAACCCTACGAGGGGTTAATAACGCTACCTCGTCTCTTAAAGGTAAAGGCCTTACCCCTTACTGGGATTGGGTTGATCTAGGGGAGAGGGGAAAATGGTTTAGGCTTTTTGTGGGGCATTTTAAGACCTTGAAGGCGGCAGAAGAGTTCAAGGAAAGCTCCGGTCTTAGAGCAAGCAAGATTGTCAAGACAGCTTATGCCAATGAGATTGGTTGCTTCGCCTCAAAAGCGGAGATCAAGGAAGAGGTAATCTCACTCAGCAAAAGTGGTTACTCACCATATATTGTTGAAGATCCTCAAAATGGATACAGGCTTTTAGTCGGGGCCTATACAACCAAGGAGGGTGCTGGTGAAATGGCTCGCACCCTTAAAGAGGCTGGCATAGAGAGCAGGGTGGTTTTAAGATAATCCTGGAAATCCTCAATGAATAATTCTTCCGGGCAGTCAACTCTTCAGTTGGTTGGCCCTCTCCTCATAATTCTCATCCTTTGCGTTTCTCTCGCCTTCTTTATGCCACGAATGTCCACTGTAAAGGCGGTGGCAGTGGCAGGTGGTATGATCCTTTTTGTAGTCAGCTTTGCAAGCTCCCAGATTGCCCTCTACATTCTTATACTATCCATGCTCTTGGGGCCTGAGATAGTTGTTGGTGCAACTGCTGGTTCCACACTCAGTAGGGGTGTAACGTTACGGCTTGATGACTTTATTCTGGTAATCATTGGCTTCAGCTGGCTTGCAAGAATGGCCATATATAAGGAGCTGGGATTCTTTCTGAGAACTCCCCTTAACAGACTAATTGCCATTTACATCATTGTATGTCTTATCTCAACATTGTTAGGGGCCCTTTGGGGTAGGTTGAACCTGAAGACAGGCTTCTTGTTTGTTCTTAAGTACTTTGAATACGTGGTTATCTACTTTATGGTGGTCAACCATTTGCATGATAAAAAACAGATCCGTTATTTCTTATGGGTCCTGCTTCTTACCTGTGTCGCTGTTTCTTTTTTTGGTATTGCCCAGATACCTGGAGGAGGAAGGGTATCGGCACCATTTGAAGGAGAAGTAGGAGAACCCAATACCTTTGGCGGTTATCTTGTTTTTATGATGGCTATCATCATAGGGCTCCTTTTAACTGCAAATTTATGGAGGGATAGACTTATCTATGGAGGTATTGCTGTCATCGCCTTTATCCCCTTTCTCTTTACTCAATCAAGGACCTCATATCTGGCATTTTTTCCCATGCTCTTGGTCTTTGTGTGGTTGTCTGAGAAAAGAAAACCCATAGTGCTATTTCTGTTATTTATCGTCACCCTACTTCCCCTGATGGCCCCTCAAGAAGTAAAAGATAGGGTTGCCTATACCTTTACGCAGCAACCTCAGAGGGGCCAGATACAAGTAGGTACTGTGAAATTAGATACCTCTACATCAGCGAGACTTAGGTCATGGCAACATGCATTGAAAGATGCCGTGAGGCACCCTGTTCTTGGCTTTGGTGTCACAGGATATGAATTTTTAGATGCCCAGTATCCGAGGGTACTGGTTGAAACGGGTATGGTGGGAATGATTGCCTTTATGTTCTTGATCTGGGCCATCTTCAAACAGGGCCATAGGGTCTTCAGGCAAACAGGCGATATTGTGCATAAGGGAATATCTATGGGGTTTTTGGCAGGTTTTATCGGATTATTGGTTCATGCTATTGGGGCAAATACCTTTATTATAGTCAGAATAATGGAACCCTTCTGGTTTGCACTAGGTATGGTAGTAATGATGCCGGAACTGGAGTCAAAGACGACTGATGATGAAAGATCCTGAACCTCTTTCAAAAAGGCTTGCTCCAGAGGACTCTTGCCTTCTCTATCGCTTTCTCAGCGAGCTTTCAATGTAATCGACTATCCACGAGGAAGGATTTGGACATATCGGTAATCGTCCCCACAAGGAATCGAACAAGGGATTTAGTAAACTTGTTGGATTCTTTACGTAATCAAACCAGGTTACCGGATGAGCTTATCGTTGTTGACGCGAGCGATAATGATGATACGGAAAATATGCTGGCGGAACAAGGCAATCAACTCCCTTTTGATGTTGTTTATCAAAGAGCGTCCCCTGGATCGGCGAGGCAGCGCAATATTGGTTTTGGTCTCAGCCGGGTCCGCTATCTGTTCTTTTTTGATGATGATGTTGTCTTGGAGCCAGAGTATGTTCGCATTATTTATGATACATTTCTAGAACACGGACAGGGACAACTTGGCGGTGTAACAGGAAGGATTGCTAATATCAAGGAAAGTCCAAAGGCATGGGAGAGGATATTCAAAAGGTTGTTCTTTCTCAGTGACTTCGGTCAAGGCAAGGTAAAATTATCTGGTTTTCCGTCCTTGAGAATAGGTGAAAAGCCTGCTTATGTGGAGCTTCTATCCGGATGCAATATGGTATATCCAAGAAAGGTCTTTTCCCAATTCCTATTTGACGAAGCCCTTACCGGCTATTCATATATGGAGGATGTTGATTTGTCTTTCAGGGTGGGGAGGGAATAGCCGCTCTATTATCAACCTAAGGCAAGGCTTAACCATTATCCCACCACCTATAAGACATATGATACCAGGGCATTAAGAAAGATGATGATTCAAAACCATAGATATCTCTTCAAGAAGAATCAACAGCATGATTTGATACACATTTTAATTCACTGGCTTTCTATACTCGGCGTTTTCCTGTACAACATTCTCATTGAACGAGACTTCAGAGCCGGGCTGGGAATAACAGACGCATTGAGAGGCCCTAAAAAATGTTAAAAAAGATTCTTGAGTCCACCATCATCATGGGAACCAGTTCGGTCCTGGTAATGGCGTTGCATCTGGTCCGTGTTAAGATTCTTGCTGTTCTTGTGGGACCTTCAGGGGTAGGTGTTCTTTCTGTTCTTAATCATTTTCACACTCTGGCTGCAACCTTCATTGGACTGGGATTGGGCACCGGGATCGTCAAGTACGTTTCATCATTTAAGCATGAGGGTGATGAGCCTGCTGTACAAAAGCTTCTTTCCAATTCTTTTCAAATCACATTTCTGCTGTCTTTCACGGTGTTAGTGATCTCCATTTTTATTAGCTCCCACCTGTCCAACTGGATACTTTCAGACAGAAAATATTCTCTTTTTATCATAATCTACGCGTTATCCCTTCCCTTGGCAGTTTATCCGACGACCACAAACAGTTTTCTCCAGGGATTGAAGCGGATTAAGTCACTGGCCAAGATCAATGTCCTGAGAAGTTCTATTTCGCTCCTGTTCATAATTCCCCTGGTCTATTTTTTTAGGCTTAAGGGAGCCGTAATCTCTGTTCTGGTCATGACCACAGTTCATCTGCTTCTAAACAATTATTATCTAAGAAAGGAAAAAAATTGCTACCGTGTCACCCAGTGGCAGCCATTTGACGCGGACTTATTGAAGAAATTATTCCAATATGGTCTGGTCAGCCTTTTGACGGGATCAACCTACTATCTTTCCCATCTCCTTTTGAAAATTATTATTGTAAACTCCCTAGGCCTTGAAATGAACGGTATTTACCAGCCCATATGGGCACTCACCATGACCTATCTAACCCTTGTCCTCTCCTCCATGTCCGCCTACTCCTATCCCAGGTTATGTGAACTTACCTCTATTCGAGACATTACCGAGGAGTTGAATGGTATATTACGGGTGGCCGTCCTGCTGATCACACCTGTCATGTTCTTTCTAATACTGGCCAGAAGACCCATTATTCAAATCCTTTACAGCAGCAGCTTCTTAGCGGCCACCCAATATATGCCCATTCAAATATTAGGGGATTTTTTTAAGGTTCTTTGCTGGTCTTTGGGTATGTATCTGTTGCCTACAAAGCGGCTTTACGCAACTATTTGGCTGAGTATGTTGCCGGATGTTATGCTAGTGGTTCTAGCGGCTATCCTGGTTGGTCGATATCAAGTACATGGCATTACAGTAGCTTTTGCCCTAAGCTACGTGATTGCTTTGGTAGGCGTTTATTGGTACTCAAAAAAAGAAATCGGTCTTAGTCTCTGGAATAGAAACTGGAGGCTTTTGTCATCTTCATTCAGTGCTTTAATAGCTATTATTATCAGCGACAGGTATCTACCTCTAGTACAAAACATTGTGGTTGTTTTTTTGGTTATCATTATTTGGGTCTTGTTGTCGATAAGCAAAAAGGAAGTATTGCAACTGAAAAACTACCTATCCGAAAAAATAGTAAGCCATACATGTTCTTGAGGTAGTAAATTTTCTTGGCAAGACAAGGACAAAGGTTACCCTCTCTATCATGATTATCGAACCGAAAAAGGGACGGCATTCTTTAGGCCTATCTGCGGTGGTTCGGTCCGTGGGCAGGCGTTCAAGAGATATCTGAAGGCAGGTGAAGAATGTATGAGTTTTATTAAAATACTTAGGAAGGTAACTGGAAAGAGGATCATAAGCCGTAAACGACCGATTAAATCTATGAACCTTGAATCCGCACGATCCTGCAACTTAAAATGCATACAATGCGCACCTCATGCTCCTGGATTTGAAAAGCGATTTTGTTCTTCGAACATCACGAGCGGCACGCTTACCCTTGAGACCTTTTCCAAAGTTATTCCATTCCTCGATCAGGTGGAATCGCTGAATCTTGACAATCACGGGGAGCCCCTTCTTAACAAAGATTTAGAAAAGATAATTTCCCTTGCTAAGAAATCCGCGTCCCACATTAGGGTTACTCTGACATCGAATTTTATCATGATGAATCGGGGACGAGCGACAAGTATACTTCAGGCGGGAGTGGATTGCATCCAGGTTTCTGTCAATGGGGTGAAAAAGGAGACTTATGAAAAGATTATGAAAGGAGCAAAATACGGTCAGCTCTTGGAAAACCTATCAACATTTTCTTCCGTGAGAAATGAAATATCAAATCAACTCACCACATTTTCGGCCTGTATTACCACCATGCGATCCAATATTGATGAATTAGTTATGCTTCCGTCCCTTCTTGCAAAATACGCAATTAACCTTATTCGTATAAACAGTCTTCTTCCGTTTAACTCCAATGTACAATCCGAAAGTATGTATGACGATTCGAGATTTCATTCTTACAGGGAAGAAGTCTATAGAGAAACCATTCAGGAGGCGGAGAAATACAACATGATTGTTTACCGGGTTCTAATCAACCCTGGAGGGAAAAAATGCGGTTATCCGATTCACAATTTCTCTGTTTCTTACGATGGAGAGGTCTGTCCATGCTGGATGTTAGATATCAAAGGTGGTTATAATTTCTAATATATGGGGAAAGCCAAGGATCTTCCTTTCATATCTTTCGGGAATTTACACAAGAGGGGGATTCTTGAAATTTGGAATTCAAGTGAGTTTGTTACCGAAAAATGTTCAAAAAGGGGAAACTACCCCAGTATTGCAGGACATGTCCCGTTGGCCAGGGATTAATTTGCGGATGAGAACGAAGTTTGCGGTACTCTCCAAATTTAGAAAATGGCCGCGATTATGACAAGGCTGAAAGAAAAAATGGAGCAATCTAATGAGTGTCATTAAAGATAAGGTCCGTCGAGTAAAAGATATCGCAAAAAGCGTATTTCACAGCTTCCCGTCATTTAATCTGATCCCGGCTTCTTTCAGCCATTCAAAATATGAATGGTTTTCTTCCCCTCCCTTTCGGGCCGTCCGGTGGATAAAGAGCCATGAACTTGTAACTAGTGGCATACGTGTGCATTCCCGACATGCTGAGGCTTACCCAGAAGTGACCGGCTATCTTGTTCCAACACTTCTACGATATGGCGAGCGTGAACTTGCGATGAGGCTTGTCCGCTGGTTGCTGTGCATTCAGAGGGCAGACGGGTCATATGCAAGCCATGATGGCAAACCGTACGTCTTTGACACAGGGCAGGTTCTTCGCGGCCTTCTGGCTGCGGCGGAGTTTGTGCCGGAGGCCTTGAAAAGTGCCGAGCGTGCCGCGGACTATCTCTGCGGACAGATGCTAGATAACGGCAGAGAAGGATTCGGCTCACGATATTCGGGTGAAATTCCGGAGAGCGTTCACTTGTATGTACTTTCACCATTAATAGAGGCAGGCGAAATCCTTGCCAGATCAAGTTATCGGGAGGCTGCACGACACTGTCTTGACTACTATTGCAGGCAACCGGAAGCGCTTCAGATTGGGACACTGACCCATTTCTTAGGTTATGAGCTAGAAGCTCTTATAGATCTTGAGTGTATAGATAGGGCAATTCCTGTGCTGGAAACCCTTCGGGACTTGCAGCTGGAAGACGGTGCCTTGCGTGCAAAGAAAGGGGCAGCGTGGATTTGCTCTCCTGGCCTAGCGCAACTGGCCATCTGCTGGTACAAGGTAGGAATGTGGGAGCCTGCTGATAAGGCCTTGTCCTGGCTGGAGGCACATCAGCAGCCTTCAGGAGGCTTCCTCGGCAGCAATGGGAAAGGTGCATCATACTTTCCCAAATCTGAATTGCCATGGGCGGGCAAATTTTATCTGGACGCACATTGCCTTCGTGTCTTATCCTTCGTAGAGCGCAACGTGCATATCTTCCCTGCCCAGATTCCTGTTGAAGAAGGGCGTGCACAGGCAATTCTGGATGTTGTCAGCCCAAAAGATCGGGTTATTGAAATTGGCTGCGGAAAGGGGAGGTTTCTCAAATTGGTCCGCGAAGTATTTCCTGATACTCAATGCACAGGTGTAGATATTTCACCGGCCATGCTTGCGGAGGTTCCTGCTGAGATTCAGTGTTTGGAAGGTTCACTCGAGTCCGTGCCCTGTCCGGATGACAGTTTTGACGTGGTGTTTTCTGTTGAAGCTATTGAACATTCTCCCAACCCTGAAGCTGCTGTTGCGGAAATGATTCGTGTTGCCCGACCCGGAGGATGGGTATTAGTGATTGATAAACAGCAATCCCACTGGGGTCGAAAGGTTTGTCCTCCCTGGGAAAGGTGGCCGGATGTAATTGCTTTGAAAAAACTTCTTTGTAAGGGATGTGACAACGTTTCAGCAGAGCAGATAGCTTATGACAAAAGTCCGGCCTCAGATGGTCTGATGGTTGCATGGCGTGGCCAAAAGCGATGCAGGCTATTGGGCCATGAATGGAATGAGGTTCTGATTTCCGATTCGAGTCAAGAGGCACTCATAAACCGGGTAAGAGGTAATCATGTTTCGAGTTGGGGACAGGTTATTTTACTTGCCACTTCTCCCGGAGAAAAAATTCTTGAGGTCGGCTGCGGCACCGGCGAGATTACCCTGCAATTGGCCCGGGCCGGCCGCAAAGTGACAGGGTTGGACTTCAACAGGGATACTTTGGAATTCATCCAAGGGTGTGCTGATAAACTGGGCATTTCAATTGAAACCGTTGAATGTGATGCCACACAGGAACTGCCCTTTTCCGACGATGAGTTTGATTGTACCTGGAGTTCAGGACTGCTGGAACATTTTAAAACCGAAGAAAGACGGGCTATGATTAAAGAGCAGGCCAGGATTTCTAGGCAAAAAGTTATCGCCATGGTCCCCAACGCGGCTTGTGTTGCATATCGAGCCGGGAAGGCCTTCAAGGAGCAGCAGGGTACATGGCGATATGGTCTGGAAATACCCATTCTGTCATTACGGGATGACTTTAAGGCGGCAGGTCTTAAATATGCATCTGAATATTCTGTCGGCGCAAAACAGGCGCTATCCTTCCTTTCCGTCGATGATCCGCTTCGCAAATCATTGTCCAAATGGATGGCGAGCATGTCAGATAAGGACCTGCAGAACTGTAATCAGGGCTACCTTTTGGTAACCATCGGGGCAAAGTCTTAAGGGATAGTCGAGTGCCGCCCGTCGTCAGCATAGTGGCCACCCGGCGAGGCCATCAAGAGGGCTTCTGTCGCCATGTTTCAAGTACCGATTGCCGGTGCTCGTCAGTTTTTTCCGAGAGAAAGAATTAATGAGGAAACAACTTTTGTTCGCATATAGCTTTCCTCCTCTTGCAAACGCAGAATCCATTGTGACTGCCAATATAGTTCGTGCACTGGAAGACTGGGGCTGGAGAAGCGTTGTCTGCACGGTGAGGCCCGGATCACATCCCGGAACCAAGGATATTGATCTAATGGATCTGTTACCATCGGGTTTGGAAGTCTATCGGAGCACCTCATTGCCAGGCCACAAACTTACTCGGGTGCTGAGGGTCTTGGGGCTTAAGAGAATAGCTTTGCTTGTTGGTTCCTTTCCTGATGAGAGTATCTTCTGGTATCCAGGGGCCTTATTAACATTGAACAAGATTCTAAGAAAGACGAAGTTTGCGCTTATCCAATCAAGATCCTTCCCGATCACTAATCATTTTCTCGGCCTTTATGCCAAAACGAAGAGTGGCCTGCCGTGGTTGGTCCACTTCAGCGACCCATGGATTGATAGCCCGTTTTATTCCTCAGCATGGACTTCCGTAACGAGGCTACATTCCCGCTGGGAGCGAAAAATCATGGAAACAGCAGATATAGTGACCTTCACAACAGAAGCGGCACGTAAACATGTTATGGCGAAGTACCCACTTGTGTGGCAGGAAAAGTGCCATGTTATTCCGCATGGATTTGAGACTCTCTCTACAAAGCGTGCAGAGCGGGCGCTCCTGGATTCACGGTATTTGAATATTATATACTTGGGCAGTTTCTATGGGAAGAGGACCCCGCATAGCCTTTTTGAAGGGTTAAGAAAATATTTGACAGAATTTGACAGAAATCCCCCAATACGCATCTGGTTGATAGGCCGAATGCCCCATCAAAGCTACGCTAATACAGTGAGAAATTATGGAATAGAAAATATTGTGAATCTCAGGCATGCTGTGCCATACAGGAAGGGCTTGGCTTATGCCCAGGAGGCAGATGTGCTGCTAACAATTGATACACAATGTGAAAATCCTGATATTTTCCTCCAATCAAAAGTGATTGAATACCTCGGCATCAAGAAACCAATCTGGGGAATTGTTTTTATGTCGAGAGCGAACGCTGCGCTGTTACAATCCTTTGGATGCCAGGTGGCTGATATTGAAAGCCCATCGAGTATTGCTACATCGCTGAGAGAACTTGTGAAGAAATGGCAGAATGGAGAATTAACCGTGCCAGACTCCGAAAGAGCTGAGATCCAAAAATACAGCCTTTCGAACATTACCAGAAACCTTGCATCACTCCTGGATGCTATGATTCAAATCCACAGTTGACAGAGCTTGGTTCAAATGGACCATTTGTTCTGGCATCTGGATTG
>Ga0209636_10003129_pt1 | contig 16876 bp, 15 predicted proteins | sample DeeMarSWOR152_54_FD_187464 | JGI IMG/M metagenome (GOLD analysis project Ga0209636, IMG submission 187464) | Marine sediment microbial communities from White Oak River estuary, North Carolina - WOR-1-52-54 (SPAdes) (version 2) | ecosystem: Environmental > Aquatic > Marine > Intertidal zone >...
CCATAAGGTCGATAGGACTTAAGGAGTTATGGGAGCTGAATTGGCATCGCAAGTGGCTGGAAGAGAAATTCGCCGCCGGCACACCAGTATGGCCGGACTGGATGAAAAATTTTAAAGACTACTGAAAATGATTGGCTGACGGTTTTTCGTCTTTGGCCTGCAAATCGTACTAACCGAAAGCCTCTCGCAGCAGAGCAAGGCTCTTGGGTATAGCGGTCTTATAGTCTTCATTTCCCTCGAATTCGAGTGAGACGTACCCGCGGAAGTTGTGCTTGCGCATAATCTGAGCGATGCGCGGATAATCCAAATCAAGAGCATACCAGATGCCGCCGCCATAGTAGGTCTTGGCGTGCATAAAGACTGCGTCGGAGGCACACTGGTCGAGCTTGTCGTAGGGTTCTTCGAGAAAATTGCCGGTATCGAGCAGGACTCGCAGCCACGGTGAATCGACCGCTTTTACTATCCTCAAGAGCCCCCCCGGCGTCCGGGCCAAGCCCCAGTGGTTTTCCAGGCCGAGGATTACGCCGCACCGTTCGGCGGCAGGCAAGCACTTTTCGATGCTGTCAATAACCCATTTGAAGCCGTCATCCTCTGTGTATCCGGGCAGAACCGGTTCGATGCCATGGTTTTCCATTAGTTTGTCGAAGCTCTTCGTGGTGCCCCACCTGCCGGTATTAATTCGTATTATGGGTATGCCGAGTTTGTAGGCCAGTTCGGTGCACCTGATTGTGTGGTCGATGTTTTTCTTCCTTCTTGCCTTGTCCGGGGAGACGAAACCCTGGTGTATAGACATGCCGCACAGGTCGATGCCGTTAATGAGGGCACGGCGCTTGAGGCTCTGGAGATAGTCGTTGGATTCCTTTTCCATCTGAATATGGAGTATCTCCACGCCATCAAAGCCCATTGCCGCAGCTTCATTGATGCAGGTCTCAATCGGCAGCTTCAAGTTTCTCTTGAACCGCCAGAAGGAATAGGTGGAAACGGCTATCCGATTGGGCCGGTACGAACTTTCAGTTGAGCTGGACCTTGTTACAGTCGTTTGTTCGCCGCGTGCCTGTCTGTATGAACAACAAGCAAGAGAAAGTCCACCAGCAGCAGCGATGGTCTGGGCGAGGAAGGTTCTGCGCTTGATTGATTTCATGATTGATCCTTTCCAATGTTTACAAATTTTCAACAAAAGACTTCTTGCTATCAGTATACCAACTTCAGCCATTATGCGAAAGGGTGTGTTCTGATAGCTTCACCGGCACTAATGTCAGCGGCTATCTGCATAAATCTCGGTATTGTGTAATCAAAGAAACGCTTGTAGGCCTCACAGAAGTAGCTCTCTCGGCCAAAATTATCTTTGTCGAAAGGAGCCCTATCTTTCATACATCCACCGCGACAAATAGCAAGATGCCTACAGACAAGGCACTTGTTGCACAGATTCTGCTTGGCCCGGGCAAAGGCCCGCTTTCTGCTGCTGCCGGCCAGTTTTTCTATCGGCGTCTCAAAAATGTTGCCCAGCCGCCACTTCGGCTCAACAAAAAAATCGCAGCAGAAAGCATCACCAGTATGCTCGATAACGATGTACTGGCTGCATTGCTTGTCGAATGTGCAGATCGTGTGCCTGCCAGTAATGTAATATGACAGGATCGAATCAAAATTGCGAATGCTTAGATTTTGCGGGGACCCCGCTTTGCGGGAGCCCGGCCCATATTCGTACCAGCGGTCAAACAAGCGACACAAGAAGTCACCATATTGCTGCGGCGTGATTGAAAAATCCATAATTCTATCGGTCGCAGGCTCCAGCTCGACGCAGGCGATAAACTGCAGAAACCTCACGCCAAGCTCGACTAAGAAATCAAACACCTCGTCCGGATGTTCTATGTTTCTATCGTTTAGCAAGGTAAGGGTATTAAACTCAACCTTATATTCTTTGCACTTTTCGATGGCTCTGATAACTTTATCGAAGGTACCTGAGCCGGAATGGTCCAGGCGGTAGTAGTCGTGGAATTCCCTGGGGCCATCTATACTAATGCCAACGAGAAACTTGTTATCGTGCAAAAACCGACACCACTTGTCATTCAGCAAGACTGCGTTGGTTTGCAGCGAATTGCCCACCTCTTGGCCGCTGCTGCCATACTTTTTTTGTAGCTCCACCGCTTTTTTATAGAAGTCAAGGCCCATCAGTGTCGGCTCACCGCCCTGCCAGGCAAACCCAGCTAACGGAAAACGCAACTGCATATAATCCTTGACAAGTTTCTCGAGCACCTCATTGCTCATTCGCTGTCTGCCCTGGCCGACCTCGGGTGCTCGGCGCTTGTAAAAACAATATTTGCAATCAACGTTGCAATCTGAGCCGGACGGTTTGATTAACAAAGTAAATGGCTGCATTTGCTTCTTTTTTCCTATTTTTTCTATTTTTATTAAGACCCATTAAGTATGCATTTTTTGTGGCAGAAGCCATTATGTCAAGGGCGTTCTCCCTCGTGATGATCCATTTTAACAAGGTTAGGTTTGAAATTGGGTTTGTTTGGGTTTGATTTTCAGCATTCCAAAGGCGGAGGGTTTGAAATTGGCTTTGATTGGGTTTGTTTTTTTGGAGCCTGAAAGCGATTGCATTTTCATAATCCTTTATTTTAACAGAGCTTAAGTTCATTTGAGTGTCCTGCAAATTGGCTTTGTTTTGCAAAAAATAGGGCGGATTTGTAGAGGATTCTTGACAATTGTAGAGGGCCCCGGACAGTCGGCAGACGCCAGGTGCCAGATGACAGTTGTCAGTTGCCAGTTTACAGTAATTCATAGTTATTAGCTAACGATTAAATTTTGAAAATGGTTCCTGCCTAAGGCATGCAGGGGTTCGGGCCGGCTGGGCCTTTTCGTGCGGGTCTCCGCGTGCTTCCCGCTTCCGGCGGGATTTCCCCCCAATCACGTCTGTATTATACCAAATTCTGCCTGTTTTTCAATAAAAATCTAACAATATAATGAAAAGAAATGAGCCACAGAGTGCATAGAGCTGCACAGAAAAATGACCGATTCTTGATAGTTGACTGGTGAATTGGTTAATTGGTAACTAATTCTCTAATCCGCTAAGCTCCTGATGCAAAAAAAGTGTAAAGAAAATCGCGAAGTTTGAGGATGTTTTTTATTGTCAAAAAGAATTTTTGAAGTAATATAGTGGGTATTGATAGTAAAATCATATAATAACTTGTTAGACGGGGTTCGCTGAATATTTACAGAGATAGCCCTATGAATTCGTGCTAAATAGATTTGGCTTGTGATGAATAGCTACAAATTTAAGAAAGAGAGGTGAAAATAATGGCTGACAGAGAAGAAGTGTTGGAGCGTAAGAGCCGGGAAATGGAGAAGGTAACTAAAAGATTAAGTAAGTTTGCCAAGAACAGGGGAGCAACTTTTGAAGAAATAAAGGTAGAAACAGATATAGAAAATAATGATGAAGGTTGCATAGTCTGCCCTCCCAATACTTAAAAACGAGTTCTCTTATAGGTACTGAGGGACTACAAATTTAAACGTGGATGAACATAAATGTTGTTTATTTCTTGAGTCTGATAATACGTATAGTGGATATTTATGGAGATATAATAGACTGCTAAATCTGGATTTTCTTTTGGCCAGTAGAGTAATTCCCTCAGGTATTAAGGATGGAGAAAATATTCTTATACAGTCCGAGAGATTCTTTTTAATGAATCAGCAGGATTTACTCACAAAGTTTCCAGTAACCAGCGGAAGATTGCGTTTAAGAAAGGAAAGGCACTGTGTACTGATAATAGACCGCGTATATGGCTTATATTGGGAAATACCTCCTAATCAGGCAGTTATTTTCTCATTATTTAACGGTGCTTTCACCGTAACAAAAATAGGGGAAATTATTTCCTCTATTTATTCGGTTCCTAGAGCTCGAGCTGTTAAGGCAGTATGTGACACCATCACATTACTCAGCAATCATAACTTGGTTAGCCTCCAAAACAATGGTGTCCCAAATAACTTTTTTTGGGATCCAAAAAATTTCATTTTTGCTTCAGAGGAACCTAATACCACCCCACTTTATAAGGGTCCAGTTATGATTGAGTTTTTAATTACAAATTCCTGTAATTTTCGATGCAGTTACTGTTATATGAACTCGCCAGATGTCAGAGAATTGGATGAGCAAATGGACTTCAGGCTTTTTAAGAAGATTGCTCAACAGGCCAGAGATTTAGAAGTTAAGAGGGCTGTCTTGAGTGGCGGAGAGCCATTGCTGTGTAAAGATTTTAGTAAAATGGTAGAGTTGTTGTGCTCCTATGATATTTTCCCATATATTAGCACCAACGGTTTTTTAGTAACCAATGATTTAGTAGATAAACTCTATTCCCTTGGTATAACCTTCATTCACGTTAGTTTCGATTCACATAATCCATTGACATTTGATGCTCTTACAGGTAAGAAAGGTGCATTTGAAGCAGTAAAAAAGAATTTGCAATTTATGAAGAATAAGGGGATGAACATCCTTACAAAGTCAGTAATTACAAAAGAGAATTGCAGAGAAGTAGAAAAACTGATTGACTTTTGTTACCAATTAGGAGTGTTTAAACTAGAAATTGCCCCTTGTATACCTAGTGTGCGAGGTAGAAGGACTTTGCATTCACTTATCCTTGATGACGATGAGCGTATTATTTTAAAAGAGGTTGTAACAAGGAAAAAAGAGGAGTATAAGTCTTGTTTTGAAATTTCCTATAGTGACCCCTTAAAGAAATGGGCAGAGGTAAAACCAGAAACATACTGCGTAGGAGGGATTAGCAGTTTAGTGATTTTCCCAAATGGAAGAGCAGATATTTGTGAGATGATTCCTGATGAAGAGAAATTTAATTTGGGCAATCTTAATGAGAAGTCTTTATCTGAAATTTGGAACTCTGAGAAGGTCAAATCAATAAGAAATATTCCTAAACATCTATTATCTGAAATTTGTAAGAAGTGCCAATATCAAACTACATGCAGAACAGGCTGCTTTAACTTGTCCAAAGTGGTTTATGGGGATTACTTTTCCCCAGATCCGCGCTGTCCAGCCCGTGACGCGCTGCCCAAATAGTGGTGTTCTTGTCGGCTCAACAGAAGAAATCGGTTGCTTCGTAGAGCGACCAGCGTACCTTGCCACCCATCGTATCATCCATGTTAGCCTCAGGAACACTGCCTGCGAGCGAGCGAAGAGATGTGCACCCGGTTGTCATAAGAATGGCCGCCAGAAGCATAATGGCACGTAGCATGGCGTTCTTTTTAGAAGCTAACATAATACCTTTGGCAGAGCTATACAGCAAATACTAATAGTCGCGCTTTGATCTTGTAAATCGGCCTACGGCGGATAAACGTTAGTTCTTAATCATACTTTTTTGGCAAAAAGTGCAAAGAAAAAGACAGAGTTTAGCGGATAGCGGTTAGCGTGTAGAGATTGCCGCGGCCTTCGGCAAGCTCAGCACGGCGTTCGTGCCTCTTCGTGGCAAAATAAAACCTGCCGTGAAACGGCAGGCTAAATACCTTTGAATTACTCCGCGTTCTCCTTCGACTCGGCTCAGGACGGCGTCTGTGCCCTCTGTTGTTAATTTTTTATTCAGTTCGTGGCTATTGCCCTCGAATTTCCTCCAAGATTTTTCTCAATTTCTTAACAACTTGCCTGTTCTCCGGTCTCTCGGAAATATTTACATTCTCAGCCAGGTCAACAGAATGGTCGTAAAGCATTCGCGCGTACACCCTGCCATCTTTGCGACGCCACTCAGTGTAGCGATATTGGTCTGTCTTGACTGAGTCACCATCATAATACCTGCTGAATACCGCCTTTTTCCAAGCAATGTTCGTGTCTTTCATAAGCGGTACAAAACTTCTACCCTCAAGATGAGCAGGCAGAGGCAGATTACATAATTCACAAAGAGAGGGATAAATATCCAAGTACTCGGTCAAGGCGTTTGTTCTGATGCCCGCCTTGACTCCCGGAGCACGGACAATTAACGGCGAATGTAAAGACGTCTCAAAATTACAGTGTTTACACCATAAACCGTGTTCACCCAATTGCCAGCCGTGGTCACCCCAGAGTATCACGATTGTGTCATCCCGAAGGCCCAAGCGGTCAAGCTCGGCCAACACCTTTCCTATCTGCGCATCGGTACAACTGACGCAGGCATAATAGCCGTGGATGAGCGTTCGGGCGATGCTCTCCGGTAAAGGTCCCTTCTTCGGAATTCCTTCGTATGCCCGCAATTCGCCCCAGTTGTGCAAAGCCGCATTAGGAGCACCTTTGGGTCTGAACGGATTATCAGCCAGGTCAATTTCTTCTCTTTTATATAAATCCCAGTATTTCCTGGGGGCATTGAACGGCAGGTGAGGCTTCAAAAAGCCAAGTGCAAGGAAAAATGGCTTATACATATCTCTTAGACGACGAAGATCTGAAATCGCCTTATCCGCAATCATCCCATCAAAGTAGGCATTGTCGGCCACATCAGCGGCCTCGTAAGCAGGGCCGGCGTCGCGCGGGTTCGTTGCAGCGAGCTTTTTGTTCTCTTCCAGCAGATAATTCCTCCAGGCACCTTTAGGACGCCATGCATCTTCGCTCCAGCTATCCCTGCAGTCATTTGAATGGTGAAAAACTTTGCCGTTTGATATAGTGTGGTAACCGTTATTCTTGAAATGCTTTGGAAGAACCAATGCAGTCGGCAAGTCCTTCTGGGCCCATACATCGTAACTAATGAATCTGTCTCGAGCGGGTCTTGCTCCCGTCAGAAGGCTGGCACGTGAGGCACCGCAGACGGGAACCTGACAATATGAACGAAGGAAAACAATACCATCCGAAGCCAGGCGGTCAATGTTGGGAGAGAGCATGTGTTTATGGCCGTAACAGCCAAGCTGCGGACGCAAATCATCCACGGCTATAAAAAGAACGTTGGGCCTCTTTTCACCCTCGGCACTCCTTTTCCTCGCAAACAGATGTCTCGGCATCGCCATAGCCACCGCCCCCAACCCCACAGATCTCAGAAAATCACGGCGATTTAAGTGTTCGTTCATGGTAAAACATTCCATATATGAATATTACTATTCAAGCTTATCATCCGGACCGAATGACCTTGGGATTGTTTTCAACACTGAGACACCTGCCAAATCACCACTAATCAGTAAAGGCCGGGGACCTATAACAATCGAGAGTGTGTCCGAAAGAACTTCACTTTTTCTGCCAACCCAATCCCGAAATCCCCAGGCGCTTTGGTAAGGCTTGTACCCGAGATGATGAATCGTCAGACGGCTGGATGGAGATTTCGTTCGCAAAATAACCTGACGAGTCTTGTCATCAGAAGACCACAAGGTCCAGAAATTACGCTGTTTATGTTTGAATCGAAGAACCCAAAGATTATCATCTTCGGTTTTCAAACGGTCGATGTATTCACTTCGCGCGATTAGGTCGGAGATATCAGCCAAGACATAATATGCGGGTTTGGGGGTCAGGTCGGGTCGAACAATGCCGAAGTTGTTTTCGTTGTACTCCGGTCTCCAGCCATCATCCTGGAAATCATACCACCACAGGCCGCGGAAAGATGGTGACATACGTGCAAGAAGAAACAGCCTCGCCAAATATGAAGCGGACAATTCCGGCTCGGTACCGTTTTTGCCAATATGGGTGGGCCAGCCCATCTCCGTAACGTAAAAAGGAACATCCTTGTCATCGTTGTATTTGTGCAGCATTTCCCGCACGCCGGCCATCCACGCCGAACACGCTTCCGGAGAGCGCTCGGGGAATCTACTGCTGTAGTTGTAGCTGTGTATTGATATGGCATCACAATACCTGAGGGCGCCGAGTTGAACAATCTTTTCAAGCCATCCTTTTCTTACTCCTCCGCTGGTGCATGCGCCGGCTATGACAGTTACGGCCGAGTCAACAGCCTTGATGCGGGGATAAACCGCCTTGAGCAGCTTGACATAATCTTCGGGAGAACCGCCCACGTTGTAAGGTTTTCTCAGGCCGATTCCTATGTCCCACTCATTCCATATCTCATAGAGACGAACGTCTTTTCCAAAATGACGCACTACAAACTCGGCGTAACGACAAAATCCATCAATTGCCTCAGCCGAGCGGGGACGGTCGCCGTCATCATAAAAGCGATTGGCGTAGTCAAGTATTAGCAGAACATCCAGTCCGGCAGCACTGGCACGGCGAACATAATGATTAATTCGCTCGGGCATAAAGAGCCTGCCCTTTTCCCGTTCCAGGCTTGACCAGGTCGCCTCATCACGAATAGCACAGATGTCGGCGTTTTTTATACTCTGCAAATTCATATCCACTATGCCTTTGTCCTGACTAAAGTGTGTACAGACACCGACGCAAAAACTTTTCGCAGTTTTACCTGTTGAGATCGGTCTTTTCGCAACTGCGGTCTCGGTCAATGCAAACCAAAAGATTAAGAACACAACTGTCAGAAATTTGATAATGCCGGCTTTATTGAGCATAAGTGTCTCCTCAGCCCTGGATTCAACTAAAGCTCCCACATCTTAGATGAAAATATATTACAAATTAGTTTATTTTGCCATTATTTTTCAACCATTGTATGAACACAGGTTTTTGTAGTTACTGTTGTATTCGCAGTCTGACTCTATCGGCCGAACGGGTGTGTCTGGCAGCGGAACCATCTTTTATCGCGGCTGCTATCTGCATAAACTTCGGCAATGTGTAATCGAAGAATCGCTTATAGCTCTGGCAGAAATAATTTTCTTGTCCGAATCTATTTTTGTCAAAGCCAAGAGGAGATTCTTCGCTTCGCTCAGAATGACAAAGGGTGCGAATCCTGTCTTTCATGCAGCCGCCGCGGCAGATATCAAGGTATCTGCATACAAGACATTTGTTGCAAAGATTTTCCTTGCTTCGTGCAAAGGCCCGCTTCTTACTGCTAACGGCAAGTGTCTTCAGCGGAGTTTCTGATATGTTGCCCAGCCGCCACTTCGGCTCTACAAAAAACTCACAGCAGAAAGCATCGCCGGTATGCTCGATAACCACAAAACCGGCGCACTGTTTGCTGTATGTGCAAATTGTATGATTGCCCATAACGTAATAGGTCACCAGCGAATCAAACTCACGGATGTTCAGCTTTTCCGGGCCGTAGTCGTACCAGAGGTCAAATAACCTGCACAAGAACTCGCCATACTGCTTGGCCGTGATTGAAAAATCCGCAACCTTGTCAGTAGCCGGGTCCCTCTCAACGCAAGGGATGAACTGTATAAATGTCAGGTCATTTTCAACCAAGAAATCAAATAGCTTGTCCGGATGTTCCACGTTTTTATTGTTCAGCAAGACGAGGGCACTGAATTCGACTTTATATCTTTTGCAGTTTTCGATGCCCCGCATCACCCTGTCGAAGGTACCTGCGCCGGAACGGTCTACGCGATAGTAATCGTGAAATTCTTTTGGGCCGTCGATGCTTATGCCGAGCAGAAACTTGTCTTCGCCGAAGAACTGACACCACTTATCGTCAAGTAAAATGCCGTTTGTTTGCAGCGTGTTGCTTACCTGTTGCTCGCCGCTGCCGTATTTCTTCTGTAGTTCCACCGCCTTTCTAAAGAATTCTACTCCCATCAATGTAGGCTCACCACCCTGCCAAGCAAAGCCGACAACCGGAAATTCCAGCTCCATATAATCTCTGACAAGTCTTTCGAGCACTTCATCGCTCATTCGCTGTCTGCCCTGACCGAATTCTGGAGCTCTGGCCTTGTAGAAACAGTATTTGCAGTCAATATTGCAATCTGAACCCGATGGCTTGATTAAAAGAGTAAAAGGCTGCATTGTCTCTAATCTATCCGTTCAAGCACAACACGCTTATCAGGTGACATCTGTATGTGAAGCTCATTGTCAGCTTCCTGCACCTGCTCCTTTGCGATACCCTCGACTTTGAACTGTGTTCTCGCAAACGGATTCTCAAGACAACACATCCCTTTTGTCTGGGCAATTATCTCAACACGTCTTGTTAATCCTTCGCGCCGCTCGGCTGATACAAGAAAGGCTCCTTCGGCCCTGAGCGTTTTAAAAGAAACATCCTTCCAAGCAGCCGGAATGGCAGGGAAAATCCTGATAGCTCCACTATAGCTTTGTAAAAGCATCTCCTGCAGACCGGCCGCGGCGGCAAAATTCCCTTCCAATGTAAACGGACGGTAACGAAAATTCGAATATCCTTTGCCGGACTGGTCACCGTTACAGTGAAAACTGTTTCGCAGACAAAATGCCATGGAAAATATCTCCAGTGCCTTTTCTGCCCTTTCGCCGTCACGTGCCCTCGCGGCCATGTTCGCCAGCCAGCTAAAGCTGTATCCACACCACCAGCTCGTTCCTTTTTGCTCCAAATCATCCAGAGAGGCCCTAATGATAGCCTGTTCTTGGGGGCCGTTTTCCCAACGAATTAGTCCTAACGGATGAATCGCCATCAGATGCGATAAATGACGGTGTGACTCTTTTAATGGATAATCCTTCGCAACAAGCATCTTCTTACTCTGACTGTCAATCGCTAAATTCGGCATCTCACCAAGCACTTTACGCCAATGCTCAGCTTCTTTTCTTTTACCCAATTCATCAGCAAGCTCAGCCGTTTTCTCAAACACCCACCGTATCAACGCAGTATCATAATTCGTAATCGTCGGAAACCACGCATCCAGGCGGTTATCGTTAATCTCGGGCGAAGAGCTAAGGGGAAGGGTTCGCTCGCCATCCGGCCCCTTTTCCGTAACCGCCTCAAGAAAGATTGCTGTCTCTCTCAGCCACGGATAAGCGCGCTGCCGCAGAAATTGCCTATCCATACTATATCGCCAGTGCAGGTAAAAATGGTGCGCCAGCCAGGCAGCCGTCGTTGCCGAATGTGTATACTGGTGCCAGCCGCCAATCTGTTTTTGTTCCAGGTCGGCTGTCATTGGTACATTCAGGCCAGGCAAATCAAAGAATCGTTTTGTCCAGGCCCTCGCGTTTTCTCTTGTACTCCACAGCCAGTTGACAAAACCGAGCGCCCCTTCAAGCTGATTGCCGCTGTAAGCCGGCCAGTAGCTCAGCTCAGTGTTAAGGTCGTGGTGATAGTCTCCCTTCCACGGTGGAATCTTACCGTTGTCGGCCGTCCACGGCCCCTGCAAAGTAATTGGCGGTGTGTCAGCTCTGGTCGCTGAACCGAATTTATACATCTCAAGATACCACTGCCTTTCAATGATGGAATTCGGCACGCGTACCGAAGACCTGCTCCAGAACGAGTCCCACCACTTACGGTGTGCAATAACTGATTTAGCAAATCCGGCCCTAAGAGCCTTTTCACAATTCTCACGGGCCTTCTGCAGAGGCTCCTTTGATTCGTTCAACGTTGTAATCGACCAGGCCCCCAGCCATTCGCCTTCTTTGTCCCTCCAGGCTATGACCACAGCAAACTTAAATCCGCCCCACCCTTCCTGCAGATAACCTGTCCAGTTATCACCGTTAGATTCAACAGGTGCGTTATACCTAAGGCTTGCCAGGTCCCCGGCGCTGATTTTGCCCGGTCCGGCCTCATCCATAATCTTACCTGCAAAAGGCGGAGCTAACAGCTTGAGCTTAACAGGTTCAGCCGAACGAATATGAATCATACCGACCGGCTCTCTCGCATGAATGAAAACTCGCACTTTAAATTTGCCCTGAAACTGGACCGTCGCCATCGCTCCAGCGAGGTCCAGCGATGCCTTCTCAAAGACTGGATTATCACCGATTGTCAACTCGATACGACCGGCTGGTATCTTCGTCGGACCGGCATTGCCATAAGGATCATCGTAAAGCCGGTGGAGGTCCGACAATCGACCCTCTTTCACCCACTGCCGCATGTTTTTGTACGAGTACTCTTTGGTACGAAATTCCGGCACCGGCCGAAGGTCCCACAAATCAGTCCTGTCGAGAGATATCTTCAAAGGCTTACCATCGCCCCATAACAGAGCGCCAAGCAATCCATTACCCAAAGGTATCGCTTCATCCCAGGTTTGAGAAGGACTCTCGAATTGCAGACCATGCTCCGGCAGCGGATTCCCAAAAAGCTCGAAAGCCAAACAGATGATTATAGTCACCACTGAAAGAACCTGATGCTCATTTGGAAAAACATAAAATTTCACAAATATACCCTTTACTATCAATAATTATTCTTCGGCTGCTTTGTGCTTTTGTAACCATTTTTGTGCCCACTCCTTGGCCTGTTGGGGCTTCTGCAATATCCCCTCTAATTGGGCGATGTACATCTCCTGCGACAACTGTCCCAAAGCAGGACCCGGTACAGCACCCAATCGAATCAGGTCACGACCGTTGAGCAGTGGTTTTGGCCGCAACTCAACATCGCCCAATTCCTTTATTCTTTTGCGCAGCTTTATTAATGCAGCGATACTTTTTCTCCCGCCGTCTTTGGCTTTTTGAATCGCTCTCTGCAACTCATAAAGGTCCCAAAAATACGGCTCAGCAAGAATCTTCTTCAATTCAGCTAAAGACATCTGCTCATTAAGCAGCTTGCCTCTACCGGTCAGCAAGAATTTTATATGTTTATTCTGACTTCTGCTTAGTTTAAGAACCCGACACTTCTCGATTGCAAATTCTGTCTCACAGCCAGCAAAAAGGCAGGCCATTGCCAGAGCAAAATCAACCTTCCTTCGCAGTTGACTTAGTACGCTGACTGCAAATTTTGCCTCTTGTCCAGCAAAAGCGGGAAAGATTGCCTCAGCCAATCCGCTCTCAATCAGCATTGACGCGCCCGCAGAGCGATTGGGACTAACGAGGATACTTTCCAACTCGATTGCTATGCGTTCACCGCTTATTTTCACTATATTTCTTGCGTTGCGGCAAATCGCTAGCCAAGTGGCTGGCTCAATCGAAAAACCGAGTTGAGTGCAAAACCGCACCGCCCGCAACATCCGCAGATAGTCTTCGGCAAACCGCTCGGCGGGCTTACCGATAGTTCGCACTATCCGCCCTTTGAGGTCACCCTGCCCGTTGACATAATCAATTACTTTTTCTTTTGCAGGGTCATAGAACATTCCATTGATGGTAAAGTCTCTTCGGCTGGCATCTTCAGCGGCATTGGCAAATTCTACGACTGCCGGGTGCCTTCCGTCAGCATAATCAGCTTCGGTCCTGAATGTGGCAACTTCCACCTGTTGACCGTCGATTAAGACAATCACTACGCCGAATTTTGCTCCAACTTTCAATGTGCGCTTAAATAATCTTATTACGTCTTTTGGCCGGGCATCCGTAGCGACATCGTAATCGTTGGCACGCCGACCCAACAGCATATCGCGCACACAGCCCCCGGCCAGCAAAGCCTGGAAACCATCACGCTGCAATCGCTTAATTATTTTTATAGCTGCCTGCTTATTTGTCATCTATCTCGTATTGCGTATCGCGTATATCGTATTGCGTGTTACACTAACCGGTGGTGAAACCACCAGCTAAATACTAACAACTATTCGCTTTTTACTTTTTCCTTAATATAGTTATGGCCATAGTGCCCCATAGGCGTCGCTCTATTACTTCAAATCGTCCGTACCGATCCAACAAAGATATACGCTGGTAAGTCCTGATTACCACAATTCCGTCGGGAGCCACCTGGTCCCCCAACAAATCCAGCAATCTACTCAAAGGTGAGCCTTCCCCCACATCCCTTGTACGCTCATACGGCGGGTCAACGAAAACAAGCCCGTATTCCTGCTGATCGACATTAAGTGGAGCACCTATCCTGAAGGCATTGGCCCTTATTACTTTTGACTCGCCGGCATACCCCGTCTTTTCTATATTTCTTTTTAGAACTGCAATAACCCTCGCGTCCTGCTCGACGAAAGTAACGAACTCAGCCCCCCTGCTCAACGCTTCAAGCCCAAGAGAACCGACGCCACAAAATAAATCGGCTACTACCGCACCGCCCAGCAAATCATATTTGTAAAGGACGTTAAAAAGTGACTCCTTAATCCTGTCGGTAATAGGCCGGGACGCTCCCGCCTTTGGGCTAAGCAATTTCATCCCTCGTTTTGTACCAGCTATTATTCTCACTTCGCTTCCCAGCCCGAGAATATCACTACACAAGTCCTGCGATACGGAACCTATATCTGCCTTCGTTGATAATGCAGCCGGTCAGGCATGCCGCTGCCATTGCTACTTTGTCCAGTAGTCAACTACGAGGACTTTGTCCAGATATGGGCCTAAGCTCGAGGCGAACTCCTTGTGGGCCGGATGCGGCAGGTACTTCGCCCGGTCCGCCTCACTCAGTAACGTTACTACAAAACAGTGAGTAAAACCCTGTGAGAGATTCTCGACACTCACACAACCAGCTAAAATAACCGCACCAATTGCCAGATACAACACGTTCCTGACCATTCTTGGTTACCTACAATAATTTTGTTGTCAGCTCATTTTTACCGCGTTTCGGACAAGCGGATTTTATCAGCAAGGCCGCCCGACATCCATCCCAAAACTCTGACCCACTTAGTAGTACTGCCGACATTTCTCTAAAGAAACTTAACGCCTCCTAATAACATAAAGTGCAAGATCAAAGCAGAAGATCACTGATTTGAATGGCACACCGTCGAAACTTATCCGCGGGCAACGTTACGGTCTGCCATTTGGGGCTGCGGCGTTTCATAAACGAACGATAGTCGTCTAATTTAACAGTAAAAAATAAATACCTGTTTTCGTCAAAATCGAAAACATCCCTGCCGTCAAAATCAACGTCGATCTTTTCCGCCTTGTAGGCAAAAACGAAGATAGCCTGATGGCCCGCGCCAAAAACCTCCTGCCATCTGGTCAGGCCATCGATGTCATCGGCAGTAACCCAGCATTCAAAGCCAGCTAATTTAGCCAAGTGGGTGCCTTTGAACTTTCTGCCTTTTACCTCGGCGATTATTATTTGCCCGTTACGCGGATATAGTAGAAAATCGAAGCTCTTGACCTTACAACGCGCAAAAGCCGCTCTTTTGTGCTCATCTACCAGAATGTATTGAATTCTATTGTCAATCAGCCAATTTTCAAAGGCCCGCTCGTAATGGTTCCGGGAAAATTCCTTCATCTCGATTCGGATTGGCACTGTTTGAAAAACGCAGTTTACATTAAGTCTTCTTCTTCTCCTTTGTTCCACGATGATATTTCTATCAAATTATTCTCCGGATCGGCGATCGCAGAGGAACGCTGTCCCCAGGGCACATCCTTAGGTTCCATAACCGGCTTTGCCCCTGCTTCGACGACACGCTCAAACTCATGATCTACGTCTTCGAAACGAGGTAAATCTATCGCGAGTTCAAAAGTCCCATTTAGTCCGCTTGGATATGTAGGTTCCTGATCTAAAAGATCAGGCAAGATCGCCCGTTCAAACATTCCAAAGCCAATACCCTCGTGCTCGAATAGTGCGTAACACTCACCGATTGTCTTGACCTCGACTCCGAGGACATCACGGTAAAACTCGACCATTTTCTGAAGGTCGTTCACAAATATTCCAATCATGTGAAAACGAATACCCATCGTGTTCGCCCCTTTCTCGGCTTTGGTTACTTGACCAGTTTGTCGGCGTTGAACAAAAGCGGAACTAATTCATTCAAATATCGCCGCCACAGACGCCATTCGTGGCCGCCGTCTGTGATTTGGGCGACGTGTTTTATATTCTCGGCCTTCAATCGCTCGATGAACTTCTGGTTTGACTGGAAAAGGAAGTCATTCCTGCCGCAGCCGATCCACAGCAGATTAAGATTGTCGTTTGCCACTTTCACTTTGGCCAGTAACTTATCAAGCTTTTGGCCTCGTGGCACTGCCGAGCTAAAGGCCCCTACCCACCCGAAAAGCTCAAGATTGCCCAGCCCGACAGTCAGAGCTTGACCACCACCCATCGAAAGCCCAGCTATGGCCCGGTCTTTCCGGTTACTGCTGACGCGATAGCGCTGCTGGATATACGGGATTACATCCTCAATCAGGTCCTTCTCAAACGCTTCGTAGTTGCCTAAGCTTCGCATATCCGGAGGCGCCGACGGCGTATGCCCGTACGGCATTACAATCAGCAGCGGCCTTGACTTGTTCTCCGCAAGCAGATTATCCACTATGACATTGGCACGGCCAACCACAGTCCACGCATCCACGCAGTCGCCCATCCCATGCAGCAAATAAAGAACGGGGTATTGGACATCTTGGCGTGTCTCGTACCTGGGCGGTGTATAGACATAAAGGCCGCGAGTCACTCCCAGAGACTTTGATCGGTACTTGTGTATGTGGACCGTGCCGTGAGGGACGCGCTGTTCCTGGAAGAACATCGGCTCTTTGCCGGGTATTTCGACTAAGTTCTTTGCAGTGCTTAGCCAGAGCTTGAGCCAGGAATTGGAAGGATCAACTATCTCCAGACCATCCACTACGAAACTGTATTCATAAATCTCCGGTTCAACGGGGCCAAGAGTTACGCTCCACACCCCATCTCTATTTCTGTTCATCGGCTGTAGTCCCTGTCGAAACTGCACGTTCACACTGACCTCTTGGGCCTTCGGCGCTCTAAGCCGAAACGTCACCCGGCCATCCGGATGAACTTCTGAAGACACAAGTCTTTGTCGCAAAGCTGCTTCAACATGCAAAGTCGAACAAGCCCAAACTGACAGTAATAGAGCCACACGCACCAATTTACACGCTCGCATCATCTAACCTCCAGACAAGTCTTACATAAATTCCCCATATTCCTGATAGCAACATTCGTATTCAAGACTTTAGCCGAGACCAAAACTCGTCATAGTCAACAAGTTCCTGCTCACCGGTCGCCATATCTTTGACCACAAGTTCATTATTCTTAAATTCCTCGCCAATAATTATGCACTTTTTGGCATTTCGGCTTGACGCCTCCCTAAGCTGATTACTTAAGCCGGACTTATAACT
>Ga0209636_10003130_pt1 | contig 16875 bp, 14 predicted proteins | sample DeeMarSWOR152_54_FD_187464 | JGI IMG/M metagenome (GOLD analysis project Ga0209636, IMG submission 187464) | Marine sediment microbial communities from White Oak River estuary, North Carolina - WOR-1-52-54 (SPAdes) (version 2) | ecosystem: Environmental > Aquatic > Marine > Intertidal zone >...
TAAGAATCTATCAGTTATTTCAATGGCATTTCTCCTTCACGATGCAGATACTCCAGTTATCTGGCGAGGACCTCTGAAAATGAAATTGATTGAACAGTTTCTTGGTGATGTAGTGTGGGGCGAACTCGATTGGCTCGTAATTGACTCACCACCAGGTACTGGTGATGAGCCACTCTCAATTGCTCAACTCGTACCTGCAACCGGAGCAATTATAGTAACAACACCGCAAGAGGTATCTCTCCTCGATTCACGAAAGGCAGTGAATTTTGCGAGAAGGCTGAACTTACGCATCTGTGGAATTATTGAAAACATGAGTGGTTTAACCTGTCCACACTGTGGAAAACAGATAAACCTCTTCAAAGAGGGCGGAGGAGAAAGGGCAGCGAAGGAACTGAATGTGCCATTCCTGGGTAGAATTCCAATTGATCCGAGGATTGTTGAATTGGGTGATGAAGGAAGACCGTTTATACTACATGATAGAGAATCTAAGGCGTCAAAGGCATTCACTGAGATTGTAGAAAAGATCTTGAAACATAGTATGTAATTGCCCTCCTCTACACACAATGATGCAAATTTGTTTAAATATCGCATAATAATGGTTGTGCGTTCAAAAACTTCTTTATAAAAGAGTAACTTCTTTTAAAATCCTGCAATATTTTCTATTGACACACACGAGAATCTGGCTATTATTTGATGAGGGCACCCTATAATGAAACTATTCATTGTCTCAAATAGACTACCAGTAACTGTAGCAAGGAGAGGGGGAAGTCTAAAACTCCAGTCCAGTGTAGGCGGACTTGCAACAGGGCTCGATTCATTCCATAAATCATATCAGAGCATATGGATAGGATGGCCAGGCTACACGCCGGCAAAAGCCGAAAAAGAAAAAAGATTTATCAGGAAAAAACTATCAGCGATGAACTGCTGTCCTGTATTTCTTACACCATATGATGTTGATAATTATTATTATGGATTTTGTAACAAAACGATCTGGCCTCTATTTCACTATTTTACACAACATGTGATATATGACGACAACTACTGGAAATCATACATCCGGGTAAATGAACAATTCTGCAAAGAGATTGCAAATCGAGCGAGTTCTGAAGATGAAATTTGGATACATGATTATCAGTTAATGCTCTCGCCAAGGATTTTGAGAGAAAAAATACCTGATGCAACAATAGGGTTCTTCCTCCATATCCCATTCCCTTCATCTGAAGTGTTTCGACTTCTCCCCTATCGCACCGAAATCATTGAAGGCATCTTGGGTGCCGACCTGATCGGTTTCCATACACATGATTATGTTCATCATTTCACTCAAACAGTGAGGCGCCTTCTCGGATTTGAATATTCTCTTGGAAAAATGAGTGCTGGTAATCGGACCATAAAGGTCGATGCCTTTCCTATGGGAATTGATTATGAGCGATATCATCGTGCTGTCGACGATATCCAGATACAAAGAGAACTGAAAAAATTGACGAAAAAAGTGGCTAATCGCAAGGTGATCCTATCAGTTGATCGCTTAGACTACACAAAAGGAATACTCGAGCGGCTGGAGGCATTTGATATATTTTTGGAAAAATATCCAAAATATAGAAAAAAAGTGACACTCATCCTTGTCGCAGTACCATCACGAACAGGCGTTAGTCACTATATGCTATTGAAAAAACGTGTCGATGAACTCATTAGTAGAATTAATGGAAAATACGGTGATATTGGTTGGGTACCCATATGGTATCTCTCAAGATTTCTTAACTTCCAGAAACTCGTTCCGCTGTATATAATTGCTGATGTTGCTCTGACAACACCTTTGAGAGATGGCATGAATCTCATCGCGAAGGAATTCATTGCGAGCAAGGTAAATAAGAAAGGTGTTTTGATACTGAGCGAGATGGCAGGAGCCACCCATGAATTGGGTGAGGCACTCACCGTTAATCCAAATAACAAACAGCAAATTGCGGAAGCAATCAAACAAGCCCTCACCATGTCAGAAAAAGAACAGAAGAGGCGAAACGAGATTATGCAGAAGCGGCTCAGAAGATATACCGTTGAAAGATGGGCAAATGATTTTATGGATCGGCTCCACGACATTAAGAGAATCCAGCGCCATGCCTGTATTCGAGAATTATCCAAAGAGATAAAGAAAAGACTACTCCATGATTTTTCTAGGAGCGAACATCGGCTCCTTCTGCTCGATTATGATGGAACACTCGTCACCTTTCAACAAGACCCTGAAGATGCTCGACCAGACAGAGATATACAAAATATCCTCAGAACGTTATGCAGTGATTCAAGAAACGAAGTGGTTATTGTTAGTGGAAGGCAAAGAAACACGCTTGATAAATGGTTCAATGGTCTTGATATTGGTTTGATCGCTGAGCATGGTGTGTGGACAAAAATGAAAAAAGGTAAGTGGAGGATAGTTGAATCTCTTGATAACGAGTGGAAAGAACAGATAAGACCGACACTTGAAATATATGTTGACAGAACACCTGGTTCTTTTATAGAAGAAAAAGAATTTTCACTCGTCTGGCATTATCGAAGAGCCGATCCGAAGTTGGCTGCGATAAGAGCGAGTGAGTTAACAGCCGCCCTTCTTGATTTGACGAGTAACCTCGACGTTGGTGTTTTAGAAGGAAGCAAGGTTATTGAAATAAAGAATAAACGTATCAATAAAGGACGCGCCGCCCTCAGATGGATTTTGAAAAAACGAACCTCTTTTATCCTCGCAATAGGCGATGATTGGACTGACGAAGATGTATTCGCTGTTCTCCCTCCAACAGCGTATTCAATCAGGGTAGGCTATATGGTTTCAAAGGCAACATATTGTCTAGAAAGTCCTGCTGAGGTCAGGGAGCTGTTGGAAGAGATATCAACCTATGAAAATAAGTAGGGATACATACATTTTGTTCGTTGCCGCCCTACTCGTCATCAGCTGCTCAAAAGAGCAGCCAGTATTGACGTTTGCCGTAGGTGGTGCGCCCAACGAAGTAGATTATTGGGAAAGACTGATAGATAAATTTGAAAAATCGACCGGCATTAGAGTCGACGTGATGCGGCAACCGACAGATACAGATCAAAGAAGACAAGGACTCGTCATACCCTTAAAAGCAAAGCAAAAAGATCCTGATGTTTTCTTGATGGATGTGATTTGGGTCGGACAATTTGCCGCTTCTGATTGGCTCTTGCCAATAGACTCATGTCTCGAAAAGAGTGATGTAGATATCAACACCTTTTTTAGGAGCATAATCCAGCAGGTTGATGTGTTTGAAGAAAGCATTGTCGCCCTTCCTGTTTATAACGATTGTGGAATGTTTTATTACAGAAAAGACCTTTTGCAAAAATATGGTCTATCTGCGCCTCAGACATGGTATGAACTTGTGTCTGTAGCAGAAAAGATTCAAGAAAAGGAGAGGAATAAGAACCCTCAATTCTATGGCTTTGTCTGGCAAGGAGCTCAATACGAAGGTCTGCTCTGCACGTTCCTTGAATTTGCTCATTCTTATGGAGGAGGATTATTAGATGAGAATGGCAAAGTTCATCTGCATCGCAGAGAGAATATTGAGGCATTACAATTCATGCACGACTTAATTCATAAGTACGAAATTTCACCTCCGAATACCTTTACTGAAATGAAAGAAGAAGAGGTACGCCTATTTTTTGAAAACGGCAACGCACTCTTCGAAAGAAATTGGCCATATGCCTGGGGACTACATGAGAGAGATGATTCACCAGTAAAGGGAAATGTTGGTATCATGATGTTGCCCAAGTCAAGCACAGGCAAAGCAGCCGCAACACTCGGAGGCTGGCATATCGGTATATCCAGATACTCTGACGACATTAACAATGCGTGGAGACTTGCAGAGTTTATCGTATCTTACGCCGTACAAAAAGAACTGACATTAGTCTTGGGATGGAATCCAGGCAGAAGTGATCTATACGATGATCAAGAGATTAGAGAGAGGATACCACATATCGATGTTTTAAAAGATGCATTCAACAACGCTGTGGCGAGGCCAAATCTTCCCTATTACACTCAAGTATCAGAGACAATACAGAGATATTTGAATGCTGCACTCTCAGGGAATTTAACCCCAGCTCAGGCGCTTGAGGAATCCCAGACCGAAATAGAGAAAATTGTAAAAGCCTACCATGAATAGAGCGCTGAAAGAGGCAGTTCTTTTTACTCTGCCTCTGGTGCTCTTTATCTCCCTCTTCATTTTAGTTCCAGTACTTGCCACATTCTGGAACAGTCTATGGCAGGATGTTTCTTTTATCCCAAGAAGATTTCTCGGATTTGAGAATTTCCTCAGATTATTCAGTGACAGACAATTCTGGCAAGCAACCACATTTACCATCCTCTTCCCAATGGTCTCGGTGACTTTAGAAATGATCATCGGCATGATTATAGCACTCGTACTCAATGAACGTTTCCGATATCGTGGCATAGTAAGGGGAATCGCCCTCATACCCTGGGCAATTCCCAGTGTTATTGGGGCACGGATTTGGCAACTCATCTATCGCTATGACTACGGAGTCGCCAATTATGTCTTGACAAAGATTGGTTTAGCTCCTGTAAACTGGCTCGGTAGTCCCCTTGGCGCGTTCTTGTCACTTGTCTTCGCCGATGTCTGGCGAACAACACCATTTGTCGCAATCATCCTACTCGCTGGGCTGCAGATAGTACCTCAAGAGCTCTATAGACAAGCCCAGGTGGATGGAGCACATCTACATCAACGATTTCTCAAAATCACCTTGCCACTCATAAAACCGGTCGTGATTGTTGCCTTGCTCTTCAGGACAATTGATGCAATCAGGGTGTTTGATATCATTTACGTCATCACTGGTGGTGGGCCTGGTGGTTTCACGACTTCGCTCTCACTTCACGGATATAAATATTTTCTGCTCGGTGATTTTGGTTATGGTTCATCGGTCTCTGTCATACTCTTCGTTATCGCATTTCTTGTGGCTCTGTTATATATAAAAATGGGGAAATTCAGAGAGGCCTTGCTATGAAAGAAGAGAAAACAAAAATCACTCTACTCATTTTGGGCATAATCTTTCTCATCCTCTTTTGTTGCATTCCTGTTATTTGGATGTTGATCATCTCGTTCAGCAAAAGGCCCGATTTTCTTCTGCAGAAAACGCCTCTCTTCACCCTAAAAAACTATCTGGATATTTTAACTCAACAGAACCTACACTTTTTAGACTATTTAAGAAACAGCGTCGTAGTTGCAGGAGTGACTGCGCTGCTGAGTGCCGTCATTGGCGCATGTGCCGCCTATGCAGTTTCTCGAATATCCTTTCCTGGAAAGATCGCACTCATCTTTACAGTCCTTGCGCTATCCATGTTTCCACAGATCTGCATCATAGGTTACCTCTTTAAGTTCATGAGCAATCTTGGTTGGATAAATACCTATAATGCATTGATTCTACCGTACATCTCCTGGAGCCTACCCATTGCTCTGTGGATACTCATGAGTTATTTTTCACAGATACCCAGAGAATTAGACAAAGCAGCCCGCGTTGACGGTGCGAGCCGAATACAAACGCTCTTCAAGGTCATTCTTCCTCTTGCACTGCCTGGATTTTTGTCTACTATATTACTCGTTTTTATGTTTTCATTCAATGAGTTCCTCTTTGCCTTGATGCTTACCACAGATTTCAGAGCAAGGACAGTGCCGGTTGGTATCGCCCTGTTTCAGGGTCTTCATGGCGAACTACCATGGGGGTATATTATGTCTGCCTCAGCTCTCTCTGCTATACCAGTCATTCTCATCGCTCTGTTCTTCCAGAAATACATCATCCAGGGGTTGACACATGGAGCAGTGAAGCAATGAGTCCTATAGGTGTTACTATTAAAGAGGTATACAAGTATTTTAGTTCGCTCAGCAGGGGTGAAATTACTGCATTAAAGAATGTCAATTTTACAATACAAGAAGGAGAGTTCTTTGTGATCCTGGGACCAAGTGGTTGTGGGAAGTCCACGCTTCTCAACATCATAGCTGGTCTGGAAAGATTGAGTTCTGGAGAAATATGGTTTGGGAAAAATATCGTGTGCTCGACACGACAAAACATCTTTCTCAATACGAAACAGAGAAATGTAGCCATGGTGTTTCAGTCATACGCTCTCTATCCACATATGACCGTTTTCGACAATATTGCTTTCCCTCTAAAAATAGCGAAGACCAATAGATCCCAAATAGAGGAACGTGTAACAGACGTTGCCAGAATATTAAATATTGCTCATCTCTTAAAGGCGAGACCAAGAGAATTAAGCGGTGGTCAGAGGCAGAGAGCAGCAGTGGCAAGGGCTATTGTCCGACATCCGTCACTATTCCTGTTGGATGAACCGCTCTCAAATATCGATGCTCAGCTCAGAATACACATGCGGAATGAATTGAAGAGTTTGCAGCGTAGAATCAAGGTCACAACTATCTATGTTACTCATGACCAGGTGGAAGCAATGACCTTAGGTGATAGAATTGCAATACTGAAGGATGGTGAAATACATCAGGTTGGGAGTCCTTTATTTGTCTATAATAATCCTATAAACACATTTGTTGCCCGTTTTCTTGGCACACCACCAATGAACCTACTGAATGCAGAAATACTTGAAAAAAAGGACAAACTATCTATAATGTTTGATGATATGTCATTCACATTAGCGATTAAGGACATGAGGGTGTTAGAAGAATTAAAAGGAAAGAAGTTCATTCTCGGCATAAGACCAGAGGATATTCGTATCACTTCTCAGATCGAAAACAAGAGAATGACGAGAAGAATAGCAGTCATCGAACGTTTAGGAAATGAACTCCTAGTATATACGATGACTCAAAATCATGAGATAATCGTAAAGTCACTGAGAGAAAAATGGATTGAGGAAGGTAAAGAAGTCGAACTTCATTTCAATGTAGACAAGATTCATTACTTTGACAACAACGGTAGAAATATAAAGGAGGACATATCGCATGGCTCATAAAATAGAGGAGTATGCACGATTTGTATCTGATAAGGACATGTTTCAAATATATAAGGCTGCGCGCCGACTTTATGGCAGGACAGTTGCTCATACGAACTCAACATACTATGGTGGTGGTGTTGCTGAAATACTCAGTGCACTGGTCCCTCTTATGAATGATATTGGCATACCAACAGGATGGCGATTGTTGCGCGGTACTCCAGATTTTTTTGACATAACGAAAAAATTCCATAATGCGCTCCAAGGTGATCCATTAAATCTCACCGAGATGAAAAAGAAAATATATATTCAGACAAATGTAGATTTCTCCACCTATAATCATATAGACCATGATTGCGTTATTGTGCATGACCCCCAGCCGTTGCCATCAATCAAATTCTACAGAAAAACCCAACCATGGATATGGCGAGTTCACATCGACCTCTCCCATCCTCACCCCAAGCTCTGGGATTTCCTCAAGAATTACATATTGAAGTATGATATAGCGATCGTATCTTCGTCTCAATATAAGCGAAAGGATCTTCCTGTAGAACAAAGGGTGATTCAGCCAGCCATCGACCCATTAAGCACAAAAAATATCGATATTTCTGAAAAAACTATAGAAAAGTATCTCAAAAAATTTAACATTCCTACAAATAAACCTATAATCTGTCAGATATCGCGGTTTGACAAATGGAAGGACCCTGAGGGTGTCGTAAAAGTATACAAACGGGTCAGAGAAAAAATTGATTGCAGATTAGTACTCTGCGGAAGCATGGCAACAGATGATCCAGATAGTTATCAAACCTATGAACGGCTCAAGAAGAATACAGAGAATTTCGTAGAGAATGGCGATGTAATACTCATCACCTCTGAGAATAACATCCTCGTCAATAGTCTACAGAGACAAGCCTCGGTGATCATACAGAAGTCGCTGAGAGAGGGTTTCGGACTTACTGTTGCTGAGGCACTCTGGAAAGAAAAGCCAGTGGTTGCCTCAAATGTTGGTGGGATAAAACTCCAGATAAAGGATGGAGAAAATGGTTTTTTGGTTGAACCTCATGACATAAAGGGTTTTGCAGACAGGGTCATAGAAATCCTAAAGCACCCTAAATTAGCGCATGAACTCGGGAAACAGGGCAAGGCGTCTGTAAGGGAAAGATTTCTCATCACCAGACTATTATGGGATTATCTGAATCTAATACATGAAATGCTTCATTCTTAGAGTTGAACTCTAAATAGAATATGCCAGACATAAGAAAAATTGCTAATAGAATTCAAGCAGAGATTATGGTAGAGGTGAGGAAGAAGTATTCAAAAAAAGTTATTGAACATTGGCAGCACCCAAAAAACTGGGGAATAATGAATGATGCAGACGGCTATGGCAAAATCACTGGTCCATGTGGGGATACGATGGAAATATCAATCAGAGTCAAAGACAATACCATTGTGAATTGTACATTTGACACAGACGGCTGTGGCACAACCATTGCCTGTGGTAGTATCATAACAGAAATGACTATAGGAAAAAGCATACATTATGCAAAATCGATCACTCAAGAAACTGTTCTTCAATTTTGTGGAGGTCTTCCAGAAGAGGATAGACATTGCGCAGTCTTGGGTGTAGATACCATGCAAAAGGCAATTCACGACTATGAGGCCATCAGAGACGAATCCTGGAAAAAAATGTACCGAAAAGTATAGAATGCGCCGTCCCTTAACACTCAATTGAACTTTTCAGAGAAGCCTATGATGACTCTTTTCTAAAACATCAGCTGTGGGGCACAATTTAAGTTAGAATTCAACAAGTGATACCTTAAAATCAGGTAACATGACCATTATTGCTATCACAGATATCCACGGACGCCTTAATATGAGTAATGCTGTTGCAGACAAGATCAGAAATGTTGACCTTGTATTGATTGCGGGAGACATTACCCATTTTGGAAATGAAGAAGATGCGAATGCTGTAATTAGAAAAATACAGCAGTTGAACAGTGCCATCCTTGCTGTCCCGGGAAATTGTGATCGGCAGAGCGTTAATAACATGTTGAAGACCGAAAACATCAATCTACATGGAGAGATGCGAGTCATCGACAAAATTGCGTTCTTCGGTCTTGGCGGCAGTAACAAAAGTCCTCTCAATACACCGCAAGAATATAGTGAATCTCAAATCGCAGCGGTACTGACAAAATTTCAAAAGAGAGAGGCTCATTTCCACATCTTTGTCAGTCATCCACCACCTGCAAAGACGAAATTAGACAAGATTTTTCTTGGATTTCATGTCGGGAGTAAGTCGGTTCGCACCTTCATTGAACAATTTGTGCCCGATCTCGTTATCTGTGGACACATTCATGAAGCACGGGGAACCGATAAAATTGGCAAGACAACGCTCATCAATCCAGGACCTTTTCCAGAACATTATGCAGTAATTGATGTAGAAGATAAACTAATCTATCAACTTTATTAGCACACGCTAGCCACATCTCAAAACTCATCTACGAAATTGCCGAAGACAGGTGAATACACATCGCCCCCTTCCTCTCCTGACTTCCAGATTCCCTCTCCCTGACCTCCAAGTTCCCTCTCCCTTGAAGGGAGAGGGAAGGGGTGAGGGTGACATCAAAAACAAGCCATCCTCTGCCTACTCCGTAAACTGAAGTAGTAAACGCTCAGTGCGAGGATCCCTGTTCTGCAGGACAACGTGCCACTATCCAAAACACTCACGAGATGTACGAAATAGAGATTTGACAACAAGTCTCTGGCGACATGACCATTTCGATATCTGTACAATTGCTCAATTGTACAATTATCAAAATGTCGATGCCACAAAAACAAAGTTGACAAAACCTAATTTTTCAGTTTTGTAAATTGCAGAATGGTGAGTCGTAGCGCGCGCATGCGATGAACTGCTACTTTTTTTTAATACATAGCGACGTGTAGTAATTTAATACAGTCACCCTGCCGCTGGTGCAGGGTATTGTCACGTCTTCAGTCTATTTTTATTACTTTGTGTGTTATCCTCATTTCGCCTGCCTGAACATCTACAAAATATATACCTGCTGGCAGGTTGCGTGTATCTACGACGATGTTTTTTTGGTCATTGTCTGCTACCACATAAGGCATCACCTCCCTTCCTGAAACATCGTAGAAATGAATACTCGGTGCTATGGAGTAGGCAATAAGTGCCTTTTCAAAGTCAATAGTCAGCTGCTTTGAAAACGGATTCGGATAGATATCAAAATTCGCCATGGGTACTACACCATACTCACTATGCTCAGTTACTACATTGCCCGTGTATTTACAGACCCAGACCGTAGGATTAGCACCGGCATAGTTAGAGAATATCATGTCGTCATAACCATCACCATTAACATCACCAGCAGAGGCAACTTCCCACCCTATTTGCTGGCCCGCGAATCCGCCACGCAGGTATGCATCAACAACAGAATCCATGGGCATACCGCCTAACCACACATAACCAGTGCCGAAGAAATTTTGACTAGTGGGCGCACCAGCAATGGCATCCTCATAGCCATCGCCATTGACATCACCTGCACTCCTTGAACGCCGACCCAATGAACAGATATCAGAATCACCAATCATCCATACATCAGGCAGTGTATCCATGGGCTCACCACCATAGAGGATATAGACCTTGCCGGGGTTGTAGCTAGGAAATCCATTTGGATACATACTGGTTCCCGTAATCATCATGTCGTGACCATTGTCCACTTCCATGATATCGCAGCCAAACCAGCCAAGATAATGACCAGAACCTTCTCCATGCAACCAGCAATCAGGTAACGTGTCCATGGGATCACCACCAAAAAACACGTATATCTTACCTGCACCCCAGTACGCCTCGTGGTTCTCGTCTGCACCTACGACCAGGTCCTCATAGCCATCGCTGTTAAGATCTCCGCCTGACCCAACACTCTTGCCGAACGCCTCGCTGTCATGACCGTCAAGTACTATATCGGCAATAGAGTCAAGCAGTGACCCTCCATAATACACATACACACGACCATCAAGACTAAAACCATCGTACCGATATGCTCCTACGATGATATCATCACAACCATCACCATTGACATCACCGGCAGCAACGGCAAGACCAAAACTACCATGCGGATCACTGACCAGATGGAGGTCGGCAATCGTGTCGAATGGCGACCCTCCAAAAAAAATCCAGGTATCACCACCACCACCTGCGCCGCCCTCGTCACCCACAATCACGTCCCCAATACTGTCACCGTTAACATCGCTGATACACAAGCCACTGGGGCTATGTCCAAGATGCTCAGGACAATGCAGCACAGCATCGTATATCGTATCCATCACTGGTGCTCCGAAAAATACGTAGACATCAATGCCAAACCTTTCCGTAAGCTCTACATAATGCGTCGCCTCAACGGCAATGTCACTGTACCCATCACCATTGACATCACCACCTGCCAACGATATGCCAAAATACGAAAGATCAGGATACGAATCCCAGGCAGTACACCGGAACAAAATCTCCAGGTTATATGTCTCCTCCGCAAAAGCGAGATCAAGTGAAAATAAGGCTACAACGTAACAACTGATAATACTAAGCCGTTTCATGGGTGTTTAATAAGCAATATCTATGCCCTAAAAGCATACGAAATTTCATTTTATTTATCTTAATATGTATCTCATACAGAAAATTTGTCTCATAGTGGGTCTGTAGGTGGCAGGTCCTGACATTCTACATTTTAGATAAACGGTCTTTATAGCTCAACCACATCACCTTTATAATACAATGAAAGGAAAAGAAGGAGATAGTCACGAATATGTCTTGTAATAAGGAAGTTATTTTTTATATGTTCTCTACCATTCACACTCAGTTTTCTTGCATAATCTGGGTCTTGGAGAAGCTGCTTTAAGTAATAAGCCGTACCCTCAATTGAGTATGTGAGAATTCCTGAATACTTGTGTGCTATCTGGAGCGGAATGCCACCCACTGCGGATGCAATTACTGGTTTCCCTTTCCACAACGCCTCAGCAACGGTCAATCCAAAACCTTCTTTTAATGACTTCTGCAGAACAACGGTGGATGCGCTCTGTAATGCATTGATTTCGATATCGCTTGAAGGAGGAAGGAAGATAATGTGGATATCAGGGTCATTCTCAGCTGCTGATTGGACTTCTTCCAGAACCCTTAAGCCCTCGGGATCATCAGTTGCGCCTCCTCCAGCCAGGACGAGTTGGCAATCGGCATATCTTTTGACCCTCTTATATACTTCTATTACGCCGAGGGGATCTTTTAGGTAGTCAAAGCGCGAAATCTGAGTGATAATAGGCCTTTCTTTATTAATCTTGAAACGTTTCAGGACAGAATTGACTGTTCTTTGCGGTAATTCTCTATTCTTATCGCTCAGGGGATCTATCGAGGGCGAGACGAGTACTTGAGGAATGGTTAGATTTCTCGAGAAGGCTGGTGCAGAGAAGACAGCACAATCATATCTTTGAATATATAACTTCAAGAAATTCATTACATCTTGTTTAGGTCTCGTAAAATCAATGTGACATCGCCAGACCCAATTTTTTCCTATCTGTCTTCTCTTATCAATGAGCGCAATAGGTTGGGGGTCATGAACAAACAGAATATCACCTGAGAAATCCATATTCTCAGCATTATTATGATTCACTTCTACGAAATAGCTGAAATCCTCATCAGTAATTGCTACATCTACACCGTGCAATGCATTATGAATTTTTTTTGTGATGCTAAAAAATTTACCATCCCCCCTTATGACATCCCACTGTGCATCAACACCAAGTTCTCGCAACAAGGGCATCATTCTCGTAAGAATCTCTGCTACTCCTCCTCCCACTGCAGTTGAGTTTATGTTTTGTACTGTCTTGCCATCTAGTTTCTCTGCTAAGAAGTACAATTCATCAATGACACTTTGGCCAACAATAGGAATGTATTCTTTAATCCCTGGCATTTCTATCTATGACTCCAATAATCTTTTTCCTCAAGCCTTCCATTGTTATTGTATATGGGTCAAGTTTGGAGATCTCTTGAGCAATATTGGCATAGCCAATACCCTTTAACCAAGCAGAGAAATCATTCTCATCCCTCTCGAGTCTCATTCTTGCTTCGAATATATGATAGTACAGGGAATTTGGACTAATCTTCCAGAGTATTTCAGCAAATTCTTTTAAGTCATGTGCTACATATGGAGTCGGCAAGACAAATGTTGTACAGCTCACAAAATGAAATTCATAAAACTCAGCACACGCTGCATTACGTTTATGCCTCGATAGATAATTTTCCAAGATAGTAATAAATTCTGCCCTCAATTCTCTGAGATTATGAAAATGTACGGTGTCTACACCAAAAAACTGTTCACCTAAATCTCTCATGTTGAGCATATTTGTTAACCAATAGGCAAAATCGTTTGGTGGCTCTGGTGACAGATAGTGATGCTGCTGTAAAAATCTATGCGTATGGTAGTATATAGAAGAGAGCGGTACCTTTTTTATGCCTGTTAATAACTCACGAGGATTTTTGGCCTTTATTCCAAGTAGTTTGACAAGGTGAAAATGTGTCTTGAAGTAGAATGGAGAATTCATCTGTGCATTGTATCTATTTATGCAACCGTGTCAAGCCCGAGCAGTTTTTTACCGACAGAGACCGCGAGTGTTTCAATTAACTGCGGCGTGTTCTGCATTGCCTGTCTGCGAGAAACAAACGGCTTCATAATACTGTAATAACCAACAACACCATGCCTATCAAAAAGCCGCGCCTTCTTCTTTATCTGTCCAGCAATGAAGACAACAGGCTTTCTATATCTGTGTGCGATATCGACAACCTTGCTCGGCACCTTGCCATAAAAGGTCTGCTCATCGATCGTCCCTTCGCCTGTGATGACTATATCGCTCTGTCTAATCTTGTCTTCTAAAGAGACTACCTTTTTCACAATCTCGAAACCGGATCTAACCTCGGCATTCAACAATACCCTCAATGCCCCACCAATGCCTCCAGCAGCACCTGAGCCAGGGATTTTATTCAGATCTATCCCATACTGCTGTTGTATGACCTTTCTGAAATTCTTGAGTGCCCTATCAATCATGGACATCTGTCTGCTCTTTGCGCCCTTTTGTCGTGCATAGACCAGTGCACCATGTGCGCCGGTTAACACGTTTTCAACGTCAGAGGCAACGATTATCTTTATATGTCTCAGTCCTTTATTAACACGGGAATCATCAATAGAGACGAGGGCGAGCAATCCTCGACCATGAAGGTCAATATCTGTGCCCTCCCTATTGAGAAAGCGAAAACCTAAAATAGACAGGGCACCCACTCCACAATCAATTGTCGCACTATCACCGATTCCCACAATGATCCTCTTACACCCTTTCTTCACTGCACTCATGATCAACTCGCCGACACCTTGTGTTATGGTTGTCATTGGATTTCTCTTCTCCTTTGGCACGAGTCTCAGACCTGCTGCCTCAGCCAATTCGATGATTGCTGTCTTCTGCTGGGAAACATAACCATAGGTTACCCCTACCATCTTGTCGATGGGACCAGATACTTGACACCTCACAAATCTTCCTCCTAAGGTCCTGGTAATGACCGTGTGCGTACCTGTACCACCATCGGCAAGGGGGCATTCAGTAACCACGAATTCTCTGGAAGCCCTCCTCAGTCCAATTCTTATGTGCCGTGCAACCTGCCATGAGTCCAACGATTCTTTAAAGCTGCTTGGGGCAACAAGTATTCTCATTATGCTTCCTTACCTCGGTCTTCTCCTATTCACACATCCTTCATTTGTATACATCTGGATTTACTACATTGGGTGGTCGTGTCTTTTTCACAAGAGCAGCAATGACATTTTCTGCTACCATCATCGCCATCTTTGTCCTCGTCTCGACTGATGCCGAACCAATATGTGGCACGAGCACAGCATTGGGCATAGTAAGAAGTGCTCGCTCGACCACTGGTTCCCCTTCAAAGACATCGAGTGCACACCCGGCAATCTTTTTCTCCTGCAATGCCCTGACCAATGCCTTCTCATCAATAATCTGACCCCGTGATGTATTTATCAAGAACGCTGTCTTCTTCATCATGAACAACTCCCTCTCGCCGATTAAATGGTACGTAGAATCTGTGAAAGGCGTATGGATAGACACAAAATCTGCTTCCTTCAATAATTCGTCGAGACCTCTGTACTCAACGCAATATGCCTTCTCAACTTCTGAAGACAGTCTCTCGAGTTCATGGTAGATGATTTTCATATTGAATCCATGTGCTCGCCTTGCCACTGCCCTCCCTATCCTGCCAAAACCAATGATGCCAAGGGTCTTGTCGTGAATGTCACTGCCAAGCAGCAACATCGGTTCCCAACCCTTGAACTTACCATCGCGCACAAATCCATCTGCCTCAACAATCCTTCGAGCAACAGAGAGCACTAGTGCAAAGGTTAGATCTGCCGTGGTTTCTGTTAATACACCTGGAGTATTGGTCACAGGAATCTTTCTTTTCGTTGCTTCTGTGACATCGATATTATCATATCCAACCGCGTAATTTGCGATGATCTTGAGATTTTTCCCTGCTTCAATAATCTCTGCATCGATGGTATCGGTTAGTAGGCATATCAAACCATCCTGATCACCTATTTTCTCGAGAATTTCAGTCTTTGTCATGGTTCGATTCTCAGTATTTATCTCCAGCACAAAATATTTTTTCAACAGTGCAATCGCGGTATTGGGTAGTAATCGGGTTATGAGTACTCTGGGTCGATGTGTCATACTATATTAAAGCAGTATTTTTGAAAGGCACAAGAAATAAATCGCGGATATAATGCAATCGTATGCCTATAATGCGGTCATTTACAACAGAATGAATCTCTCAAAAGAACTGTCATCGATGCTCAATCACTATTATTGTATTGCTCGCCAGAGTGTACGATCAGGACTCTTCAGTATCCTTTGACTTGCCTTTTTGAGGTCTTCGGCACCGAGGCATATATCGAGTGCCTTTTTTGTGATTCTGTAGGTATACCTTCTCGACCCTTTTTCAATCATCACCCTGATATCTTTGGCATTTCCTTTTTTCACCACGATGTTTCTCTTCCCCATAGTTGCGAAGGTTGAGCACTGAAGTCCATCAATGATACAGGTGAACGGTTTTTCAGTCCTTGTCTTGACTGTGATCTTAAAATCCATAATACCCTTGGGTCTCAGTTTTGCATTCAGATACTCTCCGAGTCTGTATCCAAGAGCAAGAAATGGCCCAACATGACCATGAAATCTGATTGTCTGCTGATAACTCAAGATTTTCGGCTTCTTAAATTTCATACCTCTTTTGCATTAAAGGCAAGGGTGTTAGTAACAATCTTCTTCATGTCCCCTGCGAATCGTGTCTTTGAAAGTTTTCTTACATCGCCGAGTACATTTTCAAAATCATTATCAAAATGTATCGACCCTAAAAAAGGAACATCGAATGCCTTTACCTGGTCCTCCACATATGAAGAATCCGTGTTCTTCATATTCTCGACCACACCAATAGTGGGAACAGCCAACTCTCTCTGCATTTGTAGTACTTTTTTGACGGTCTCGAGTGCAAGCTTTGATGGCGTGGTCACGATAATAAATTCAACTCTCTTTATGAATCTAATAGTATCGAGTGTCGCATCTCCAATTCCCGGTGGCATGTCAATGATCAGAAAATCTAACCTTCCCCATCTCGTGATGGCGAGCAGTTCTATGATGGCATTGGATAGGTCAATACCCCTCAATGGCGAAGCATGATCACCCGAATAGAAGATAATCGACATATACTTCATATTGTATACCATAGGTGGAATGACTCCCTTTTCTTCTTTCGGATAGACATCCCTGATACCCAAGATAACATGCGTAGAAGGACCGCA